>Ga0068860_100000958_pt1 | contig 31908 bp, 28 predicted proteins | sample KBSSwiS32_FD_66597 | JGI IMG/M metagenome (GOLD analysis project Ga0068860, IMG submission 66597) | Switchgrass rhizosphere microbial communities from Kellogg Biological Station, Michigan, USA - KBS Switchgrass S3-2 | ecosystem: Host-associated > Plants > Roots > Rhizosphere > Soil ... | reverse complement strand
GTGGCGAAGATGATCGACGCCGCCGACCATGGTGCCGAAGCTCTTGCGGTTGCCGGCGATGCCGCCGACCGAGATGCCGCCGAAGTTGACGCCGTGGTAGCCGCGCTCGCGGCCGATCAGCCGCGTGCGCTGCCCTTCGCCGCGGGCGCGGTGATAGGCGATCGCCATCTTCAGCGCCGTGTCGACGGCTTCTGAGCCCGAGTTGGTGAAGAAGACCTTGTCGAGCCCCGCCGGGGCTATCTCCACCAGCTTCTCGGCCAGCTCGAAGGCCTTCGGGTGAGCCATGTTGAACGGCGGCGCGAAGTCCATCTCGGCCGCTTGCGCGGCGATCGCCGCGACGATCTTCGGGCGCGCGTGGCCGGCGTTCACGCACCAGAGGCCCGCCACCGCGTCGAGCACCTGGCGGCCCTCCGGGGTCCAGTAGTGCATGTCCTTTGCCTTCGCCAGGAGGCGGGGCGCGCCCTTGAACTGGCGGCTCGCCGTGAACGGCATCCAGAAGGCGTCGAGCTTCGCCGGCGCGCCCGCGGAAGGGGTCGCGGCAGGCGCCGCGGCGGGGTTGAGGTCTTTGTGCATGTGCGTCTCCCGCGCTTGCTGGCCGGTACGGACAGCGGACGAAAGCACTGAGTCTAGAAGAACTGCGCAGAGGCTCCCTCTTTCACATCAGAAAACGATGATCCCGTGATGTGAGATGATCTCGTGCTGCAGCGCCGCAAAATTTCTCATGGTGGAGGATATCCTTCCACAATGCGGAACTGTGTGCTAACTTGCTGTCAGAGCACGACTTTTCGCGATGTTGCTTAGTTGCTGCGAACTGCGGCGATCGCGATCCATTCATTACGCTGACTTCAACGTTTCGTCATTGCCCTCAGGAGAACTTGATGCACGCACCGACCCGAGATGAACAGATCCGCGCCCTCGAGCAGGACTGGGCTCAGAACCCGCGCTGGAAGGGCGTTCGCCGGACGTATTCGGCGAGCGATGTCGTCCGTCTCGCCGGCTCCGTCCGCATCGAGCACACGCTCGCGCGACGCGGCGCCGAAAAGCTCTGGAACCTCGTCAACACCGAGCCCTTCGTCAACACGCTCGGCGCACTGACCGGCAACCAGGCCATGCAGCAGGTCAAGGCCGGCCTGAAGGCGATCTACCTGTCGGGCTGGCAGGTCGCGGGCGACGCCAACATCGCCGGCGAGATGTACCCGGACCAGTCGCTGTATCCGGTGAACTCCGTGCCGTCGGTGGTCAAGCGCATCAACAACACCTTCACGCGCGCCGACCAGATCCAGTGGTCCGAAGGCAAGAACGAGATCGACTACTTCGCGCCGATCGTCGCCGATGCTGAAGCGGGCTTCGGCGGCGTGCTCAATGCGTTCGAGCTGATGAAAGCGATGATCGAAGCCGGTGCCGCAGGCGTCCACTTCGAGGACCAGCTCGCTTCGGTGAAGAAGTGCGGTCACATGGGCGGCAAGGTGCTCGTGCCGACGCGCGAAGCCAACGCCAAGCTCACTGCCGCCCGCCTCGCCGCCGACGTGATGGGCGTGCCGACCCTCGTGATCGCGCGAACCGACGCCGAAGCCGCCGACCTGGTGACGAGCGACGTCGACGACATCGACAAGCCGTTCCTCACCGGTGAGCGCACGGTCGAGGGCTTCTACCGCACGCGGCCCGGCCTCGACCAGGCCGTCTCGCGCGGCCTCGCGTACTCCGAGTACGCCGACATGGTCTGGTGCGAGACCGGCAAGCCCGACCTTGCCTATGCGAAGGCGTTCGCCGAGGCGATCCACAAGAAGTTCCCGGGCAAGCTGCTCGCGTACAACTGCTCGCCGAGCTTCAACTGGAAGAAGAACCTCGACGACGCGACCATTGCCAAGTTCCAGCGCGAGCTCGGTGCGATGGGCTACAAGTTCCAGTTCATCACGCTGGCGGGCTTCCACAGCCTCAACTACTCGATGTTCAACCTCGCGCACGGCTACGCGCGCAACAGCATGACGGCGTTCGTCGAGCTTCAGGAGGCCGAGTTCGCCGCCGCCGAGAAGGGCTTCACCGCCGTCAAGCACCAGCGCGAGGTCGGCACCGGCTATTTCGATGCGGTGACGACGACGATCGAGCGCGACGCGTCGACCGGGGCGCTCAAGGGCTCGACCGAGGACGAGCAGTTCTTCGACCGCAAGCACGCCTGAGCGCCCTCGGCGCCGGGCCCGACGCGGGCCCGGGCCTCGCTCTTGCTTCGCCCGACCGCCGTGTCGGGCGATTTTCTTTGGCCGAGGCGCCTCGCGGTGCTGGAAATCGGCCGATTGCCCCAATGTAAGGAGGTTGCGCGGCGGAAACCCCGCGACGCAAAGCCCGTCGGCCGGGCTCGACACCAGAAAAAATGACCGCTATTTCCGATCGATTGTTCCGCCCGCTGGTCGCCGCGCTGATTCTTTTCGTCACCGCGTCGGCGGCGGCGTTCGGCCTAGACGACGTCGCCGCGCGCGCGAGCAGTCTGGCGGCGCGGCCGTACAAGGCGGCCGCCGCCAACATGCCGACGCAGCTGCGCGAGCTCGACTACGACGCCTACCGCGACATCCGCTACCGACCCGAGAAGGCCCTCTGGCGGGCCGAGAAGCTGCCGTTCGAGCTGATGTTCTTCCACCAGGGGCGGGCGGTGCCGGAATCGGTGCGGATCAACGTCATCGAGCCGTCCGGGGAGCACGCCGTCGCTTTCGATCCGGCGCTGTTCGACTACGGCAAGAACAAGTTCGAGCCGCAGACATTGAGCGGGATCGGCTTCAACGGCTTTCGGGTCCACTACGCGATCAACAAGCCGGGCTACAAGGACGAGGTCGTCGTGTTCCAGGGCGCGAGCTACTTCCGCGCCGTCGGCAAAGGCCAGTTGTACGGGTTGTCGGCGCGCGGCCTGGCCGTCGACACCGCCGCCTCGACGGGCGAGGAGTTCCCGCGTTTCGTCGAGTTCTGGATCGAGCGACCGCGTACCAGCGCCACCGCGCTGACGATCTATGCCCTGCTCGACTCGCGTCGCGTCGCCGGCGCCTACCGCTTCGTGCTGACGCCGGGGGTCGAGACGACGATGCAGGTGACGGCGCGCCTCTACTTGCGCGAGGCGATCGGCAAGCTCGGCCTGGCGCCGCTCACGAGCATGTTCGCCTTCGGCGAGAACCAGCCGGGCCGGGATGACTACCGCCCCGAGGTCCACGACTCGGACGGCCTTTCGATCCAACTCGGCGACGGCGAGTGGATCTGGCGGCCGCTCGTCAACCCGCGCCGTCTGCTCGTCACCTCGTTCGGTACCACCAACCCGCGCGGCTTCGGCCTGATGCAACGCGACCGCTCGCCGGCGAGCTACGAGGATCCCGAAGCGCTTTACGACCGGCGGCCGAGCGCCTGGATCGAGCCGCTCGGCAACTGGGGCGCCGGCCGGATCGAGCTGGTCCAGATTCCGACGCCCGACGAAACCAACGACAATATCGTCGCCTTCTGGGTGCCGGAGTCGCTGCCGGCGCCCGGCAAGCCGCTCGACCTCTCCTACAAGATCCATTGGCAAGCCGCGGGCACGGTGCCTGCCGGCAAGGGCTGGGTCGTGCAGACGCGGCGCGGGCGCGGCTTTGCCAGGAAGGCAGACGGCGACATCCAGTACGTCGTCGACTTCGACGGCCCGGCGCTGCGCTCGCTCGCCGCGGCCACCGATGTGGAGCCGGTGATCTGGGTCGATGCCAATGCCGAAGTCCGCGAACGCAACCTCTTCAAGAATCCGGTCAGCGGCGCCTGGCGCATGACCGTTCGAATCAAGCGCAACGATGCCGCCAAGCCGGTCGAACTGCGCGCCTACCTCAAGCAACAACAGTCGACCCTGACCGAGACATGGAGCTACATCCTTCCCGCGGAGGCGGACAAGCCGTGACGCCGCCGCTGGCTCACCCGCCGCTCGAGCGCAGCTCGATGCCGGCCGTGCCGTGGGCCGGCTCCCCCTGGCGCCGCCCGGTCCGCCGCCTGCTCGGTCGCCTGCCGCGGGTGCCCAAGCGCCGCGCCAGCGATGCCCGGCCGCTCATGGTGCGCCGGCTCGTCCTGCTCGCCCTGGTCTTCCTCGGCGCGTACGTCGGCACGCAGGCGATGGCGGAGGTGCTGCCCCAGCGCGGCGCAGCACTTGCCGAGCGCGGCCTGCTCGTTCTCTTCGGCATCCTCTTCGCGTGGATCTCGGCCGGCTTCTGGACCGGCCTGATGGGCGCCGGTGCGCTCCTCTTCGGTCCCGGCAAGAGCCCGCTCATGCGCGGCCTCGCGAGCGCGCCGCTGCGCCCGCTCGACCCCGACGCGCGCACGGCGATCATCATGCCGATCTGCAACGAGCACGTCCCGACCGTCTTCGGCGGGCTCGCGGCGACGATCGATTCACTCGTCTCGACCGGCGAGTCGGAGAACTTCGACGTCTACGTCCTGAGCGACACCTCCGATCCCGACATCCGCGCCGCCGAGCACGCGGCGTGGAGCGAGCTCGCCGGCCGCATCGCGGCCGACAGCGCCGGCGAGAGCCCGGCGCTGCGGGTCCACTACCGCTGGCGCCAGCGCCGCGTCAAGAGGAAGGCCGGCAATGTCGCCGACTTCTGTCGCCGCTGGGGCGCCGCCTACCGCTACCTCGTCGTCCTCGATGCCGACAGCGTCATGACCGGCGAGTGCCTGACGACGCTGGTGCGGCTGATGGAAGCGCATCCCGACGCCGGCATCATCCAGACCGCGCCGCGCGCGGTCGGCCACGAGACGCTGCACGGCCGCGTCCAGCAGTTCTCGGCGCGCGCCTACGGGCCGCTCTTCACCGCCGGGATGCGCTTCTGGCAGCTCGGCGAATCGCACTACTGGGGCCACAACGCCATCCTGCGCAGGGCGCCGTTCATGGCCCATTGCGCCCTCGCGCCGCTGCCCGGCGCGGGCCCGCTCTCGGGAGAGGTGATGTCGCACGATTTCGTCGAGGCGGCGCTGATGCGTCGCGCCGGCTGGAAGGTCTGGGTCGCCGACGAGATCGACGGCAGCTACGAGCAGGTGCCGCCCAACCTGCTCGCCGAGCTGCAGCGCGACCGCCGCTGGTGCCACGGCAACCTGCAGAACTCGCGCCTGATGTTCGAGCCGCGCCTTCACGCGGTCCACCGCACCGCCTTCCTGACCGGTGTTCTCGCCTACGCCTCGTCGCCGCTCTGGCTCGCGTTCCTGCTGCTGTCGACGCTTCTCTTCACGCAGACCGTCGGCAGCGACCCGACCTATTTCACCGAGCCGTACCAACTGTTCCCGATCTGGCCGACCGCGAACGTCGCCCTGATGCTGACGCTGTTCGGCCTGACCGCAGCCCTGCTGCTGGCACCCAAGGTGCTCTCGCTCGTCGCGCTCGTCATCCGCGGCGAGGCACACCGGTTCGGCGGCGCGGCGCGCCTGTTCGCGAGCGCGGTGATCGAGTTCTTCCATTCGCTTCTGCTCGCGCCGGTGCGGATGCTCTTCCACACCCAGTTCGTCCTCGCCGCGTTGACCGGCTGGCGTCTCGATTGGAAATCGCCGCCGCGCGACGATGCCTCGACGCCCTGGCGCGAAGCGGTGGCTCGGCACGGCGTTCACACCCTCCTGGCTATCGCCTGGATCGCGGCCATCGTCGCCACCAGCGAGGCATTCCCGTGGTGGCTCTCGCCGATCCTCGCCGGCCTGCTGCTGGCGATCCCGCTCTCGGTCTACACGAGCCGGGTCCGGATCGGCCGGGCCTTGCGCAGCCACGGCTTGATGCTGACCCCGGAAGAAGGCCGCGAGCCGCGCGTCCTGCGCGAGGCGCGCGATGCCGGGGCGATGGTCGCTGAGCGGTTGGCGACCTTGCGCGCGGCGATCGCCGATCGCGGGACGCAGCGGCGCGTCATCTCGGCGCTGCCGCCGAGCTCGGCGCCGAGCGGGGCCAAGGCCGAGGCCGAAGCGGCGCGCATCGAGCGGGCGCTGCACGACGGGCCGCGAGCGCTCGCCGCCGACGAGGGCCTGCGTCTCCTCTCGAGCCGCTCTGCGCTGGCCGTGATGCACCGCGAAGTCGTCGCCGATCGCGCTCACCCCGACTGGTCACAGGCTCGCGACGAGGTCGTCGACCCCGACGACGTGCCGACAGCGCCGATGCCCGCCTGGCGCGATGCGGACGATGCCGTGATCGCTCCCGGCCGAGAGCACGCCGTCGAGTCGCTTTGACCCGGCGCGCGCGTTTCGGGTAAGGTCTGCGCGCCCGGCGACGTGAGCGCGTCGCACCAGCGCCCATGGCCGACGACATCGCGTCCCTTCGCCGCATCCTGCGAACGAGCCGGACGATCGCCGTCGTCGGCCTCTCGGCCGAATGGCACCGGCCGAGCTACTTCGCCGCCAAGTACCTGCAGGAGCACGGCTACCGGGTCGTTCCGGTCAATCCGCGCTACGACGAGATCCTCGGCGAACGCTGCCACGCGACGCTGGCGACGATCGACGTCCCGGTCGACATCGTCGATGTCTTCCGGCGCACTGAAGACGTCATGCCGATCGCCGAGGAAGCGATCGCGATCGGCGCGAAGTGCCTGTGGCAGCAGATCGGCGTCAGGAACGAGGCCGCCGCCGCGCTCGCCGCCCGCGCCGGGCTCGAGGTCGTCATGGACCGCTGCGTCAAGATCGAGCACGGGCGCCTGTTCGGCGGCCTCAACTGGGCCGGCGTCAACACCGGCGTGATCTCGGCGCGTCGTCCCGTGTGACGAGCGCGCCGCATCGAAGGATCGCCATGGCCGACCACCGCTTCCAGCCCGAGACCCTGGCGATCCACGCCGGCCAGATCCCCGACGCGGCGACCGGCGCGCGGGCGCTGCCGATCTACCAGACGACGAGCTTCGTCTTCGACAGCGCCGACCACGCGGCGAGCCTGTTCAACCTGCAGACCTTCGGCAACGTCTACTCGCGCCTGTCGAACCCGACCGTCGCGGTCCTCGAGGAGCGCGTCGCCGCGCTCGAGGGCGGCCGCGCGGCGCTCGCTTCGGCGAGCGGCATGGCCGCGGAGGCGATGGCGCTGCTGACCCTGCTCGAACAGGGCGACCACGTCGTCGCCGCCGGGGCCTTGTACGGCGGCAGCGTCAGCATGCTCGCCGTCAACCTCGCCAAGCTGGGGATCGAGACGACGTTCGTCGACGGCGCCTCGATCGATGCCTTCGCCGCGGCGATGCGACCCAGGACGCGCGCCGTCTTCGCCGAGAGCCTCGGCAACCCGAGCCTGCAGGTGCTCGACATCGCCGCCGTCGCCGAGGTCGCGCACGCGCACGGCGTTCCGCTCGTCGTCGACAACACGGTGCCTTCGCCGTTCCTGTGCAATCCGATCCGCTTCGGCGCCGACATCGTCGTCCACTCGGCGACCAAGTACCTCGGCGGCCACGGCACGACGCTCGCCGGCGTGATGGTCGAAAGCGGCCGCTTTCCGTGGGACAACGGCAAGTTCCCCGGCATGACCGAGCCCTCGAAGGGCTACCACGGCGTCAAGTTCTTCGAGACCTTCGGCGACTTCGGCTTCACGATGCGGGCGCGCATGGAGACGCTGCGCGTCTACGGCGCCGCGCTGGCGCCGACGAGCGCGTGGCAGGTGCTGCAAGGCATCGAGACGCTGCCGCTGCGCATGGAGCGGCACTGCGCCAACGCGCTTGCCGTGGCGCGCTTCCTGGCGGCGCATCCGCGCGTCGGCTGGGTCAACTATCCCGGCCTGCCGGAGCACCCGGATCACGCGCTCGTCGCGCGCCAGATGCGCGCGGTGGGGGGCACGCCGGGCGCGTCGGGACTGCTCGCGTTCGGCGTCCAGGGCGGCCTGGCGGCGGGCGTCCGCTTCATCGAGGCGGCGCAGCTGATGAGCCACCTCGCCAACATCGGCGACACGCGAACGCTGGTCATCCATCCGGCCTCGACGACGCACCGCCAGCTCGACCCGGCGCAGCAGGACGCCGCTGGCGTGGCGCAGGACATGGTGCGCATCTCGGTCGGACTCGAGCACATCGACGACATCCTCTGGGACATCGACCAGGCGCTCGCCGCCTCGGCCGCCTAGCCGCGCACGGCCCGCGCGGTTGCCCGTGCCAAGAGGCGCGGGTACCGCTCCGTTCGCGCCGGAGGGCCCGCGTTTTTCCGTGCCCCTCGTCGTTGCGGGCGGCGTGACAATGACGCTGCCTCACGGGACTTCGATCATGAACATCTACGAGCAGGGACTCGCCAAGACTGCAGCGAATTTCGTCGCACTCTCGCCCACCAGCTTCGTCGAGCGCAGTGCCGAAGTCTTTGGCGACGTCGAGGCCGTGGTCCACGGCCGGCGCCGCTACAGCTGGCGCGAGACGCGCGATCGTGCGGCGCGGCTGGCAGCGGCGCTGCGCGCGCTCGGTGTCGCGCGCGGCACGACCGTCAGCGCGATGCTCCACAACACCCCGGAGATGATCGAGGCGCACTACGCGGTGCCGGCGCTGAACGCGGTCCTGAACACGCTCAACACCCGCCTCGACGCCGCGCTCATCGCTTGGCAGCTCGACCACTGCGAGTGCGAGGTGCTGATCACCGACCGCGAACTCGCGCCGACGATCGGCCCGGCGCTTCGCATCCTCGCCGAGACGCACGGGCGCCGGCCGATCGTCATCGACGTCTGCGACAGCGAATACGCGGGCGACGGCGACCGGCTCGGCACGCACGAGTACGAGGTGCTGCTCGCGGCCCATGCGCCGCTGCCGGAGCTCGGCGGGCCGGCCGACGAGTGGGACGCGATCGCCGTCTCGTACACGTCGGGAACGACCGGTGACCCGAAAGGCGTCGTCACCCACCATCGCGGCGCCTACCTGAACGCGGTGTGCAACGCGGCGACCTGGACCATGCCGCATTTCCCGCGCTACCTGTGGACGCTGCCGATGTTCCATTGCAACGGCTGGTGCTTCCCGTGGACGGTCGCGCTTCTCGGCGGCACGCACGTCTGCCTGCGCAAGGTCGAGGCGGGCGCGATCCTGGCGGCGATGCGCGACGAGCGCGTCGACCACTACTGCGGTGCGCCGATCGTCCACAGCATGTTGATCGCGGCGCCGGCCGAGTTGCGCCGCGGCATCGCGCACAAGGTGAGGGCGATGGTCGCCGGCGCGGCGCCGCCGGCGTCGATGATCGAGGGCATGGCGCGGATCGGCTTCGAGATCACCCACGTCTACGGTCTCACCGAGACCTACGGGCCGGCGGCGGTCGCGGTCAAGCGGCCGTCGTGGCTCGAGCAGGACCTGTCGCAGCAGACGCGGCTCAACGGGCGCCAGGGCGTCCGCTATGCGCTCGAGGAGGCGATGACCGTGCACGACCCGGCGACGCTGGCCGAGGTGCCCGCCGACGGCGAGACGATGGGCGAGATCATGTTCCGCGGCAACATCGTCATGAAGGGGTACCTGAAGAACGAGAAGGCGACCGCGGAATCGTTCGCCGGCGGCTGGTTCCACACCGGCGACCTCGCCGTGCTCGAGGCCGACCGCTACGTCAAGATCAAGGACCGGAGCAAGGACGTCATCATCTCGGGCGGCGAGAACATCAGCTCGCTCGAGGTCGAGGATGCGCTCTATCGCCATCCCGACGTCCTCGCCTGCGCCGTCGTGGCCCGGCCCGACCCCAAGTGGGGCGAGACGCCACTCGCCTTCGTCGAGCTGAAGGACGGCGCGAGCGTGACGGCGCCCGAGCTGGTCGCCCATTGCCGCGCGCTCCTCGCCGGCTACAAGGTGCCGCGCGAGATCCGCTTCGAGGCGATCCCCAAGACCTCGACCGGCAAGATCCAGAAGTTCCAGCTGCGCGAGCGGGCCCGGTCCGCGGCGGCGATCGAATAGACGCGGGAAGAGGCTCCGCCATGAACGACCGAATCGCCACCGACATCGCTCCCTTCGTGAGGCGCGACGTCGACGCGCGCGGCGTCATCACGCTCACGCTCGACCGGCCGCAGTCGTTCAACGCGCTGAGCGAGGGCATGCTCGCGGCGCTTCAGGCCGAGCTCGACGCCGTCGCGAAGGACGAGAACGCGCGCGTCGTCGTCGTCGCCGCGACCGGCAAGGCGTTTTGCGCCGGCCACGACCTGAAGGAGATGCGCGCGGCGCCGTCGCTGCCGTACTACGAAGCGCTGTTCGCGCAGTGCGCGCGCCTGATGCTGACGATCCAGCGTTTGCCGGTGCCGGTGATCGCGCGCGTCCAGGGGATCGCCACCGCCGCCGGCTGCCAGCTCGTCGCCGCCTGCGACCTCGCCGTCGCCGCCGACAGCGCGCGTTTCGCCGTGAGCGGCGTCAACCTCGGCCTGTTCTGCTCGTCGCCGAGCGTGCCGCTGGTGCGCAACGTCGCCAGGAAGCCGGCGTTCGAGATGCTCGTCACGGGCGAGTTCATCTCGGCCGACGAGGCGCGCGCGCGCGGCCTCGTCAACCGCGTCGCCTCGATGGAAGCGCTCGACGGCGCCGTCGAGTCGCTGGTGGCGGCGATCGTCGCCAAGCCGCGCTCGGCGATCGCGCTCGGCAAGGCGCTCTTCTATCGCCAGATCGAGCGCGGCAGCGAGGCCGCGTACGAGGACGCGGCCAGGACGATGGCCGGCAACATGATGGAAGCCGACACGCTCGAGGGCGTCCAGGCCTTCATCGACAAGCGCAAGCCGGACTGGCAGCGCTGACGCACCGGACGCGCCGCAGCTTCGGCGCGCGGGAACGGCGACGCCGATCCGGCGCCGTCCATCCCTTCGATCCGACGAGCGGCATCACGCTCACCGCCCGGGACTGATCCGGTTACGGCTGACACCGTGACGGACACCACGGCCGGCCGAGCTCGCCTGCCGACCGGTCGCACGGCGCCGACACGGCGACAAATCGATCTCCTACGCTGAGCCACATCGGCTGATTGCGCCATGACGGCGACGAGGCCGGTCGGGTCTGCGGCGCCCCAGCCGCGCGGAGATCGTCATGAAGCGTCTTCACCTTGCCGCCAGCGCTCTCCTTTGCGCCGCTCACCTCGGCGTCGGAGCGATGGAAGTGGCGTACCTGACCGAGCCGAGCCGGACCGTGTCGGCCAAGGCGTCGTCCGCCGCCGACATGCGCGCCTATCGCATGGATGCGGCGCGTCACATCTACGCGTCCTACGCTTCCCGCATCTACAAGGGACGGCTGCCGCCGCTGATCCACGGCGTCGTCGTCGTCGAGACGACGGTCGACGCGAGCGGCCATCCGCGCGACGTCAAGCTCGTCCGGGGTCCCTCGCATGCACCCGACGTCAGCGTCGCCGTCATGGAGATGATCAGGCGCGCCGGCCCGCTGCCGGCACCGACTCGTCTCGGCGGCGCACGCTTCACCGAGATCTGGCTCGTCCACAAGGACGGCCGGTTCCAGCTCGACGCCCTCACCGAAGGGCAGGACTGACGCTGCGACGCGCGGGCTCTCACATCCCGGCGGTGAAGCCCCCGTCGACGTAGAGCACCTGACCCGTGACGAACCGCGCCGCCGGCGAAGCGAGGAAGACGGCGGCGCCGGCGAGCTCGTGCGGCTCCGCCCAGCGCCCCGCCGGCGTCCGCTTCTCGACCCAGGCGGTGAACTCGGGGTTCGTCGTGAGCGCGGTGTTCATCTCGGTGCGAAAGAACCCCGGCGCGATCGCGTTCACCTGGATGTCGTGCGGCGCGAGCTCGACGGCGAGGCCGCGCGTCAGCATCGCGATGCCGCCCTTGCTGGTCTGGTAGGGCACCGTCGTCGGCCGCGCCAGGCTCGACATCAGCGAGGCGATGTTGATGATCTTGCCGGCGCGCTGGGCCTGCATCGCCGGAATGACGGCGCGCGCCATGTAGAACGGCGCGTCGAGGTTGGTCGCCATCAGGCGGCGCCAGTCGGCGTCGCTGAAATCGACGATCGGCGCGCGCTGCTGGATGCCGGCGTTGTTGACGAGGATGTCGACCGGACCGAACGAGGCCTGCACCGCGGCGACACCGCTGCGCACCGCGTCGGGGTCGGCGACGTCGAAGGGCGCGACCTCGACCGCGAGGCCCTCGCCGCGCAGCAGCGTCGCTGCCGCGTCGAGCTTGGCGCGCGTTCGGCCGTTGAGGACGACGCGTGCGCCCGCCGCCGCGAGGCCGCGCGCGATCGCCAGCCCGAGCCCCGAGCCGGCGCCGGTGACGAGCGCGAGGCGGCCCGAGAGATCGAAGCCGGGCGCGCTCATGGCACTGGCGAAAGGAGCGGCTTGCCCGCGAAGTGCGCCGTCAGGTTGCCGAACGCCAGGTCGGCCATCGCCTGGCGCGTCTGCCAGGTCGCGCTGCCCACGTGCGGGGTGAGGACGACGTTGTCGAGCGCGAGCAGCTCGCCCGGCACGTTCGGCTCGCTCTCGAACACGTCGAGGCCAGCGCCGGCGATCGTTCCGTCGCGCAGGGCACTCACCAGCGCCTGCTCGTCGACGACCGAGCCGCGCGCGACGTTGACGAGGTAGCCCTTCTTGCCGAGCGCCGCCAGCACCTTGGCGTCGATGAGTTTGCGGGTGGCAGCGCCGCCCGGTGTGATGACCACCAGGAAGTCGACCTCGCGCGCGAGCGCCTCGGCACTGGCGAAGTAAGGGTAGGGCGCTTCGGGTCTCGCGTTGCGCGAGGTGTAGGCGATCGACATGCCGAACGCCGCGGCGCGCTTGGCGATCGCCATGCCGATGCGGCCGAGGCCGACGATGCCCATTCGCGCGCCGCTCACCTTGCGCGCGAGCGGCATCGGGCCGCCCGCCCAGGCGCCGCTGCGCACGTAGCGGTCGGCCTCGACGAGGCGACGCGAGACGGCGAGGACGAGCGCCATCGCCAGGTCCGCGACCTCGTCGTTGAGGACGTTCGGCGTGTGCGTGACGGCGATGCCGCGCTCGCGCGCGGCGGCGACGTCGACGCCGTCGTAGCCGACGCCGAACACCGAGACGATTTCCAGCTGGGGAAGCTGCGCAATCAGCTCGCGCGGCACCTTCGACTCGCCGCTCGCCGCGATCGCACGGATTCGCGGCGCGGCGGCGGCGAAGGCGCCGGCGTCGCCCAGGTGGGTGCGGTCGTGCACCGTGTACGCGCCGCGCAGCGATTCCATCATCGGCGGCCAGAGCTTGGCTGCCGTCAATACCTCGATTCGATCGGTCTCAGCCATCGCCTGTCCTCACATGCCCACGTAATTGGGACCGCCGCCGCCCTCCGGCGTGACCCAGACGATGTTCTGGGTCGGGTCCTTGATGTCGCAGGTCTTGCAGTGGACGCAGTTCTGCGCATTGATCTGCAGCCGCTCGGTGCCGCCGTCGTTGACGAACTCGTAGACCGCCGCCGGGCAATAGCGGCTTTCCGGGCCGGCGAACTTGGCGAGGTTGACGGCCACCGGCACGCTCGCATCCTTCAGCGTCAGATGCGCCGGCTGGTCCTCGGCGTGGTTGGTGTTGCTGACGAAGACGCTCGACAGGCGATCGAAGGTGATCGCGTTGTCGGGCTTCGGGTAGGCGATCGGCTTGTACTCCGCCGCCGGTCGCAGGTAGAGGTGATCGGCCTGCGGCCGATGGATCGTCCACGGCGGCGAGTGGATGCCGAGCCGCGGCAGGAGCCACTGCTCGATGCCGGTCATCAGCGCGGCGACGAGGAAGCCCTTCTTGAACCATTGCTTGAAGTTGCGCGACTTGTCGAGCTCGGCGCGCAGCCAGCTCTTCTCGAACGCTGCCGGATAGGCGGCGAGCTCGTCGTGGTGGCGGCCGGCGACGAGAGCATCGAACGCCGCCTCGGCGGCGAGCATTCCGGATTTGATCGCCGCATGGCTGCCCTTGATCCGGCTCGAGTTGAGGTACCCCGCTTCGCAGCCGACGAAAGCACCGCCCGGGAACACGGTCTTCGGCAGGCTGAGGATGCCGCCGGCGGTGATCGAGCGCGCGCCGTAGCCCAGGCGTTTGCCGCCTTCGAGCGTCTTCCTGATCTCGGGGTGCGTCTTCCAGCGCTGGAATTCCTCGAATGGGCTGAGGTAGGGGTTCTCGTAGTCGAGACCGACGACGAAGCCGAGCTCGACCTGGCGGTTGTCGAGGTGATAGAGGAACGAGCCGCCATAGGTCGACTTATCGAGTGGCCATCCGCCCGTGTGTAGCACGAGGCCCGGGGTGGCTCGCTCCGGAAGGACTTCCCACAGCTCCTTCAGGCCGATGCCGTAGCTCTGCGGGTCGCGCCCTTCGTCGAGCTTGTAGCGGGCGATCAGCTGGCGGCCGAGGCTGCCGCGCGAACCCTCGGCGAAGATCGTGTACTTCGCGTGCAGTTCCATGCCGAGTTGGAAGTTCCCGGTCGGCTCGCCGTCCTTGCCGATGCCGAGGTTGCCGGTGGCGACGCCGCGCACCGAGCCGTCGTCGGCGAACAGAACCTCGGCCGCCGGGAAGCCCGGGAAGATCTCGACGCCGACGGCCTCGGCCTGCTGCGCCAGCCAGCGCACGACGTTGCCGAGGCTGATGACGTAGTTGCCTTCATTGCGGAAGCAGTCGGGCAGCAGCGCGTGCGGGGTCGCGCGCGCGCCGGTCTCGGTCAGGAACAGGAACCGGTCGGCGGTGACCGGCTGGTTGAGCGGCGCTCCCTTCTCCTTCCAGTCGGGGATCAGCTCGTTGATCGAGCGCGGATCCATGATCGCGCCCGAGAGGATGTGCGCGCCGGGCTCCGATCCCTTCTCGAGGACGACGACCGAGATCTCGTGCGAGCGCTCGGCGGCAAGTTGCTTGAGGCGGATCGCGGTGGCAAGCCCCGCCGGCCCGGCGCCGACAATCGCGACGTCGTATTCCATCGCCTCGCGGGGCCCATGCTGGGCGAGGATCTCGTCAGGGGTCATCGCTGTCTCGCCTTTCTTGTCGGCCGGGCGCGCGTCTAAACTCGCGGTCGATTCTACGGAGCGCAGTCGCGCAACGATTCATGAGCTATCAGATCGATTTGTCGGGCCGGGTCGCCCTCGTCACCGGCGCGTCGGGTGGCCTCGGCGCCCAATTCGCGCGGGTCCTGGCCAAGGCGGGTGCCGGCGTCGCGCTGGCGGGCCGCCGCGTCGAGAAGCTGAAGAGCCTGCGCGCCGAGATCGAGGCCGAAGGCGGCGACGCGCACGTCGTGGCGCTCGACGTCACCGACCACGACAGCATTCGTTCGGCCGTCGCCCACACCGAGACCGAGATGGGAACGATCGACATTCTCGTCAACAACTCGGGCGTGGCGACGACGCAGCCGCTGATCGACGTCGAGAGCGAAGATTTCGACTACGTCTTCGACGTCAACGTTCGCGGCGCGTTCTTCATGGCGCAGGAAGTCGGCAAGCGGATGATCGCGCGCGCCAAGGGCGCGGCGCCGGGCACCTTCACGGGCGGGCGGATCGTCAACATCGCCTCGATGGCCGGCCTCAGGGTGATGCCCAAGATCGGCGTCTACGCGATGAGCAAGGCCGCGGTCGTGCAGATGACGAAGGCGATGGCGCTCGAATGGGGCCGCTATGGCATCAACGTCAGCGCGATCTGCCCGGGCTACATCGACACCGAGATGAATCACATGCAGTGGGAGACCGAGCAGGGAAAGAAGCTGATCAGCATGCTGCCGCGCCGCCGCGTCGGCAACCCGGCCGACCTCGACGTCGTGCTGATGATGCTGTGCGCCAACGAGAGCCACTTCATCAACGGCGCCGTGATCCAGGCCGACGACGGCTACGCGCTGTAGGGTCGCGCGTCGATGTCGATGCGGCCGCTGTCGTTGCTCGAGGCGCGCGTGCTCGGCGTGCTGGTCGAGAAATCGCTGACCGTTCCAGACAGCTATCCGCTATCGCTGAACGCGCTCACGCTCGGCTGCAATCAGAAGACGGCGCGCGACCCGGTGCTGGCGGCGAGCGACGCTGAGGTGCAGGGCGCCGTCGACGCGCTGAAGGCGCTATCGCTCGCGTTCGAGTCGAGCGGATCGCGGGTCTCGCGCTACGAGCACAACATGGGGCGCGTCCTCGGTCTGCCGTCGCAGTCGGTGGCGTTGCTGGCGACGCTCATGCTGCGCGGGCCGCAGACCGCGTCGGAGCTGCGCACGGCGAGCGAGCGGCTGCATCGCTTCGCCGACATCTCGGCAGTCGAGGGCTTTCTCGACGAGCTGGCGACGCGGGCCGATGAAAAGGGCGGCCCGCTGGCCGTCAAGCTGCCGCGCGCGCCGGGAGCGCGCGAGCCGCGATGGGCTCATCTGCTGAGCGGCGCAGTCGATGCGAGCTCGTTTGCAGCGGCGAGCGAAGTCGAGGCCATCGTGCCGGTGAGCGAGCTCGCGGCCCTGAAGTCGCGCGTCTCGATCGCCGAGACCGAGCTCGAGCGACTGCGAGGCCTGGTCGACCGGTTGTACGGCGAGCTCGACATTCGACGTTGATCCGGGCGCAAGGATGAAATTCGAGCTTCCCGAGGCGAAGAAGCTGACCCTGGAGATGGTGATCCCGATCCGATGGGGCGACATGGACGCGATGGGCCATGTCAACAACACGATCTATTTCCGCTACCTCGAGATCGTCCGCATCGAGTGGTTGCACCGCGTCGCGGGCGCGCCGGATCCGGCGGGGGAGGGCCCAGTGATCGTCAACACCTTCTGCAATTTTCTGAAGCAGCTGAAGTATCCTGGCGACGTGCTGGCCAAGCACTATGTCGCTAAGCCCGGCCGAAGCAGCTTTGAAGCTTATGTGACCTTGGAGCGCACCGATGAGCCGGGAGTGCTCTACGCGAGCGGTGGCGCGAAGACCGTTTGGGTGAACTACCGCGACGAGAGGTCGGTTCCGCTGCCGGAGACGCTGAGGGCGCTCGTTGCTTGATAACCGGCATTCACCCACCGCCGTAGTTTCGGCCTGAGATCGCTCAGCGTGTAGGGCTTCTCGAGGAAGTCGTCCATTCCCGCAGCGAGGCACTTTTCGCGGTCTTCGGACAGCGCGTAAGCAGTGACGGCGATGACAGGTGTCCGCTTGGTCGTGCCGGCCTCGAGCTTGCGAATGACGCGTGCCGCGTCATAACCGTCCATCACCGGCATATGCATATGGCAATCCATGAGAATGACGTCGAACTCCTGCTGTTCGATGAACCTCTCTACTCGTGTCGTAGTCCTAGCGACATCTAGGCGTCAGAACACTGGGACGCGCGTGTCGACGCGCCTTGTAGGGCGCGTCCTGTGACTAATGGACGATTTTTGATGGAGGCATCGGCACCACCTATCGGCGGTGGGGTAGAACCGCGGCGCAACCGGTAACAGCGCGGGTTCATCAATGTCAACTCAGGCCACCGTTCAACTTCTGTTCGTCGCCCTTGCCTTGGTGATGGCAGGACTTGGGCTGTCGCTGGAGATGGCCGATTTCCGTCGTGTATTCGTTGAAAGACGAGCGGTGCTCATCGCGCTTACTCTGCAGATGGGGGTAATGCCGTTGGTAGCGCTATGTATAGCTGTCGGGATGCGGTTGCAAATGTCCTATGCAGTTGGGCTCATGCTCCTCGCTGCGGCGCCGAGCAGCATCTCGTCCAATCTCTATAGCCACGTGTTTGGCGGGAATGTCGCGCTCAACGTCTCGCTTACGGGTGTCAACACCGCGCTTAGCCTTGTCTCGCTCCCGCTAATTTGTAACTTGGCACTCGGTTACTTTGCGGCGAGCGACGCAGAACTCCCGCCCGTCACCGGCAAGCTTCTAGAGACGATGGCCACGCTGATAGTGCCAGTCATTTTCGGTATGGCCATACGAACCCGGTTCCCCTCATTTGCCAAGAGGGCTGATGGACCAATGCGTATCTTCAGCATTTTGGTGCTAGTGGTGTTCTCGGCCGGCGCGATCATCAAGGAGTGGCAGTCACTTACAAAGGGCTTTGCCGAAGTCGGTGGCAGCGTGATTGTGTTCAACCTCCTGAGCCTAGGTGTCGGCTATGTAGCAGCACATCTGATAGGTCTTGACCGACGCAGTGCCATTACCCTCGCTTTCCAGCTCGGCATTCGCAGCGCTGTCCTGTCGATCTATATCGCAATGACCGCTCTCAAGGACACTCAGTTCGCACTTCCAGCGGCTGTCTACTCGATAACGATGGTTCTGTTCGGACTTTCATTTGGCTTGTGGACCCGCGGTCACACAAACACGTCGTCTGACAAGACCGAGGCTCTGGCCAAGTCGTAAGGATCGATTCTCGGGCGCGCGGCGCTCTGAAGGCCACCGTGAGCCGCGGCGTGGACCCTCGGACCGTCGTTTCGAGCGTGCGCGCTCGCAATACACGCTCAAACTTGCCTCGCAACTGCCGATAGTGACGGACTAGCCGATGGCATGTCGCGTCGCGGAGGTAGTTTGCAATTCGACCAAAACAGACGGCCGAGCCAGTCTGCGCCGAAAGCGTGCGCTAGATGTCGCGGCCCCTATGGCGGTGCGTGCCAAAAGTCACGGCATGGCGGCGCTTTGCTTCTCGGCCCGGACGGAACGCCGAGTCGTCAATTCGCCGCCAGCGCATTCGAGGCACCCTAGCTTCCTATGGGCATGTCTTTGGTCTTGCCTTCCGTGCTTCAGCGAATTGCAGAAGCGCGCCCCCAATTGGCTACGCTTACGGGGGAAGCCAAGGCCCGCTTTCAGAAACTTCAGCTCGACGGTGTTCAAAAACACGTTGTTAGAGCCGCCGTAATCAACTCGGCGCTCGCCGCCTTGCTGGTTCCATTTCTGACGCCGACATTCGGATGGATGCCGACGCGCGTTTGGCTGGTCGCGAAGTTGACAGTTTCCCTCGTTCGAGTTTTGGCAGCGCTCGCGTACTCGCGATCCAAGTGGCCAATGCTCGACCTCGCGTTCTCTCGTCAACTTACGCTGGCCCTGTTAGCTGTCGACGGCGCGGTCTGGGGCGCCGCTGGAGCCTGGTGCGCATTCGGCCCAAGTGAATTCGCGTGCTTGACGTGTGCTGTTCTTTGCAGCGTGGCACTGATGGCGACGCATGGCTTCAACACGATGGCATCGGCGTCTGTTGCCTACGTCACGGCAATGTTGGTGCCGTTGGCAATTGCCGTGGCTCTTCGCGGAGATGCTTTGGGCGTATTTGTGTCGATGGGCACAACACTGGTGTTGTTGCAGTCTCTCGTAACAAGCTACGCGTCAGAGCGACGTTTGACCGGAGAGTTCTTGGCGCACGAAGCGACTGAAGAAGCACGCGTTCGCGAGACCCGCAATGCAGAGGCGCTGGCCGCGGCCTTGCTCGAAGTGAAGCGGCAAGGAGCCGTAAAGTCTCTGTTTCTTGGCACGATGAGTCATGAGCTGCGTACGCCATTGCACGGAATCCTTGGTTTGACGCAGCTTATTCGCAAGCAGACCGCGCCCGACCCCGTCGTACAACACCGCCTCGACCTGCTCGAGTCCTCCGGAACGCATCTGCTCGAACTCATCGGTTCATTGCTGGACATCTCCCGGATCGAGTCTGGTCGACTCGAGTTGCGCCAGGCAAGTTTCGACTTGGCGCAAGAGTTGGCTAACGTGGCCGATCTCTACAAGCTGAGATGTGACAGCAAAGGCCTCGACTTCAATAGCTCGCTTCGGATCGACGTGCCCTGCCGAGTCGTCGGTGATGCCGCGCGGGTTCGCCAGGTTCTTCACAATTTGCTCGGCAACGCCGTGAAGTTCACCAAGTCCGGCCTCGTAGTGCTGAAAGTTCAACGCCAAGGGGACCTCTTTTCGTTCGAGGTTCGAGACACCGGTCCAGGCATTTCCGCGAAGGACGCCGCGCACATCTTCGATGCCTTTCGGCAAGCCGACGACTCTGCCACGCGGCCGGCGGACGGAACGGGCCTGGGTCTAACAATTGCTCGCGAGATTGCGCAAGCCATGGGCGGAGATGTCACCGTCAGCAGTGCGGTGGGCGTTGGCTCCCAGTTCACTTTTACTGCCGTGCTGCCCGAGGCACCGATGGTGATAAATCAGGCAATCCGGCCAGAGCCAAAGTTGCCGCATCTTCGGGACGGTTATCGGGTCCTCTTGGTTGAGGACAACGAAGTCAATGCATTGATCGCCACGGCGAACCTAGCCAACATCGGTGCACAGGTGGTTCGTGCCACCAACGGGAAGGAAGCGATTTCAGCCGCTTTCGCCAAGCCGCGCCCCGACTTCATTCTCATGGATTGCCGTATGCCTGTGATGGACGGGCCCACCGCGTCGCGAGAGATCCGCGCGGTTGAAAGCAAGATCGGATTACCAAGCATCCCAATCGTCGCTCTAACGGCCAGTCCGAGTGACGAGGACAGGCGGGAGTGCTATCAAGCGGGAATGGATGGCCTGCTAATGAAGCCATTCACACTGGAACAGCTCCTGCAGACCATTGCCCTGTACGCCGCAGATGGGGTCTGTAATCGCAACCACCCGCTCTACGAATACGCGAAGTCACTTGACGATTCGGAACCCGACTCCTCTTATGGCCAGGCGGTTCATTGATTCGGGAACTGCCACGATGTCCTCATGATTCGTCGCCGTCATGAACTCCAGCAGAGGATGCTTGGTGTCACTCCAGAAACTATAGAAGTTGTCGATGTCCAACGCGTATATCCGGTGCGGCAGGTTCCCAACGTAGGGCAGGACGAAACCATCCGAGCGATCAGGAAAAACATCCTTGGATCCCATTCGCTCGTAGGCTCGGATCAGGGCTGGCTTACGCACAGTCATAACGATCCAACTGATGCCTTGACTGGCAGAAAACAGATAGGCGGCCTTCCAGAGTGCGAGTCGAACAAAAGGGTCGGACCCGACTGGCGCGGCTAGCCGCGTAACCTCACTACAGGTTGATCTGCGAAGATACTCCGGAAGCCTGACGTAGCGCTCCATCTCGAGTTCGCCACGATCGTGTTCACGCGTCTGAACGCGCATTGTTCCGACCGCGTCACCAGAAATCTTGTCCTCGCATATGAACACGGTGGTCCAAGGGCTGGCGTCGATCGCGTCCGGCTGGGCCATCGACTCGCGATACTCCGGGGCCTTGTAGCCATAAGCTGCGGCTCGGACTTTGCACGCGCGAAGCAAATCCTGGTGTGTTTCGGCGCGCCTCAGGGTGAAGCTCAGCAACTCCGTGCGCATTCGGCCTCCAATTGCACGTTCCCCGGCGTGCGCAGGTCGTGAACTAACGTACGCGTTCCTCGCGGGCGTGTCAATCGGCACCTGTGGGCCTGACGCTGCTACGTCTGTCTTTGGCGTCACTTCAGACTTGCCCGACGTCATAGCAGCGCATACGTCGTCGTGGCATGTGCCGCCAGCTTTCCATCCGTCGTCCTGAACTCAACATCGCCATAGGACAGCGTCTTCCCGTGACGCAAAACTCGGGCCACGACGACGACCATGGCTGTGTCCTTCGGGACAGGCCGAACGAAGCTGGTCTGCAATTGCACCGTCGTCATCGGCCGAAATTCACCCAGCTGCGCGATCATCGCGACCAGCATCGCCGTGTCGGCGGCGGCCAGAATCGCCTGGCCACAGACGACGCCGCCAGCGTGGACGATGTCCGGGGAGACCGGCAGGCTCAGCGTCACCTGACCGGGCTCGACCGACTCGACGCCCAGCCCAAGCCGCTTCACGCACTGGGCGGCCAAGCTGTCCAGCGTTGCCTGCAACGCGGCTGCATCCATCGTCGTCGTTCTCCCCCTCCGCCATTCTAGGCAGCGCCCGCACTGATAATCTCGCGGATTCGACTCCACGGATTCCGGCGATGAACAAGATCTTCCCGAGCGCGGCCGCCGCCCTGGCCGGCGTCGTGCACGACGGCCAGCTGATGGCCGTCGGCGGCTTCGGCCTGTGCGGCATACCCGAGGCGCTGATCGAGGCGCTGCGCGATTCGCGCGTCAAGAACCTGACGGTCATCTCCAACAACGCCGGCGTCGACGGCTTCGGCCTCGGCAAGCTGCTCGAGACGCGCCAGATCAAGAAGATGATCTCGAGCTACGTTGGCGAGAACAAGGAGTTCGAGCGCCAGTACCTGGCCGGCGAGCTCGAGCTCGAGTTCACGCCGCAGGGAACGCTCGCCGAAAAGCTCCGCGCGGGTGGCGCCGGCATCCCTGCATTCTTCACCCGCACCGGCGTCGGCACCCTCGTCGCCGAAGGCAAGGAGTCGCGCGAGTTCGACGGCCACACCTACATCATGGAGCGCGCTTTGTTGCCCGACGTCTCGCTGGTCAAGGCGCAGCGCGCCGACAAGTCGGGCAACCTCGTGTTCCGCCGCACCGCGCGCAACTTCAATCCGGCGGTGGCGATGGCCGGAAAGGTCACGATCGTCGAGGTCGAGGAGATCGTCGAGACCGGCGCGATCGACCCCGACGCAGTCCACCTGCCCGGGATCTACGTGCACCGCATCGTCCTCAACGCCCACCCCGAGAAGCGGATCGAGAAGCGCACCCTGCGTGCCGCTGCCAGCCTCGAGGCCCCGGCCGGGACCCGTGCCGCCGACGCCGCGCGGGAAGCGGTCGACGCGATCGCCAAAGCCGCCGACAAAACGGGAGCCTGACCATGCCCTGGACCCACGACCAGATGGCGGCGCGCGCCGCCGCGGAGCTGCAGGACGGCTTCTACGTCAACCTCGGCATCGGCCTTCCGACCCTGGTAGCCAATCACGTGCCTCAGGGCATCGAGGTCTGGCTGCAGAGCGAGAACGGCATGCTCGGCATCGGCCCGTTCCCGACCGAGGACGAGGTCGACGCCGACCTCATCAACGCCGGCAAGCAGACGGTGACGACGCTTCCTGGCTCGTCGATCTTCGGCTCGCACGATTCGTTCGCGATGATCCGCGGCGGCAAGATCAACCTCTCGATTCTCGGCGCCATGCAGGTCAGCGCGAGCGGCGATCTCGCCAACTGGATGATCCCCGGCAAGATGGTCAAAGGAATGGGCGGGGCGATGGACCTCGTCGCCGGCGTCGAGCGCGTGATCGTCCTGATGGAGCACGTCGCCCGCAAGAAGGACGGCACGATCGATCTCAAGATCCTGCCGAAGTGCACCCTGCCGTTGACCGGCGTCGGCGTCGTCAACCGCATCGTCACCGACCTCGCGGTGATGGACGTCACGCCGCGCGGGCTCGAGGTGCTCGCCATCGCCGACGGCGTGAGCCAGGAAGAGCTGCAGTCCAAGACCGGGGTCCCGCTGAAGTTCTGACGGCCCCGGCGCGCGCCGTCGTCGGCGCGCATTGCGGAGGCGCTACTAGCCCTGCTGCTGGCGGCGCATCTCCTTGCGCTTCATGTCGAGGTACTCGTTCTGCTCCATCTCGTGGAGCTGGGCAGCGTAACGCTCGGTGCTCGCATACCACTCGCGGATCCGCTTCTCGAACTGGTCGGCGGGCGGCAGCGAGTAGGCCGACAGGTAGGCATCGATCGCCAGGTAGTAGCGCATGGTGTTGCGCTCGAGCAGGCCGAGGACGCCCGCCTGGTAGACGGGCTTGCCGTCCTTGCGGTCGAGGATGGTGAAGCCGACTTTCGCGCTGCCGAGCGTCGACAGGTACGTCTGCATGGCGAGCCGGGCCGCGAAGCCGTAGCCGTACGCGTACGACATGTGAACCACGCTGCGTTTGGCGTCGACGGGAACCGCCTCGACCTGGATGCGGTAGTTCTTGGTGCTCAGCGGGCCTTCGTCGGCGGTCAGCTGCACCTGCAGGTAGTCGCTTGTCGCAGCGACGACCCGGTACGCGAAGTTCAGCTGGTAGGCGTCTTCGATCGGCTGGTCGAACTTGCGGCCGACGCTCAGGTTGAGCGTCTTGGCCGCGCCGCCGCCGGTCCGGCAGCGCTTGACGTTGAGGTGAAGGATGAGGATGTCGCACCAGTGGTCGGCCGATTGCAGCGCCTGCTGCACCATCGCGAACGGATGGTCGACGACCGCGTACACGTCGCCCTTCAGGTCACCCGAGCTCTCGACCGACTCGAGCACGAGCGGACGGCCGAACTGGTTGTTGGTGAACTTGTCCTGAAGGGCCGCATGGCGAGCGCGCAGCGCGGCGCCGTCCTGTGCCGACGCCGCCATCGGGAAGAGCGCGGCCGACAGGGCGAGGCAGAGGGCACCGAGGACGCGAGCAATGATCGGGATGTTCACAGCCAGTACTCCCACAGTCGAGCGAACAGTTCCTTGGCGCGCGTCGTGAGGGGCCGGCGCTGCCAAGCCTCGAGTGTGACCGGCTCCGACGCGGCCAGGTCGCGCTCGAACGCTGCGCGCATCTTTGCGCCGAACTCCTTGCCGAGAATGACGGCGGTCAGCTCTTGGTTGTGTAGGAAGCTGCGCCAGTCCAGGTTGGTCGAGCCGACCGTCGCCCAGACGCCGTCGACGACGGCGGTCTTCGCGTGCAGCAGCGCTTCGCGCCGCTCGTAGAGCTTGACCCCGCCGCGTAGCAGCGGCTCGTAATGCGCGCGCCCGGCGTGGAAGACGAGCGAAGAGTCGGTCGTGCTGGGCAGGATCAGCTTGACATCGACGCCGCGCGCCGCCGCGCCGATCAGCGCCTGCATCAGCTGCGGGTCGGGAACGAAGTACGCGTTGGTCACCAGGATCTCGCTTTCGGCGCTGTTGATCGCCGAAATCAGCGTCACGTAGATCTGGCTGAACGGGTCGTCGGGTGCGCTGCCGATGGCACGCACGACCTCCTGGCCCTGCGCCTGGAGGGGAGGGAAGTAGTCGCGTTGCGCGAGCGGCTTGCCCTTCTGGCCTTGCCACGTCTCCATGAAGAGCTTTTGCAGCGGCGCAACCACCGGCCCCTCGATGAGCAGGTCGGTATCGCGCCAGGGCAGGCCCTTCTTGTCGCCGCCGCGCGAGCCGCCGCTCAGGCCGCCGCCGGAGCTGCCCCTCGGGCTGCTCGAGTAGACGCTGCTGATGTTGATGCCGCCCAGCACCGCGCTGCGCCCATCGACGATGAGGAGCTTGCGGTGATCGCGCTGGTTGACGTCCCAGCCGGCCTTGGCGACGAGTGGGTTGACCGGGTTGAACTCGAGGACGTTGATGCCGGCGTCGCTCAGGCGCTGGAAGTACTCCTTCTTCGTGCCGAGCGTGCCGACGGCGTCGTGGATCAGGTTCACTTGCACGCCTTGCTGCTGCTTGGCGATGAGCACATCGGCGAGCCGCTGGCCGACCTCGTCGTCTTCGAGGATGTAGGTCTCCATGTTGATGCTGTCGCGCGCCACGGCGATCGCGCTGAACATGGCGGCGTACGTGTTCGGGCCGTTCTCGAGGATGACGACGCGGTTGCCGAGGACGAGCGGTCCGTCGGCAACGGCCTGCTCGAGCGCGAGATGGCGCGCCAGGACGTCGCTGCTTTCCGCGCCGCCGAGCTTGGCGAGCATCTCCTTGCTGCTCTCCGGCGACAGGATGCGGCCGTTGGCGGCCTGGAACTGGACGCTGGCGGGGTCGACACGGCCCAGGTCGGGCGTCATCACCGGCAACGCGCCGCAGCCCGTCAGCGCCAGCGCGCCGACCGCGCAGGCGCGATGCAGCCACTTCCATCTCGACGATCGATTCAATCTTGTCTCCGAATTCCGCTGGCACGAGTGTGCCGGCGATCGATCAGGCGCCGGCGAGCGCGCGCGCGGCATCCGTCACCAGCGCCGGACCTTTGTAGATGAAGCCCGTGTAGATCTGCACGAGGTCGGCGCCGGCCTCGCGCTTGGCACGCGCATCGGCGCCTGACATGACACCGCCGACGCCGATGATGGGAAAACGCGGCCCGAGCGCTGCGCGCAGACCGGCGATGACCCCGTTCGATCGTCGAGCAAGCGGCGCTCCCGACAGGCCGCCGGTCTCCCCCGCGTTCGCGTGGCCGGCGACGCCATCGCGCGCCAGCGTCGTGTTGGTCGCGATGACGCCGTCGATGCGGTGGCGGGCAAGGATCGCCGCGATCGCCTCGATCTGCGCCGCGTCGAGGTCGGGCGCGATCTTGAGGAACATCGGCACCTCCCTGCCATGCTCGTCGGCGAGCTCGCGGCGCCGGGCCGCGAGGGCGGAGAGCAAGGCGTCGAGGGCGACGTCCGACTGCAGGGTGCGCAGGTTCTTCGTGTTCGGGCTCGAGATGTTGACGGCCACGTAGTCGGCGTGCCGATAGACGCCGGCGAGGCCGAGCAGGTAGTCGTCGGCGGCGCGCTTGATCGGCGTCGCCGCGTTTTTGCCGATGTTGAGGCCGAGGATTCCGCCGCGGCTGCGAAAGCGCGCCTGCTCGACGTTGGCGATGAACGCAGCCAGGCCATCGTTGTTGAAGCCGAGCCGGTTGATGAGCGCGCCTGCCTTCGGGATGCGGAAGAGGCGCGGCTTCGGATTGCCCGGCTGCGCGAGCGGCGTGACGGTGCCGACCTCGACGAAGCCGAAGCCCATCGCGCCGAAGGCGTCGATGCAGCGGCCGTTCTTGTCGAGACCTGCGGCCAGGCCGATGCGGTTGGGAAACGCAATGCCCGCGATCGACACCGGATCGCTGACGCGGGCCTGCTCGACAAGGGCGATCAGCGGCGTCCGCTGAATCGCTGCCAGCGCCCCCAGGGTCAGTTCGTGCGCGTGCTCCGGGTCGAGCCCGAACAGAAAAGGTCGGGCCAGCGGGAAGGGAATGAGCGCCATGAACGGCGCCGATTCTGGCATCGCCGTGCATACTTCGCGGCAGGACCCTGCCATGGCCGATCAGCGAATCGAGAAAGACACCTTCGGCGACATCGCCGTCGCCGCGGATCGCCTGTGGGGTGCGCAGACCGAACGGTCGCTGCACCACTTCGACATCTCGACCGAGAAGATGGCGCCGGAGCTCATCCGGGCGCTTGCCTGGGTCAAGCGGAGCGCCGCCGTCGTCAATCGAGACCTCGGCACACTGCCGGCCGAGAAGGCCGGCGCGATCATCGCCGCCGCCGACGAAGTCCTCGCCGGCCGGCACGACGACCAGTTCCCGCTCGCGGTCTGGCAGACCGGGTCGGGCACGCAGAGCAACATGAACATGAACGAGGTGCTCGCCAACCGCGGCTCGCAGCTGCTCGGCGGGCCGGTCGGCGAAGGCCGCCTCGTTCATCCCAACGACGACGTCAATCGCAGCCAGTCGTCCAACGACGTCTATCCGACGGCGATGAGCGTCGCCGCGGTCGAGTCGCTTGTCAGGCGGCTGCTGCCGCCGGTCGGCGCGTTGCGCGACACGCTGGCGGGCAAGGCCGGCGAGTTCGCGGCGATCGTCAAGATCGGCCGAACGCACCTTCAGGACGCGACGCCGCTCACGCTCGGCCAGGAGATCTCGGGGTGGGTCGCGCAGATCGACCACGGCGTGGCGCACATCCGCGACGCGTTGCCGCACCTGTGCGAGCTCGCCCTCGGCGGCACCGCGGTCGGCACCGGGCTGAACGCGCCGCCCGAGTTCGGCAGCCGCGTCGCCGCCGAGCTCGCGGCGCGGCTCGACCTGCCGTTCGTCAGCGCGCCGAACAAGTTCGAGGCGCTCGCCGCCCACGACGCGATCGTGTTCGCGCACGGAGCGCTGAAGACGCTCGCCGCGTCGTTCACCAAGATCGCCAACGACGTCCGCTGGCTCGCGTCGGGGCCGCGCTCGGGGCTCGGCGAGATCCGCATCCCCGAGAACGAGCCGGGCAGCTCGATCATGCCGGGCAAGGTCAACCCGACCCAGTGCGAGGCGCTGACGATGCTCTCGGCGCAGGTGCTCGGCAACGATGTCGCCGTCAACATCGGCGGCGCGTCTGGCAATTTCGAGCTCAACGTCTACAAGCCGCTCATCATCCACAACTTCCTGCAGAGCGTGCGCCTGCTCGGCGACGGCGCGCGCAGCTTCGACGAGCACTGCGCGCGCGGCATCGAGCCCGATCGCGCGCGCATCGCCGAGCTGGTGCAGCGCTCGCTGATGCTCGTCACGGCGCTCAATCCCCACATCGGCTACGACAAGGCCGCCAAGATCGCGAAGGCCGCGCACCAGAGCGGCAGCACCTTGCGCGAGGCCGCGCTCGCCTCGGGCTGGGTCACGGCCGAGCAGTTCGACGCCTGGATCGTTCCCGAGCAGATGGTCGGACGAATTCCGCAGTGACGCAGGACGAGCTCAAGCGGCTGGTGGCCGAGGCGGCTGTCGCCTACGTGCCGCCGGGCACGGTCATCGGCGTCGGCTCGGGGTCGACCGTCAACCTCTTCATCGACGCGCTGGCGCGGCTCGAGGGCGAGCGCCGCATCGGCGGGGCGGTGTCGAGCAGTGCGGCGAGCACGGCGCGGCTGGTCTCGCACGGCATCGCGGTGGTCGATGCCGGTGACGTCGAGTCGCTGCCGGTCTGTGTCGACGGCGCCGACGAGATCGACGGCGCCGGTTGCATGATCAAGGGCGGCGGCGCGGCGCTGACGCGCGAGAAGATCGTCGCCGACCTGGCCCAGCGCTTCGTCTGCATCGCCGACGGCTCCAAGCTCGTCGCCCGGCTCGGCCGCTTCCCGTTGCCGGTCGAGGTGATCCCGATGGCCGCCGCCCAGGTGACCCGGAGGTTCGCGGCGATCGGCGGGCGGGCGCAGCGCCGGGAAGGCGTCGTTACGGACAACGGCGGACACATCCTCGACGTCCACGGCCTGGCGATCGCCGATCCGGTCGCCCTCGAGACCGAGGTCAACCAGTGGCCGGGCGTCGTCTGCGTCGGCATCTTCGCGCGCCGCCGGGCGACCGTCTGTCTGCTCGGCACCGCCGAGGGTGTGCGCACCTTGACGTTCTGACACCAGAGCGAAAAGTGCGGGCGCGAAAAACGCGTAACCTCCGCACCCGTGCACGCCCCGTGCAGCTCACAGGAAGGACGGCCCGTGGCCAAACCCAACTATTCATTTGAGAAACGACAACGCGAGCTCGCGAAGAAGAAGAAGAAGGAACAGAAGGAAAAGGACAAGGCCGGGCGCAAGCTCGGCAGCGCCGGCGACGGCGAAGCGGCGGCCGACGGCAGCGTCGAGCCCGCTCAGGCGCCGGCCGACCCGGCGATGGGCCCCACCGGGGGCTGAACCCGGCTCGCCGCGAGGCGCTGACGCGCGGCCTCGTCACGGCGAAAGCCTCGGGTCAGGAATCGCGCCGGGTCGATCGCATCGAGCAGGTCGGCCTCGGCCGGCAGCGGCGCGCCGGTGATCGCTGCCGCCAGCACCTCAGCGCCGAACGCCGCCGACGCGATGCCGCGCGAGCCGAGCGCGCAACTCACGAAAAGCCCCGGCGCGCGCGCGATGAAGCGCGGTTGATCGAAGCGGGGCGATCGCGCCGCGACGAAGCCCGGCGCCATGCGCTCCGCCACGCTCGCGGGCACGGCGCCGATGATCGGCAATCGATCGTCGGTCGCCCAGCGGAAACCGACCCGGCCGACGAGCCGATCGAGCGCCGGCGGTTCGGGCAGGCCGAGCAACGCCGCCAGGCGATCGAGGTTCTGCTGCTGATCTCGGCAGCGCAGCGCCGGATCGTCGTCGTCCCAGGCCGAGCTCGCGCCGAACCAGACGGTGCCGTCGAGCGCCGGAGCGACGTAGCCGGCGCCCGCGACGGGCAGGCGCGGCGCCTCGATCGGCGCGAGCTCGGCCGAGGCGACGCCGCTGAGCTGGCCGCGCTGGCGGCGGATCGGCCACGGCGAGGGTCCTGCGAGGGCGCCGTCGCCGGTGCAGAGGACGACGATTGGCGCGGCGGCGATCGACGCGCCCCCGGGGTCGCAAACCTCCCAGCCCGCCTCGCTGCGGTGCAGCGACGTCGCCGTGCAGCCGAGCCGCGATCGAGCGCTGGCGCCCGCGTCGGCGAGCCAGGAGCGGGCGAGGCCGCGCGGATCGACCCAGCCCGCGTTCGCGAAGTGCCAGGCGGGCGAGGACAGCCGCGCGCCGGCGAGGCGACTGGCGGCGTGGCGATCGATCGCCTCGACGTAGTCGACCGGCAGACCTTGGGCATCGACAAGGCGCTGCATCTCGACGAGGGTGCGGCCGGTCTCGACGCGAAGCAATCCCGCGGCGCTGCCGCGCACGCCGTGGCGCAAGACCGCCGCGCGCACGGCGGCGGTGGCCGCAAGGGCCGCGGCGCGATGAAAGCGCGCATGGCGGCCGTCGCCCGGATGGACGACGCCGTGGAAGAGCCCGACGGCATTGCCGGAGCCTTCCTCAGCGATGCCCGAACCGCGTTCGATGACGAGCGATCGAATGCCGCGCTCGGCGAGCGCGCGGGCCAGCGCGCAGCCGGCGAGTCCGGCGCCGACGATGATCACCGGCGCGTCGACCGCGGCATCCCGTGCCGATGGCCGCGCCTCTGCCGTACCGGGTCCGCGCGACGACGTCGCGGCGATCGCGGTCGACCCGCGCCGTGGCGACGCTCGTGGCGCGAAGCGCGGGGCGAAGCGGGCGCGCGTGATGTCGCGCTTGCCGCCGCTGCCCGGTGCGTTTTCGACGGCGAAGCCGGCGCTGCGCAGGCCGTCGCGAACGGCGCGCGCCGCGCTCCACGTCGCCAGCGTCGCTTCCGGCGCGGCCAGCCGGGCCATCGCCTTGAACAATCGGGCGTCCCACATCGCCGGATTGCGCGCCGGCGCGAAGCCGTCGAGGAAGAACGCGTCGACCTCCGCGACCAGTTGCGGCAGCCAGGCGTCGACGGCGCCGAACGCGAGCAGCAGCTCGACGCCGCCGCCATCGACGGCGATGCGATGCAGGTTGCAGGTGAGCGGCGGCCAATGGCGCGCCAGCTCGGCGGCCAACGGCGTCAGCGACGCGTCGCGTTCGATCGACGCCAAGGTGGCACGCGTCGGCGGCGACGCCTCGATCGAGATGAAATGGAGTTGCCGGCAGCGCTGCGGATCGGCGCGCCAGGCAGCCCAAGCGGCGAGGAAGTTGTTGCCGAGCCCGAACCCGGTCTCGAGAACCACGAAGCGGTCCTTGCCGCGCCAGCATCCGGCGAGTGCGTCGCCGTCGAGGAAGACGTGGCGCGCCTGCGCGAGCGCGCCCGAGCGCGGGTGATAGACGTCGCCGTACTCGACCGATCGCGGCGTGCCGTCGTCGTCGAAGACGATCCGCGCCGGGACGATCGGCGTCGTCTTCATCTGCGCACCGGCTCGGGTGATGCGCGCGACGCGAGCCAGGCCAGCAGGCGGTCGCGAACGCGGTCGAGGCGCCGGTACGCCAGCACCGCCGGTGACATGCTGGCGATCGCGTCGTGCAGCCGGCGTGCGGCCTCGGCGCTCGTCACGGCGTCAGCAAGGGGAACGCTGTCGACGTGGATCGTGAAGATCGCCTTGCCGCTGCCGGCGATCGGGATGAAGGTCTGTCGCTCGGTGCGAAAGGAGGCATGAGCGACGAGGGCTTCGACATCGACCTCGCTCGCGGCCGGCCAGTCCGGGCCACCGCGTGCCGGGTGCTGGTGCAACCGCGGGTCGGCGCTGATCGTCCAGACGAAGCGCTCCCAGCGATCGTCGCCGGTGACGAGCCGCGCCAGCGACGCGCTCGCGGCGACGAGCAGCTCGTTGTCGGCGACCGGTGCGTGGACCTCGGCGAAGTGGCGGCCGACCTTCTCCTCGGGCGCCCAGCGCGACGGCAGGCAGACCGCGAGCCACGGGATCGTTGCGGTCGCGCCGTCGATGACGGCGAAGTCCTCCTCGAAGGCGAGCGCTAGCAAGGCGCTCGGCCGACGCGCGGCGGGCAAGGCGACGAGGACGGCGCCGATCGACGCGTCGCCGTCGCCGGTGGGCGTGCCATCGGCCTCGAGCGCCCAGCCGAGCCGCGGCGCGTCGATCCGGGTCGTGCCGGATGGGGTCGTCGCGACGAGGAAGCTGCCCGGGCTCGAGCGCGCCGCTTCGGCGGCGACGGCGCGAAGCACCGCGACCTCGTCGGTGCCAGGCGTCGACAGCAGCGCCTGCTCGGCGAAGCTGCCGAGCGCCGCGATCTTCTCGCGCAGGTGGCGGCCGCCCGGCGCGCTCGGCGTCAGCTGCGCCGTCGCCGTCGCCGACGCGACGCGGCGCAATCCCGGCTGCATGCGGAACGGCGCGCTGACGAGCGA
>Ga0068860_100000956_pt1 | contig 31967 bp, 24 predicted proteins | sample KBSSwiS32_FD_66597 | JGI IMG/M metagenome (GOLD analysis project Ga0068860, IMG submission 66597) | Switchgrass rhizosphere microbial communities from Kellogg Biological Station, Michigan, USA - KBS Switchgrass S3-2 | ecosystem: Host-associated > Plants > Roots > Rhizosphere > Soil ... | reverse complement strand
GCGAATCTTTGCTGTGATTGCGGTTATCGCCCAGCATGAAGTATTGGCCAGCGGGCACGACAAGTTCACCGTTCTGGGTGAGCGCCTGCAGTTCGCGCCACCACGTTGGATCGACGTTTGGATCGGTGTAATTGCTGGTCGGAAAGTTCTCACCAAACTGATTGGGCGCCACTGGCTCGAAAGCTGCGTATGGTTCTTCGAGCGGAACGCCATTCACACTGACTTTGCGGTCTTCGATGCGAATGTGGTCTCCCGGAATGCCGACAACGCGCTTGACGAGGTAGGGAGGATCAGGATGGTGGAACACTACGATGTCACCGCGCTGTACGTCCCGGTACGGCATAAGCAGATGTGCGGTGTGAGCACTACCTGAAGGCGCGAAGATCTGCTTGTTGACGAGCAGGAAGTCGCCGACCAGCAAGGTGCGCTCCATGCTCTCAGAGGGGATGAGGAAAGGCTGCAGCACGAACGTGAGCAGAAAAAGCGCGACCACCACAGTCCGCATCAGGGATGCCAGCGCTTCCGGTACGGTGGGCAGATGCTGCCAGATGTGCGATCGATGGATAGGAGGCGCAGGTGTTTGAGCGGGGGCACTCATTCCGTCTCTTCCTCCTCGATCTCTGCCTCGTCGATGGAGGCGGTTGCTGCGCCTGTCAAACGTACCAGGGCCTTGCGTGCGGCATCCTGTTCTGCATGTTTCTTGGTGGTTCCTGTGCCACGAGCCAGAGGTTTGCCGGGCTCTCCATCGGAAGGTCTCAATCTAACTTCGACGAGGAAGCGCTTGCGATGGTCGGGCCCGCTTTCGCTCTTTACGCGATACACCGGCGCACCCGCGCGCTCTGCCTGGAGTCGCTCCTGGAGCGCCGACTTGTAGTTTCCTAAAGCAGCACCGGATCGCAATTGTTCCGCCAACTCTTCAACGGTCTCTCCCATGACGTAGCGGCGCGCGAAGGTGCGGACAGGCTCCAGGCCGCCATCGAGAAATAACGCTCCGATGACCGCCTCCATGGTGTTGGAGAGAACAGTGCTCTTTCTTCGTAAGCCGCTGCGATCCTCTCCACGGCTAAGACGTAGGTGATCGCCTAGCGAAATGGCTCCTGCCACTTTCGCCATGTGCTGCCGGCTCACCAGCTGTGCGCGGACGCGCGTAAGCTCGCCTTCCTGCCATTCGGGATGGCTCAGGAAGAGGGCCTCTCCTACGACCAAGCCCAGGACCGCATCGCCCAGAAACTCAAGCCTTTCGTTGTCAGTCGCCAGCAGGTCAGGATCCTCGGCGCCATCCTGCATTTGCTGATTGGCCAGGGAACGATGTGTCAGCGCGCAAAGCAGCAACTCGGGTTTGGCGAAGCCATGACCGAGCGCATTCTCCAATTCCGTTAAAACTGCTTCCACATACCCTCTATTAGGTCCCTTGCATGGGGTTCGCGGGTGGTCGGGCTGGTGCGACCCCACAAGCCTCACTGCAATTATTCCTTAGACGTGCCGGGCGATCCAAGCGGGTCGTCCCACTGGAACCAGCCTGGGAACCAGATTGTCCAAGGTGGCCTCTTTACTTCTTTCCGATTCGATTGAAAAATCTCCCGATTCGATTGAAAAAAGTTAGTGCCCGCCAAGCAACCTAAGTGGCTGCCAACCTGCTGCAAATCAAAGGCATCTAGAAACGAGTTCGGGCGTTGCGGGGACACTGCCCTGCGCGTGATGTTCGCGAACGCTTCTCGACCTGCAGATCAGTCTGCGGCGACGACAAATCAACCTTGGAGTACACAGTCATGAATCGCATCTTTGGCTGTGCCGGACTGCTCGCAGTTCTGGCACTTCCCCTCTCAATCAAGGCGCAGGACGATCAAGCACCACCGCCGTCAGGTCCTCCGCCCCAATACGTACAAAACTCGCCTCATCATGGTTTCGACAACAATCACGGCTCGATCGGCGTTTATGGCGATCTGTTCCGGGTCAAGCCTGCGGGCGGCAACAGCGTCAACTTCGTGGGCCTCGGCGCTCGGGTGGGCTTCAACGTGCATCCCAACATTGCGCTCGAAGGCGAAATGAGCTACGACTTCGCGAAGAACTATACCGCGCTCAACACTGGCGATAACTCAGGCACCTTGAGCAGCACGACTGTGTCCAGCAGAACTCGTCCGTTGACTGCGTTGTTCGGACCAAAGTTTCAATTCGGAACATCTGGACCGTTTCGCGCATTCGTAACCGGAAAAGTTGGGTTCACTGAATTCAGCCACAGCTCGACGACCACCGTCTCAGGAGACACCTTCAGCAACGCATTCGATCAATTCGGCGGCGGCACGACGCACTTTGCGGCGTACCCCGGCGGCGGCATCGAAGGGTTCTTCGGGCCACTTGGTCTTCGTCTGGAAGCTGGAGATCAGATGTATTTCAATAATGGAACCTATAACAATCTGCGTGTCACGTTCGGTCCTGAAATTCGCTTCTGAACGACTTTGAACCGGATACTGATTATCTAAAGCTGACCGGAATCATTCAGGGGAGCGCTTTTTCCGCTCCCCCTTACCATTCTCAAATATCAAGTGATGTCATTGCGGCTTGGGTTGAGCCTGTGGCGCAGGCGCATCGGACTTGGGTGGAGTTACGTCGGGCGCGTCAGCGTCTTCTTCGCAACTGTGTCCCTTCATTGCATAGGCTGTCTTCACGCCGCGTTCCGCTGCGAGACGCGTATCTTGCTGGCCGTCGCGGGCGGCGAGTGCCTGCTGATATTCACTTACCGCCTGGTCCCGCTTACAATCGAGATCGAGCATGCGCCCGAGATAGATGTGCGACCACGCGACGAGGCGTGGTTCCTTACTTGTGGAAATGGTCTTCTGAAAATCGTCGATCGCTTCTCCTGGCTTGCCTGTAGCGATTGCCACACGCGCAAGAATGAAGTCCGCGCGAGCCTCCTGAGCGACGGAGTCGAGCGTGTCGGTTTTGTCCGCAAGCACCTTTCGGGCCATGGCATTTGCTGTAGCAATATCGCCTTCCGCGAGCTTCGCCTCTGCAAGATCAAGTCCGGTAAGTGTGCGCGGCTTACTTCGCTGCAGGATGTCGTCGTCTGCTTTCTGGTCGAACTCGGTCTGCCGCGCGCGATGAACCTGCTGCTCGACGTCCATGCCATAGACCATTTCGCCGATGGTATCGCGCAAACTTGCTGCGTCCTTTTCGAATTGGATGAGTTGCTCGAAGAAGTATTGGGTGAGCACAAAGCCCTGCTTCATGTCGTGCTGAACCGCCGCGACCCGAACCGTCTCCTGCTTCTGCTGGGTGGCGATGCGCTCACGTTCATAGCGAGGCAGTACGGAGCGGTCGACGCCGGCGGGGATCTTGTAGTCCGGAATGCCTGTGTTCACGGTTCGTGCTTCGATGGCCTTGATCATGCACTCGACGACCAGCGGCACCGTCTCAGAGCGGTAACGGAACTCGAGAGGAGCTTCACGAACTTCCTTCATGATCGGCTGCATGCGATCGATGGCGTTGGTACGCGAATAGAGCAGCGGCTCGATTGTGTAATGCAGGTAGACGTGCCGCACGTTCTGCATGTCGATCGTTCCATTCACTGGCGACAGGACAATCACATAGTCGGTTCCGTAGATGCGGGCGTTCGCCATCTTTGGCGAGAGCATTGGCTCGATCAACACGACGAAACGGCGGCCTACGTATGTGGATGCCGGCATCTTGAGGTACAGGTTGGTGGAGACAATCATCTTCGACAGAGGATCGTGCAGATTGTTCGTCTCGTCGTCATACGTGCGACGCACGGAGAGCCAGATTCCATTTAGATCGACTGCCTGCGCGAAGTCTTTCAACAGGGGAACGATTTCGACCACCTGGGTCGAGTCGGGTGGCATTTCAGGCAATTCGACCGTCGTCTCCATGGCTGGCGGGGGGCTGAGATAAAGCGCCAGCGAGACGTACTGCGAGATATCGCGCTCTGAGCCTGACAGCCGGTGCTGGGCAATATAGAGACAGATCTTGTCACGCTTGGCGCGCGCGTCCTCGCTTTTCGCGAGTGCCGCGTTGATTTCGTCGCGAACGTGCTTGCGAACAATTGCGCTGTCGTCGAGGCCTTCGTCGTAGCCACATGCATTCAGCGCGGCGGCCATGAAGAAGAGTTGCGGAGAACTCTGGAGCGAAATCGTCGGTCCGGCGGGGTCAACGATCGTTGGCGACTTTTCCTGCGGCGGCTGAGATGAGGAGCCTTGCTGGCTGCTCGAAGATTGGGCGACGGCCAACGGTACGCCGGATGCGATGAGGAGACAAAAGCCGGTAAAGAGAGCGCTGGCAACGATGCAAAAGCGGTTTAACGACATGAAGAAAGGACCTTTCATGAAGTCTACGGCATTCGATGGGCTCGCGTCCGGCACCAGACATGTCTTCGCCTTGAGCCCTCGATGAGCCTGAAAATGATCGGGAACACACGAGTTAGACGAGGATTCGGAGCAAAGGAAAGGCCCTTACGCCTGAGGCGGAAGGGCCTTGACCGGTAGGTGAGACTATCCGCGAACCGAAACTCCGGAGAACGACAGCACTGCGAGGCCGCGCACTGGTTGTCCGAAGAAGCGGGCCGGTTCGAAGTGGCTCCAGAGCAGGAGGTTTTCCACCTGAGCGCGTGTTTTGTCATCGACCGGACCGGAGACGATGCGATAGTCGTACACCTGCCCCTGGCCATTGATGTAAGCCTCGACTACGACCGGACCGCTGCCATCGCGGATCTGATCGTTGCTGCTGACCGCCGAAGAGAGATAGAGAAAGTGAGGAGCCGTCGCCATGCCCAGCGGCTCGTCGACGCCGTGCGCCATCTCGGGGCGCGTGAACATCCCAACCAGCACCGTTACAGTGCCGAGCAGCAGGACCGCGCTGGCGAACCCCGCGGCCGCCTGCAGGACGAAAGGCCCAATCGTGTTATCCCAGGCCAGCCTGCACCGCTGGAGCAGACTCCTGCGGCTGCGCGCACGTTCCTGGCTCACTGCAACGCGAATGCGCAACAGAAGATCTTTCGGCTGAGGCACCGGGCCCAGGGAAGCCAATGCCACTTGCGCCTTTTTCAGACCTGCCCACTCGCTTGAACAATCCTGGCAGTCGCCGATATGGGCGGCGATGTGCTGCATCTCGTGCCCGGTCAGCCGGCCATCGAGATACTCCGAGAACTTCGATTGGATGGAGCCGCAGTCAATCATCTCGCCTCCTCTCCCAGGGAAACCTCAAACCCGCGACGCGTTAAGGCTGCGTCAGCCGAGCGGGATTCCTCAAGAATGGCCTTCAAAAGGGCTCGTCCCCGTACGAGCCTCGATTTCACTGTTCCGAGATTCACCCCCTGAATCTCGGCTACCTCTTCGTAAACAAAACCTTCGATGTCCCGGAGGATGAGCGTGGTGCGGAACGGCTCCTGGACCCGGCTCAGTGCTTCCTCAACCCTCGCCCGGGTTTCTTCATGAAGCGCCATCTCGAACGGCGACTCTCCCGGGTCGACAAGAGTCTCTTTTAACTTCATCGACGAGCCATAATTACCGTCGCCGATCTCCTGCTCAATCGGCACTTCCTGCTGCTTATGGCGCATCCACCAACGCCGCTGGTTCGATGCTTCGTGCAAAGCGATGCGGTAGATCCAGGTACGCAGGGAAGACTCCCCATGAAAGCGGCCCACCCCACGGAAAACCTTCACAAAAACTTCCTGCGTGAGATCCGCAGCGTCGGCACGATCATGCAATGTTCGCGCAAGAAGCGAGTAAATGGGCTGGTGAAAACGAGCAATCAGCCAGGCAAACGCTTCTTCAGACCCGGCCTGCAACTCTGCGATCAGTGCGGCTTCGTCGGAGTGAAGTGTAAGCGCGCTTGCAATATTTCCCATGGTGAGATCCGCCTGCAATTCAGTTCCCCCCACGTTACCGCATCAGCACCACACTTGGCATCTCTCCCGTCACCTATTAAAGGAGCAGTTCCATGCCCAGTGCGCCGTCTGCCTGCGGCAAACAACCCCGACCATTACAAGAACTTGTCGGGTCGCCTTGTTACCCGGGCGCGAAGGGTGTGAAGCCCGATTTGCCCCACGCGCCTATTTTCTTAGACACCGGAATACCCCTAAAGTGTTCCCGGTCACGAGAGATTCTGTCCGTAGATGATGTATTTTGGACGACTTAGGCCTGAAACAGAGGCGCGCACATCTCGAAATCGCCGTTCTGCACGGGTGCCAGTTCGTGCCCGGAAAGGCCCGACACACTAGTGAAACTCCATTACCCGCGGCATCTCCGAAGTCGCTGCGTCGTGGCATTAAGATCAGTGGAACGCTGAGATGACAACTTTAACGAAACCCACACCCGCCGCATCCGCTCAGGAACCGATCCGCATCAATGCCGGGCTCATCGTTTTTCTCGGAATGGTTTTGCTCGTTGTCCTTGCGGTCCATCAACATCTGGAACCGCAGTTCGACTTCGGTGTCTTTTATTACGCGGCCCACATGATCGTGGATGGCAAGGGCCATGACCTCTATAACCTTGCAGTGCAGCACCTCTATCAACTCCGATACCATCGCCCCCCCGATACGCTGTTTCGCTATCCTCCGATCGCGCTCATTCCCATCCTTCCACTCACGATTCTGCCCACTCCCGTAGCCTTTGCGGTGTGGACCGCCGCCTGCATGGGCTTCCTGGTTGTGAGCATTAAAATCTTCGAGCGCGAAACGGGCCTCGCGTTTGGAAACTGGCCCGTGTTGCTCGGGCTTCTTTTTGTTCCGGTTCTCGATTGCCTGCTGCACGGCCAGTACTCGATTTTGATCGTGCTGTTCTATGCACTCGCCTATCAACAATTGAGGAAGGGACATCGTTTCTGGGGAGGAGCGTTGCTCGGCCTGGCGACACTAAAATTTCAACTCGTCCTGGGATTTGTGCCGATCTTCTTGTTGAAGCGGAAGTGGCGTGAGCTCGCCGGCTTTTCCGCATCGACCGCGGTCCTGGTTGCGATCTCACTCGCCATGACGGGCCTGCAGGCGCTGCACTCGTATCCCAACTTCGCATTGCACGCTGAGTTGCCGGTGAATGAATTGCCTCACAAGGCGAACTGGCAGGGACTGCTTTCACTTGTCGGGCAGGAAGGCAGCATCTGGGTCGCGTTGTTGTCGGTCGCCACCGTAATTTGGGCCGCGCGCGCGTGGACGAACGTCGATCGCGGTTTCTGCGCAGCGACGCTGGCCGCTATGCTGGTCAGCTACCACATCACCCCGCAGGATCTTTCGCTCGCGATCGTTCCGTTCTTTGTTGCCGTGAATGTGGGCATCCTGCCTCGCAATCGCGTGCCTCTGTTCGCAGCGCTTGGAATGGGGATCCTTCTGGTCTTCATGATGGTTCAGATCCCGATGGCGGTCTTTGCAATTGTGTTGGCCGCAGCCCTGGTGTGGGCTGGAACCCATGCCTCCGAAGGGGCACGACCAGACACTGCTGAAAACGCAGCTGTTTGACAAAGTCCGCGCAAAGACCATCAAACGCCTTTGTTGCTGGTGTTAGCGGATTCGGGGTTGGCTCCGGCTCAATTGACGAATCCATTCAAAGCAGAGACAATAGAGGAGTTGTATCCCGCCCAAGTGGGCCTGTGGCGCAGCTGGGAGCGCGCTTCCATGGCATGGAAGAGGTCATCGGTTCGATCCCGATCAGGTCCACCAACTTAGCTCATCTCCTTGGCGCCAATTGGCGCCATTTTGATTTTTGTGTGTGCTTTTAGAGTGCGGCTCCGAACCTATGGCTTGGAACATCTCCATTTTTGACTGATATCCTTGGCCTCGCATTCGATATTTATCTTCTGATCGGTCTGTCCACTCTTAGGAGCCTCTTCATGTCACTTCTTCGCAGCTTCTTGGTCTTTCTCTGCGTGAGCGCTTCGCTGTGTGTTGCTCAACCGACACCCGAGATTGGCATCAATCAAGATATTGCGACGAGGATTCCAGAGCGAATGCGGCACTTCGTCGATCAAAAGGCAGTTGCCGGCGTGGTGACGCTCGTCGCCCGAGGCAATGAGATCGTCGAGTTCGACGCGCAAGGTATGGCCGACACCGAATCCAATCGGCCGATGCGCAAGGACACCATTTTCCAAATCATGTCGATGACCAAGCCTGTGACGGCAATCGGAATCTTGATGCTGGCCGAAGACGGAAAGCTTTCGCTGCGCGATCCTGTCGATCAGTACCTGCCTGAGTTCAAAAATCTCAAGGTCGCTGCCAACACCGGGCCCAACGCAGCGCGTCTGAGTGAACCCGGACACGCCATTACGATTCGCGACTTGCTTACCCACACTGCTGGAATGACTGACGCCGCCCCGGCTTCAATCAGCGATTATCAGCACGCAATGAATGTTCCGCTCGATGAGGTGGTGCGCCAGCTCGCGAAGGAGCGCCTGCTGTTCCAGCCTGGGACTGCGTGGAGCTATTCCAGCGCTGGAATCGAAATTCTCGGCCGTATCATCGAGGTCTGTTCCGGCCAGAAATACGAGGACTTCATTACCGAGCGGATCCTGCGCCCACTGGCAATGAAGGACTCCTTCTTCTTCCCGCCGCCTGACAAGATCGATCGGATTGCCATGGTCTACGTCGGCAAAGAAAGAAAGCTGGTGCGCGCGCCTGCAACCATACTGGGAGGAGATCCAGCCAAACACCGCGCCGGAGCAGTTTTTCCCGCCCCAGGATGGGGACTCTATTCAACTGCCGAGGACCTTCTGCACCTCTATCGGATGATGCTCAATGGGGGCGTCTACGAAAACCATCGCTATCTTTCGCCATTCTCGATTCACTTGATGACTGAAGCACACACCTCTGATATCCGCCCGGTGGGCTGGATGCGCGGTTCGGATTACGGGCTCGCCTGGGAGGTTGTCACTGATCCGATGGGAGAACTTGCGGGTCACCATATCGGCAGCTATGGACACGGTGGAGCGTTCGGCACCCAGGGCTGGATCGATCCCACGAATCAGCTCATTTCGATCATGTTGATCCAGCGAGCAGATGATGGCGCTGAGACGATGACGCGCGTCTTCCTCAATATGGCGGAGTCGAGCCTGGGCAAATAGACAACCCTCCTCGAACGGCTATGTTTGTGATGCGACGTTCTGGAACAGTTCGGCCCAGTGATGCTTTTTCAGAAATGAATCGCGTAGCGCTGGATCACGAAAAGCTTCTGTCCCACCGGACGCCTGCGTAGAGAGAGCCCCGGTAATGTTGCCAGATCGTGCGCAGGTGACGATGTCTCGTGTCGAGAGATAAGCTCGAAGAAACCCCGCGTCGAAGCTGTCGCCTGCTCCAATCGTGTCTTTAGGCACGACCGTGAGCGGGGCGACATCAGTTGCCTGCCCCCGCTGGTAGACTCGCGCACCCTTGCTTCCACGTTTAACAACGATTGCAGGCGGCTTCACAGGCAGCATGCGCGCAGCATCATCGAGATTGGATGAGTGCGTCATACGGCAAATTTCGTCTTCGTTTGGTAGAAAGACGTCGACGTAGGGCAACACCTCGAGGAGAGGCGCGCCCCAACGATCATCGGGGTCGTCGTTCGTGTCGAGTGAGATCGTGAGGCCTGCTTCCTTGAGCCGCCGCAAGAGATCAGGCAGACCGGCATGCAGGCCGCGTTGCAGGTACAGAGAGGAAAGATGGAAGTGACGGGACTGAAGGAGGAAATCAAAATCAAGATCGCCGACGGTCAGTTCGGGGATGGTTCCAGGGAAGGTCAGGATATGACGTTGATCCCCGTGAGGTAGGAGAAGAGTGATGCCTGTGGCAATTGACTTGTGTTTGCCGGTGTGGGAGACATCAACCCCGGCTGCACGCAACTGATCGAGGGCCAAAAGCCCAAATTCGTCGGGTCCAATGAGCGTTGTAAAGGCCACGCGGGCGCCCAGGGTTGCCGCATTGTGAGCGACGATAGCGGACGAGCTGCCCAGGGTCGCCTTGAAACCAGTAGCAAGCAACTCCCTCTCTGTCGGCATTTCGATCGGCAAACCGTACAAAATCAGATCGAGATTGAGTTCCCCGGCAATGGATATATCGAAATTTTTGGTCATCGAGGCCCCGTGTGATTACTTTAGCCTTCGTTTTATGCTCTCGTCTATGTCGAAACAGCACATCCACATAAAGCACTTAAATAGTATCGTTTAATGAATCGGATGCCGCACGCTTCCGGGCCTTGCATCCCTTCTTAGCCAGCTAACACAGGGCTTTGCAACTCTTTTAGCTTGCCAAATCGTCTTCCGATAGTTTACTTTAGCTTCTTATTCTTTCGTTTTGCAACACCATACGAGGAGCTATCCGGTGAATCCCCTCTCGCAACTGTTGTCTCTTTCGAAACACCAGAAGACCGAACTTGGACTCCTCTATACTCCTGCGGAGATTGCACAGCAGCCCGCAACATGGCAGGTGACACATCGTCTCTTCATTGAAAAGAAAGCAGAGTTGATTGGGTACTTGCAGCAGGCGAAAACCGAAAGATGGACCATTTACCTCGTTGGCGCAGGTTCTTCGGATTACATCGGACACTCGATCGCGCATCTGTTGCGCAAGCGATGGAACTGCGAGGTATGCGTTGTCGCCAGCACAGACCTGCTGACGAATCGCGAAGATCTGGTCATTCCGGACCAGAAGTATCTCTGGATTTCGTTTTCGCGCTCTGGTGACAGCCCTGAAGGGGTTTCTGTGCTGGAGCAGGCGCTCGCGACGAGCCCGAACGTAAAGCATCTGGTGGTCAGCTGCAACCGGAATGGCCGCATGGTGGAACTGGCGCTTCAAAATAAGAGATGTTTTGCAATGGTGCTCGATGATGCTGTGAATGATCGCAGCCTGGCGATGACGAGCTCATTTACGAACATGGTTTTGTTTGGCATGGAACTCGCCCACCTCTGGGACCAGCGTAGCTTTGATGAGACGCTGCAAACCATGACCCAGGCGGCCAACTACATGCTGGAAGATGGAGCTTCTCTCGCGCAGAAGCTTGCAAAGCAGGGCTATCGAAGAGCCTGTTTTGTCGGCTCCGGCGCTCTGGCCGGAACAACGCGCGAATCCGCCCTGAAGATCTTGGAACTCACTGCCGGCAACATCCAGACCATGAACGAAACCACGCTTGGATTACGCCACGGTCCCATGTCATCGCTGAACACCGAAAGCCTTTTCGTGAGTTTCATCTCGAGGGATGACAGAAGGCGCCGATACGACCTCGATCTATTGAATGAGATTCGCGCGAAAGGTGCGGTTCGCACGATTCTGGCTATCGGGCATGCCGATCCAGCGAGCGACTCAAGCCTCTACTGCGAAGCGTTCGGAAGGCTGGATGACGCATACCGTCCCGCGGTGGATGTGATCTTCAGCCAGATGTTCGGGCTCTTCTCTTCAGTCGAACTCGGGCTGCATCCAGACTCGCCCAGTCCGAACGGGCTTATCAGCCGGGTGGTCGAGAAATTTGCGATCTACGCCTGAGGACTAAAACGGCTCAACGATAAGAGGAATTGCTTTGTCCCAGTACCTGAAGGATTTTCTGCGTACATCGAGAGGCCAGCGAGGAATTACCTCTGTGTGTTCCGCGCATCCCTGGGTGATTGAAGCCGCAATAATGCAGGCGCAAGAAGATGGAACGCATGTCTTGCTGGAGGCGACCTGCAATCAGGTAAACCAGGCAGGTGGATATACAGGTTTAACTCCCGAGATGTTTCGCGACTTTGTCTATCGCATTGCCGGAGAACTGGGCTTCGACACAAGGCGCCTGGTTCTGGGTGGAGATCATCTTGGACCGAATCCGTGGAGACATCTGGATGCAAAGACTGCGATGCGGCAGGCCGTGGAAATGGTGCGGTTGTACGTCGAAGCAGGATTTACAAAGATTCATCTGGATGCAAGCATGCGCTGTGCGGACGACCCTGCGATCATTCCGGATGAAGTGATGGCGCTTCGAGCGGTAGCGTTGTGCAAGGCCGCAGAGGAGGCGCAGCGAGAACCTGATTCAGCGCCGATTCTCTATATAGTCGGAACGGAAGTTCCCACGCCGGGGGGAGCTAGTCACTCCCTGGGTGAGCTTGAAGTAACCTCGTGCGACGCAGTGGAGCAGACGGTTGGCGTGCATCGGGCAGCCTTTCATCGTGCGGGACTGGATGCGGCATGGGAGCGCGTGGTCGGAGTAGTGGTGCAGCCGGGTGTGGAGTTCGATCACGATTCCGTTGTGAATTATGATCCCGCAAAGGCTAATCATCTTCAGGGCTTCCTCCGCGCTCATCCGGAACTAGTTCTCGAAGCTCATTCCAGTGACTATCAGGTGCCTCGTGCTTATCAGGAGCTGATCCGGGATGGCTTCAGCATCCTGAAGGTTGGGCCCGCACTGACATTTGCTCTTCGAGAGGCGCTTTACTCGCTTGCGGCTCTTGAACGTGAGTTGGTGCCGGAAGCTGAGCGGTCCAACTTGATGGAGACCATGGAAGCGGTGATGCTGGCTCATCCGGCCGATTGGCAGAAGTACTATCAGGGGAATGCTGAACAGCAGAGGCTGCTTCGCATCTACAGTTACAGCGATCGCATTCGCTATTATTGGAGGCTCCCCGAACCTGAAGCCGCGGTTTCCCGTCTCGTGCAGAACTTGCGGCAGGCAAGCATTCCTGAAACGCTCCTGAGCCAGTATTGTCCTCGTCAATACGAGGAGATTCGCGCCGGAAAATTGCAGAGCGATCCGAAGGCAATCGTGATTGCGAATGTTCGAACCGTGCTAGCTGCCTATAGCCGAGCGTGTCTCGGCGTGCAGCCGGTTGCGAACTGAGGCAAAGCGCACCGGGAAATTGGAAGGACAATTCACTCATGAATTCCACCTCTCGTCCATTGATTTTGCTTGATCCGCACCCTCGTCCCATCGACCTCATCTTTGACCCTCCGACGAAGGTGCGACTTGAAGAGCTGGGTGAGGTTGTCTGGCATGACGGCTCGCCGGCAAGCGACTCGCACATCGATCGCTATCTGCCAGAGACTGTCGCCTTGATTGGGCAGACGGCTTTGCCCAGAGAGCGACTGGACCGTGCTCCAAAGCTGAAGGCAGTTTTCAACGTTGAGAGCAATTTCCTCCCCAATGTCGACTACCTCGAATGCCATCATCGTGGAATTGCTGTGCTCTCGACCGGACCTGTCTTTGCCAAACCAGTTGCGGAGATGGCGCTTGGAATGGCACTATCCTCGGCTCGCCGGATTCATGAAGCAGATGCTGCCATCCGTGCGGGAAAAGAGTCGCTGTATGGGGAAGCGGACAATCATGACTCATTTCTGCTTTCAGGCAAGACGGTCAGTCTGGTCGGCTTTGGCAATCTTGGCCGCGCCTTGCTGCCCCTGGTGAAGCCCTTCGGCGGAGATGTGCTCGTCCACGATCCATGGATCCATCCGGCCGTTCTGCGCGAGGCGGGAGTCACGCCTGCCGCGCTCGACGAATGCTTCCGGCGGTCCTCGGTGGTCTTTCTGCTGGCGTCCACCACTACCGAGAATGCCGGAAAGATCGACCGCTCCTTCTTCAACCAGATGCCAGAGGGCGGCATCGTGGTGTTGGTGAGCCGGGCGGGCATCGTCAATTTTGACGACTTGCTTGACGCGGCCGCATCAGGACGGATTCGTGTTGCGATCGATGTATGGCCCGAGGAACCGATTGCTGCCGGTCATCGTGCGCGCTCAACTCCCAATACACTGTTGCAGGCCCACCGCGCGGGGAACATCCCGGAGGTATGGCCATGGATGGGGCAGATGGTTGTGGATGATTTGGAGCAAGTGCTGAAAGGTTTGCCTCCGCAGCGCTGTCAGCGAGCGCAGTGGGAGACCGTCGCAAAACTCCGAAGCAAACCTATCACGTAAGGTGACGTGCGCGCCGCCGCGGTCACGATTGCAAAGCCGAACTCCTGCTCTTTCGCATGTACCAGGCAAGGATCAGGCCGACGCAGATCCAGAGGACGCCGAGGATCTGAGCGTTGTGGCTCAAGTGGATCCAGATAAATGCGCAGACCAGTATTCCCAACGCCGGAATGAGCAGGGGAAACGCGACCTTTTCCTGCGAACGGAACTTGTAGTGCACCAAAGCGGCGGCGTTGACCCCGATGAACGCGATGAATGCCCCAAAATTCAGCAATTCAGCTCCCTGCTCGTAGGTAAGTAGGAAAGCGCCCGTCAAGGCGATCGCACCAACGATCAGGACGTTGTTCAGCGGTACATGGTGACGAGGATGGATCACGCCGAATGGTTTACGCGGAAGCGAATTGTCTCGCCCCATGCTGTACATGAGCCTGGAGGCACCAAACTGCGCGGCTATGGCCGATCCCATATTTGCAACAAGCAGCGTTGCATTCAGGAACTGAAAGAGGAAGGGCCCGCCGACCCGCGCGGCTACGTGAACGAATGCTGTATCCACGATGGGTGGAGCAAACGGTTGATCGGCCGGCCAGGCCAGCTGCGCCACGTACACCTGCACCATGGAAAGAATACCGATGATCAGGCAGGTAAGGACGGTGGCAAGCAGGATGTTGCGACGTGGATTTTCGACCTCTTCAGCCATCGTTGAGATCCCGTCGAACCCGATGTATGTGAGTACAGCTACAGATGTGCCTTTGAAAACGGCCGTCATCGAGAAGGTCGCGGGATCGTAAAAGGGCCGCAGAAGATCATGCGCAGTGGGATGTACCGCGGAAAGAATGTAGCGGACTCCTTCGCCTAGAAAGAGAATCACCACCAGGCTCATAGCGATGGACAGGACAGCATTCACTCGGCCAGAGGTTTGAATACCACGCGTATTGAGGTATGTAGAGAGCAGAGCAAATGCCACGGCCCAGAATGCAAACGGAACGCCCGGTACGATGTTGCGCGCTGCCTGACTGCACCAGATAACGCAAATGATGGGATTGAGGAGATAATCCATCAGCATCGCCCAGCCGACCACGTAGCCGAGTTTGGGATTGAGTTCCTCGGACACATAACTAAACGCGGAGCCCGCGCGCGGATAGACGCGAGCCATGCGGCCATAGCTGATGGCGGTAAAGAGCATTGCCACCATGGCGATCAGGATGGTGGTAACGACGTGTCCGCGTGCGATGTTGCTGACAACGCCGTAAATGCCCATCGGCGCCGTGGGCTGAATGATGATGATCCCGTAGACGATGAGGTGCCAGAGCTTCAAAGACCGCTGAAGCCTGGGAGTATCTGCAGAACCTGCAATCGTCTCTTCCACTGGACCAATCCTTGGGGGTCTTACCGTTTGTTATCTCTTGTTTCGGTTTTATCTGAAAATGGGCAGACTAGCGACAAAAATCTTAGCGCACATCACAATAAGCTCCAGCGCAAACCCGTTTTCTCCGGGATCTAGCGATCGAAAGAAGCGTCTATATCCTTGAATTTACTTTGCAAACCTCATTTCAGTACTCGTTGCCCTGATCTTTTTAAAAAGAAGAATGAAACGAAATAAAAAGTGCTTATATGCAGAGCGCGCAGTGATAATGTAGGTCATAATGCAGGCGCATCTCAGAGAAATCCCATAGCCTGCATGGTCGACAAACCCTCACAGGAGTCCGCCTCTCGATGAATCGGCGTCAATTATTGCGCACCACGGGATTTGGTTTGGTGGGGGGCGCGGTCGCCCAGGGCATCAGCTCGTCAGCCTCCACCGGAAGCGATCCAAAAAGCCAACCGACGTCATTGAGCCTTGCCGACTACGAGCCGAAGAGCATGCTTCAGCTTCGAGAGAGGCACGTAGATAAAGCACGGTTCCCGGTGATTGACATTCACACGCACATCACCGTATCTGCAAAGGAAGAAAACGGTGTCTCGCTAGTCCCCGAACGGCAGTACCTCGGGACCGCTGAGGAAATGATCTCGGTGATGGATCGGAAGAATATTCGTTCGATGGTCAATCTGACGGGCGGCTATGGGTCGGGACTGGCGGACACTGTCAGGAAATACGATCGTGCCTTTCCGGACCGCTTCTACAGCTTCGCGGAACCCTCCTACTCCGAGTTCCTGAATCCCGATTATCCGAAGTTGCAGGCGCAGGCAATCGAACAGGCTCACAAGGACGGAGCTCGCGGTCTCAAAATCCTGAAGACTCTGGGACTCTATCTACGCGACCACATCACTTCGGGAAAGCTCATCAAGGTCGATGACCCCCGATTCGATCCGATGTGGGACGCATGTGGCCAATTCAACATGCCAGTTGCCATCCACGTGTCGGACCCGGTTGCCTTCTTCAAGCCAACGGACCGGTTCAATGAGCGATACGAGGAACTGAGCAATCATCCGGACTGGTCCTTCCATGGAACCGAATTCCCCAGCAATGCGGAGCTCCTTGAGGCGCGGAATCGCGTAATCGCGCGCCATCCGAAAACGCAGTTCATTGTGCTGCACGTGGGGAACTTTGCAGAAAATCTTGCGAATGTTTCCGAGAACCTGGACCGGTATCCAAACATGCACGTCGACATCGCCGCGCGCATTGGCGAATTAGGACGGCAACCTAGGACATCGCGGGCCTTCTTCGAAAAGTATCAGGACAGGATCCTGTTCGGGACTGATGCCACACCGCATGGAGATGAGTTTCCGCAACAGGTTTTCAACGACAAACTCTACGAAATTTATTATCGATTTCTAGAGACTGATGATGAGTACTTCGATTACGCACCCGCAAAGACCCCGCCGCAAGGACGGTGGCAGATTTACGGGATCAATCTCCCCGAGTCGATTTTGCGAAAGGTTTACAACGGTAACGCCGCGCGCGAATTGCACATCACAGTTTGATCTGTTTTCATTGCTCTGGGCAACTGAGGTGAGATTGGTCATTCGATTTGCAGCGACATGCCTGCTACTAGCCGCAGGGTCCGTGCGCGCGCAGAACACGCACGCAGAAACGTTCAAAAGCCTCTACGCAGCGCACGACGCTTCTCTTGATACCAACCCGCAATCCAAATTCTGGCACGATGCAAAGCCGGTCTACATCGGTGTTGATGTCCATGGCAACCCGCAACCGCGCTATCGGACAGCAGTACGTTCTCGGTGGACCGACGAAAGCCTGTACCTGCTTTTTGAATGTCCCTATGAAGAGCTCTATCTGAATCCTGCCCCCCACACGGTCGGGGAGACGAATGAGCTCTGGAAGTGGGATGTTGCGGAGATCTTCATCGGATCAGATTTTCAGAATATCCGGCGATATAAGGAGTTCGAAGTCTCTCCGCAGGGAGAGTGGATCGATCTCGACATCGATTTAGCTCTACCGCATCACGAAGTGGGTTGGACCTGGAATTCGGGATTCAAGGTAGCAGCCCGGATCGATCGCAAGGCAAGAACCTGGTATGGGGCGATGCGAATTCCATTCTCCGCGCTGGATCAGCGTGCGCCGGCAGCAGGAAACATCTTTCGCGTGAATTTGTTTCGCTCGCAGGGACCTCCGGACAGGCAGCACTCCCTTGCCTGGAAGGCTCCCATGACTGAGACATTCCATACGCCGGAAAGATTCGGCGGGCTTGAGTTAGTGAAGGATCGATAGTCTGGAAAAGTCACCGAGACGATCAACATGCAAAGAGAATGCCCGGCTTTTACGCCGGGCATTTTATTGATGTATTTCCAAAACCGATGGACTGTCTTCCACTTTAGAACGTTATCCGACCTCTCAAGCGGATTTCCCGATTACTGGTAATGCCTTCCTGGTCGTAACTGCGGAACAGATGGCCGAAGTCCGGATTCGGAGAGAACTGATCGGGATCAGTCATGTCGACTGGATTCACTTTGGGTGCATTCCCTGGTGTACCCGGCACCGACTGGTCCACGGTGAGATAGAACGTGCCGACATTGGCGAAGCAGCCTTCGCATCCGCCTCCGTCCGATTGATCGGGCAAGAGCATTGGATGGTTGAAGACGTTATTGATATCTGCTCCAATCTGCAGTGCGACACGCTCGCCGAAGTTGAATGATTTGTGCACTCCGAGATTCACACCGTAGGTCGAAGGTCCATAGAGAGCATTGCGGACCGCGACTCCTGGCTGCGTGTAAAGTGATGCGCCCATGCTGGGCAGGGTAAATGCACTCGGATTCCAGAAGAAGCCTGATGGAACGTTGCTCCTGGTACCGCCATTGATAACCGCACGCACTGAGGTGGCGTTGAAGTCACCGACAGCATCCAGAGTGCCTGAGGCCACGTTGCCGGGAGTGACCGGATCGCAATCGCCGCAGTCATAGAAAGGCGTGAAACCGGTGCCGGTCTTAAAGAACAGATTGGTGGTAGCCTGCCAGCCGCCGAATGCTGCGTCAACGACTCTCGGCGACTTTGCCAGGAACTGTCTTCCATGACCGAACGGAAGGTCGTAGATGCCATACGCAACGACGCGGTGACGGGAGACAAAGGAGTCCGGCCCGTAGTCGCTGTCAGGCTGAAATGGGTTGTAGGCGTCGCCGCCGAGACTGGAGTTTCCAACGTCGAGCCCCGATGACTTCTGATCGAGAAACGTATAGGCCACACTGAAGGTCAGGTTCCTGGCCTGGCGTTGAGCCTGTGCCTGGAACGAGTTGGTAAGGCTATGGCCAACGTTGCCGAAGCCGGTGACGTAATCGCCAAGCGCCGGAATCTTGAAGCGGGCATTGTCATCATCCGAGTAAGCGCAGTCCCCATTATTGAGTGGATCGCAGGGAGTGACTCCATCGCCTGTTGTCGTGCCGAAGGGATTATCGCTGGGCTCAATCATGTTGAGATCGTGCCCAACAATCTGACCGGATTCGTGCGCACCGATGTAGGAAAGCCGGACGGAAGACAACCAGGGAAGCTGCCTTTCCACGGTGGCATTCCACTGTTGAACACGTGGATTTTTGAGGTCTATCGGGACATAGTTGGCCGATGGCGTGTTTCCGAAACCGCTGAGTGTTCCACCGCTGAGTGGGCTGGTTCCGGATGATCCGCCCGACGGCCATCCGCTGAGTGGCGTGCCACCAGACACCGTCTTCTTGGTGCGGCCCTGATTGAAGGGATTCGTTGCAATTGGATCGCGTATGCCCTGTGCCGCGGAGGTGGGATAGTAGAGCCCGTAGCCGCCGCGGACCACTGTCCTGTCGTTGATTTGATATGCCAGTCCCAGGCGAGGGCCATAGCCGCTCTTGTCTGTTTTGATCAGGCCTCTACCTACACCGAGACCGGAGTCGCTTGCCAGAACGTAACCGAAAGCGATGATGTTCGGATCGAGATACTGAAGCGTTTTGGTCGATGGGATGATGAAGCGGCCAACCTGGCCAGTCGTACTATCGCGGAAGTTGGGATCCAGGTTCGCCATCAGATCGTGGTTCTCAATGAAGGGAGCGATCAGATCGTAACGCATGCCAAGGTTGAGGGTCAGTCGCGAGTTTACGCGGAAGTCATCCTGGACGAAATATCCCGACTCCCAGTTGTGAACGTCCATCGGCGGCCTGGGCTCGTTCACGAAGCCTACCGAGTCAGCAGGTTCTCCTTGTAAGAATCGCGAAAGTGCGTTTGCGCCAGTTCCTGAATAGGTGACAAGCCCGCGCACATTCCCGCGGTTTACTGCGAATCCGTCGATGGCTTGGTTGCGAACGAAGTCAACACCAGCTTTGAGGCTGTGGCGCCCCAAGGCCCAGCTGAGAGTATCCCCGAAGGTAATGATGTCCTGATCTGCCGGTCGGTCTGTGTTCCTTCCGCCATTGCTGAAAGACTGAAACTTACCAAGCGAAACGGCGAGATGACCGCGCGTATCTAGTTCGTTTGGTCCTACCACTGCACCGAGTGCAGCAACATCCGCATCAGAAAATCCGATGCTCGTCAGAAAGCCGCCCAATGTCGTGTTGCTATGCGTGTAGAGATGCTGCTTATTCAATCCGCCTCGTGCTTCGTTCACGATGTTGCTGGAGAAGAGGTGTGTATAGGAGAGGGAGACCGTATGGTTCTTTCGATCCGTCTGGCTTAGCCCCAGGCCTGTGAAGACATTGACGACAGGATTCAAAGAAATATTCTGGGCCGACCCGTGATAGACGCCATAGACCCGATCGTTGTCAGAGAAATCATGATCGACGCGCAACGTTCCTTCATCCTGGCCACTTCTGCCAGGAACCGATGTCGTGTAATGGGGAGCAACCGTGCCTGTTGTGGGGTTGATGGGAGCAGAGTCTCCCACTTTGGGGAAGTAGAGAGAAATCAGCCTCGTTGTAACCGGATTGAGCAGGCGGTCGGGAATCCTGATGAACTGCTGGCCCAGGCCTCCCACCGTGTCGTTCGCAATCTCACTCGGAGTCAAAACTGAACTTCCGACAGATGGCTTCGAAGCATCGTCCATGAGCGAGAAATCGCCGGCAAGGAGAGTCGGGTGCGGAAGAGTGGTGGAAGAAGCACTGGATGGCTCGACCGTCGAGTTATGCTCGTAAGCCGCGAAAAACCAGGTGTTTTTCACCTTGGCTATCGGCCCTCCGATGGAGCCGCCGACATCATTGATGTTGAAGAAAGGCTTATTGAAGGTGGGCTGAAAAACAGTCGGCGCGAAATTGGCCAGCGTATCTTTGTCTGCCAGCTTCCATGACGACAGGGCCGAATTCTTGTTGTTGTAAAAAATTGACCCATGATAGCTGGAGCCGCCGCGCTTGGTGGTAACACGCACGTTTGCGATGCCCGCATATTCCGCGCTGAACGTACTGGAGAGTACATTGAGATCGCCAACCGCCTCTAGGGAAGGCTGACTGGCCGTCGCCTGTCCAAAGATACCGCCATTGGAACGGAGGCCATCGACAGAGAAGCTGGCGCCGTAACTCTGAGCTCCGATAAATTTGAAGTTGCCCGGCTCATCGCTCTGCGTGATGTTCGGATTGATATAGAGGAATGAGTAGATATCGCGGCTGTCGCGCGGCAGTTCGATGATCGTCCTTGAGTTCAGCGTCTGGCTCAGGGTTTGATCCTGAGTATCGAGAATCGTGGCCTCTGATGAAACTTCGACAGTCGTCGACTCGGCGGCAGGGTGAAGAACGGCATTTGCGGTCGCGATATCTGAGCCATTCACCACGATGCCATTGATAACGGATTTGCCGAAGCCCGGGGCTGTGACTGTCGCCTTATAGTGGCCGCTCGGCATGGCAACCGTCTGGAAATTGCCGTGCTCGTCGGTTGTGATCTTGCGAGATGTATCGGTCGCGAGGTCCGTGATCTCAACCTGAGCGTTGGGGACAAGCGCTCCGGTGGAATCAGTTATCGTTCCTCGAATCGTTCCGAGATCTGTCCCCTGAGCCGATAGAACGGCGGAGCTTGCCCCGATGCAGAGGATCAGGGCTGAAACGAACGAAAGTAGATTCCTTAATGTCATGGGGAATTTCTGGCGCCTCCAAAGTGATTCTATGGAGATACCACAATTAACGAAGGTAAAGCAAACAAAAAACACATATAAACGAATAATACGCAACCTATGGTTGGATCCATGATCCTGAAAACGCATTCACGCTCTGCTCGACCCTCTCCAGACGCAGCTGCAACGCGCTCCCTCCCTCCTAAAAATCGGGTTTCTTCCCCATGAAGAAATGGAGCGAATTTGACGCCTGAGGCAACAAAAGGCTAGAAACGAAGCACGGATCTGGAGCTATGACGAAAACATACATAAGCAAACAATACGTAATCGCAATGACGCTTTTCGCAATCTTCCTGCATGTCCCCGCCAAGGCTCATGCGGTGGACTTCACGGTGATCGGACCGGGCGGCGGCGGCGCGATGTTTCACGCTACGATCAGCCCGCACGACCCCAACGAAGCGATGGTTGCATGCGATATGACCGGCTCGTACATCACGCATGATGGGGGGCGGTCATGGCGCATGTTCAATCTACGCGGAGCTGTCCACTTTTTTGCCTTTGATCCGGTACAACCCCGCACCCTGTATGCCGGGACCCAGGCGCTCTGGCGCAGTACCGATGACGGTACATCCTGGAAGATGGTCTGGCCGGCGCCCCCTTCGGTCCGCAACATCGTGATGAACTCAGATCATGCTGACGAGACCATCGTTTCGGATCGAAATCCGATGGGTGAGGTCCTGGCACTCGCCATTGATCCAATCAATTCCCGAACGCTTGTCGTTGCAAGCGTCAAAGATGGCAAGGCGGCGATTTTCACCTCCGGTGATGCAGGCGAGTCTTGGGAAAAGCAACACGATCTGAGCGCGGTTCCGCAAAAGATATGGATCGACCCAAATTCGAACAAGGACGAACGGGATATTTACGCCGCTGGAAAGACAGGTGTTTCTGTCCGCCTGCACGGGCAATGGAGTGATCGATCTGCTCCTGAACATGCCACATTGAGTGACGTCAGCATCGGCTTCTCTAAATCAAGCGGCGCGATGATTTACGCCACTTCCGAGTCTGGAGTCTTCCTGTCCTCAGATGGCGGCAGTTCGTGGGTTTCCTCTTCCCTTCCTGGAGTTGGGGCGCAGGTTCGCGCTATCGCAACGAGTTTGCGTCATCCAGAGTCCGCATATGTCTCATACAGTCACCTTCAACTCGACGGCGAAACATGGATGGGTGTCGCTCGGACGAAAGACAGCGGTCGGCATTGGTTGCTTGTGTGGAAAGAGAGCAAGGCGCCTGCGGCAAATATCCATGATGACTGGATCGCGAAGCAGATTGGGGTGGAATGGGGGGAGAATCCGCTGGAATTAGGAGTAGCCGAGCAGAATCCGGAACTCTGCTACGGAACCGACTTCGGTCGCACCATGATCACGACAGATGGCGGAGCAACCTGGAACGGAGCTTATTCCAGGAAGTTACCGGGGGGAGAATGGACGAGCACCGGCCTGGATGTGACCACGAATTACGGTTATCTTTTCGACCCGTTCGATAGGAACCGCCGCTTTATTCCGACTACCGACATCGGTCTATTCCGCAGTGAGGACAAGGGGCGCTCGTGGACGCGATCCGTCAACGGTGTTCCTGAACCGTGGAGCAACACGACTTACTGGATTGCGTTTGATCCCGCTGTCCGAGGAAAGCTCTGGGGAGTGATGAGCGGAACTCATGATCTTCCCCGTCCAAAAATGTGGCGAAAGACTCCTGTAACCAGATATCGGGGTGGTGTGTGTGTGAGCGTTGATGGCGGGCGCACCTGGAAGACATCCAACGTTGGCATGCCGGAAACTGCGCCGACACATATTCTGCTCGATCCCAAGAGCCCGGTGGGGCACAGGACCTTGTGGATCGCTGCAATGGGACGCGGCGTTTACAAAAGCACGGATGATGGCGCCACCTGGGTCTTGAAGAACAAAGGCATCGTGCAGAGTGATCCTCTTGCTTGGAGATTGGCTCGAGCCGGCAACGGCACTCTCTACGTCGTGATTGCGCGGCGGAGTGAGAATGGGAGCATTGGCACCAGCGGTGACGGCGCGGTCTACAAATCTACCGACGGCGCCGACTCCTGGATTCCTGTGAAGTTGCCCGAAGAGCTAAACGGCCCCAATGGATTGACGCTTGATCCGGAGCGTCCAAATCGTCTCTATCTTGCAGCATGGACCAGGGCCACCGGCGTACATGGCAAAGGTGGAGGAATTTTTCTATCTGACGATGGCGGTGAAAACTGGAAGAACGTATTGGATCGCGATCAACATGTTTATGACGTAACTGTCGATCCCCGCGATGCAAACATTCTGTATGCTTCTGGCTTTGAATCCTCGGCGTGGCGTTCCTCCGACCGCGGAGAGCACTGGTCAAGAATTGAGGGATTCAATTTCAAGTGGGGTCATCGCGTGATGCCTGATCTCGAAGATCCCAAAATGATCTACGTCTCGACATTCGGAGGCGGCGTTTGGCATGGCCCGTCTGTCGGTGGAAAGCCCCGGCCCGACATCGCCACACCTGAACTCGAGCCTGGACGTCAGGAATCGTCTCGATCGAATGGCGGCGGGAACGGTCCGGAGTAGTTTTTCTGAACCGCTTCCGCTAGTTGCATGGAACAGGCAGCGTCGGTGAGGGAACACGTTGAAGGGGCGCCTGCATCAAGGAGCCGGAGAAACTCCTCGTACTCGCCCACGATACCGCCGTTTACCAGAGATTCCTCAACGATTGGGTGTTCTTCGATGATCTTCTCTTGAGACCAGTATCGATCTCCCTGAAACGAGAGATCAGAGCCGTAAGGATGGCCAAGCGTTGCCTCCGCCGCGGCTCCGGATGCAGTGAGGAGGTAGGACTCACGGCGCAAACCGGTATTCAGCATGAGCGAGATCTCAGCCGTTGCCGAATTGGCAAACGCCAGCCGTATCCAATAGTCGCAGGCAGGTGAATTGTGGTGCTGGCAGGATCTCACCTCAATGAACTCTGGATCTCCCATCAGAAAGCGAATTGCATCGAGTGCGTGAATTCCTGTTGCGGCGACAAACTCGGGTTCAAGGCGATTGGTGCGAAGCATTTCGGCGCGCGCGAAGAGGAGCGGGTGCTGAGCCGACCATTGCTTCAGACGCACGATTGATGGGATGAATCGGCGATTGAATGCAACGAAGGTGAATGTGCCGGCAGCAATCGATGCAGCAGCCAGGGCCTTTGCCTCCAACACCGAGAGTCCCGGCGGTTTCTCAATGAGTAAGGGAACCCGCAGAGGAAGCAAAGACTGCACCAGTTCGAAAGTATGGGAGGGTTGCACCGTGCATACAATCGCGTCTGGTCGGGCGTCATCCAGCGCAGCGAGGATGTTGTCCGACGCAAGGCGGTAGCCGAAGAGGTCGCGAAAGTGCCGTGCACGCTCTATATCGAGATCGCATATCGCCTCCAGAGAGACACGACCTTGTTGTGCGAGACGTTGCAGGGTGGGCCCATGAGCGTAGCGGCTCCATTCTCCTGCGCCGACATGTGCAATACGGATGGGGTTCATGGCTTGGGTAGAAACGCTACTTGACTCCTTTCGTTAGCCTTCTTTTTATTACGTTCTTCTGTTACCTTACTCTCAACCTGGCACCCTAGAAAGGTCTTCGATGCGACGCAGGGATCTACTGAAGGCCGCCGCCATCCTTCCAACTGCGCGAGGCCTCAGTGCATTTGCCGAAGGCCCAACATTCCGGCAACATCTGTGGCAAGGTCATGACTTTGGCACTTTTTTCCCAGCCAAAGATCGCTTGGACCAAGGGCCCTTCGATATCGACCAGGATCAGGGCTGGCAAACAGTCTTGTACACCACTCCATCAGAGAAGCCGCTGCGAAATCCAGGCCTCGGGCTTGTCGGCTATACGTGGGAGGAAGGTGGTCCGTCCCTCGCTGTCCGGCGGAATCAACAGTCCCTAGAAGAACATGTGGAGAAGATCGCGAGTCTGCCCTTCGTCGATGTGCTCTACATTCGCTGCGATTGGCGAAACGTGCAGAAGCAAGCGGGCCGGCTGGATTTGGATCCAGTGTGGGGGTTAACGCTCGATGCTGCGAAACGCCATGGGCTGCGTGTCGCATTTCGTATTCAGTCGTCGAACACCGTTTTTCAACCCCAGCAGCTTGCGTTACCGGAGTTTCTGCAGTCGCGAATTCCGATGGTGAAGATCGGGCCAATGGGCAGACACGGCGGCAGCGATCTGTCCAGCGGAGCAACCGGTTCATGGATCGAGCCCCGTTACGATCATCCCGAGTACCTGAAAGCGCTGACGGAGTTGAACCATCTGCTTGCGGCGCGCTTCGATGGCGACCCGCAGATCGAGTGGGTTGACATTATGCATGTAGGTTTCTGGGGAGAAGGCCACTTTGGCGGGTATCCAAGCTCATTTCCAGACTCTGCCACGGCTCAGCGCACGTTGAACGCGATGGTCCAGTTACAACTGGACTCCTGGAAAAGAACGCCGCTCGCCATGAACACCCAGCCGGATATCAGCAACACCGGAAATCGCGAAGCGATTGAGATTGCAGTCCGAGGTGGAGCCTGGGTTCGATCCGACAGCATCATCGTGGAGGAGCCCGTTCAGATCGAGGAGTTGGCCAACCGGCCTCCGTGGCTTGCGGCCATTCTCGAAGACGGTTATTTCCGGCAGTATGATGCATCGAAGCTTGCGGTCGACGTTGCGGGAATCAATGAGCTCGAAAACTATATGTTGCACGTCTTGGACCTCCGCGCAAACTACTGGTCTCTCTGGACTGAGTCCGCACACCTCGCCAGTTACAATGAGCGCTATCCGCGCGGCTTCGAACGTCTCCGGCAAAATATCGGTTATCGACTGCGACCATCATGGATATGGCAAAGGAAGCGCTCCGGCACGTCCGAATTGGTGGTCGCTGTTTCTAATCGTGGCGTTGCAAGTGTTCCAGGTGTCGTCTGGCTACAGATCGAGAGCCCGGATGGAAGGTTTAAGTTGAAAGGCTCGCTCGATCCTGGCTATCCACTGGCCGGAGGGCTCAGGCTTGGCTCGTTTCTACTGCCAGCCGGCTATTCCGATCAGGTCAAGCTTTCGGCCGCGGTCGAGTTAAGGCCAGGCGTATTGAAGCCGGTGGCATGGGCCTGCGAGCAGCCTGTAAACCCTGACGGTTCCATCTCAGTTGACGTAAAGCTGATGAACGATCCCAAGTGGCGAAAGTCGGTTTAAAGTCGACATGTTCTATTTACGTTATTCGTTATCTTTCCTTAGTTTTGCTACACTTCGGCTGAGCTCATATCGCGGCGAAGTGGCGGTCAATCGTTGACCCGACTTGGGGTGGAAAGCATCCACTTCTCGCGTGACCGAGTGTGTTCGCCTGGAGCGATGGAAATGAAAAAACTGAAAAAACAATCGCCGATGTTGATCGAAGAGCGGCGGCAGCATATTCTCTCCCTGATTCAGAAAGACGGACGCGTCCTTGTTGACGAACTCTCGAGCACTCTGAACCTTTCCAAGATCACCATCCGCAAAGACCTTGACTATCTGCAATCGAAAGACTTGATTGTCAGGACGCATGGCGGAGCGCTGCCGGCGCACGCCGGCACTCTCTCCGACCCGACCATCCAGGAGAAGAAAGAGCTGCACCACGAGGAGAAGGTTAAGATCGCAAAAGCTGCAGCGGCCATGGTATCTGAAGGACAGTGCATTATCCTTGACTCCGGCACGACGACCACTGAGATTGCACGCGCGATCCTCTCCTTTCGAAATCTTACTGTCATCACCAATGCGCTGAATATCGCGGCGGATCTTGCGCGCAGCGACTTCGAGATCATCCTGATCGGCGGCACGCTGCGCAAGAATTCGCTCTCAGTCGTGGGTCCGCTGGCTGAAGATGTGCTGAAAGAAATGCACGCCGATATCGTGTTCCTGGGTGTCGATGGTTTCGACATCGAGATCGGCCTGACCACGCCTAACGTGCTTGAAGCGCGCGTAAATCGCGCAATGGTGAAGGCTGCCCAGAAGGTGGTCGCGGTCTGCGATTCCAGCAAATTCAATCGTCGCAGTCTTTCCTTGATTGTGGGCACCGCATCAATTCATCACGTAATCACCGATGGCAAGCTCGGCGCCGACGACGTGAAGTCGATTCGGGATGCGGGCATCGAAGTAACCGTCGTTTAGCGCTCGATGCAGCAGCCAGGCGGCACCGGCTAAGGCTAGATGGGACGAACCAAGCCCTTTTGTGTAGCGCTCGTGTTTCGGATCAGCAGGAGTACGAGGACCATCCCGATCATCGGGATGATTCCGCTTGCAATCACGATTGGATCGAACGCATGCCCGCTCTTTGCGACCCGTGCATCTGAGAGATATCCCACAGCCTTCATCGCGATGATGGTTCCAATTCCGGAGCCAGTACCGCTCAGTCCGCTTACCGTCGCCACCGCATCCCTCTTGTAGATGTCAGAGGGTAGAACATTTGCAATCGTGCTGAAGGACGCGTAGGAGAAAGTCGCCAGTGCGAAGAGGGCTGTAATGATCCACAAGTCCTGCGTGAAAACTGTTGGAATCAGAAGCATCGTTCCACAGCCTCCAGCCACTACGACGGCCATGCGTGATGCACGAACTGTCCATCCCCGTCGAATCAAGTAGCCCGAGGCTGCTCCTCCGGCGAAGTTCCCTAGATCGGCGGCGAGGAACGGTACCCATATCGCGATGAGCCCATTCCTCAAGTCAATCCCCTTCGCCACCAGGTAGACAGGAAACCAATCTGTCACGAAATACCACACCGGATCCGTAAAGGCGCGTCCGGCAATGACTCCCCAGGTCTGCGGCAAGCGAAGCAGATCACGCCACCTCGTTTTTATGGTGGAACTCATCGGCTCATTCAATCCACTTTCACTTCGGATCATCGTTAGTTCTTCAGCCGAGATGAGTGGATGCCGGTCCGGTGGATAGTAAAACTTGCGCCATAGCAGCAACCAGATGAAACCCAGTACGCCCGGTACCAGGAATGCGGGCCGCCAGCCCCAATGAAAGTAGATCCACAGGACTAGAAAGGGCGATATGGCTCCTCCTATTGACGAGCCGCTATCGAAGAATGCAGTTGCAAGTGCACGCTCTTTTGCCGGGAACCATTCCGAAACAGCCTTAGTTGCAGCGGGCCAGTTTGCGGACTCGCCGAACCCAAGCATGAGTCGAAATCCCATAAAGGTGAACAATCCGTTTGCCAAGGGCGTCAACACCGAGACCAGGGAGTAAAACGCGACGGAGATCGTGATGCCGAGCCGCGTTCCAACTCGATCCATCCAACGACCGCAAAGTGTCTGACCGATTGCATAGGCAACCCGAAACGCAATGACCAGATTTGCGTAATCGCTGTTCGTCCAGTGGTACGACGTCTTGAGGTATGGAGCAAGAAGCGATAGCGTCTGGCGATCCATATAATTGATCGCCGTGGACGCAAAGAGCATGGCACAAATCCACCAGCGCAGATTCCGCACCTTCGGCTTCGTGTGCTCTGTCACCGCAGCCACTCATCCAGATGTCCGCGCACAAAACTGTCATCGTTAAGGTGTGGATAGGCTTTGTAGACGCGGTCAATCTCTTCGCTCTGCCCAGGCGAGAGTGATTCATTCTCATCAAGACACCAGATGCCTTCGAGCAAACCCTGCCTGCGCAGCACCTCGTGGATGCCCGCGATGCAGCCCGCAAATTTGTGTGCAGGGTCAAAGAAAGCGGAGTTTGCGTCAGTAATCTGCTGTGCGAGCGTAAGTAGCTCTGCGGGAATCTGCGGTCCACTGCTTTTGGCAATTGAGAGATGCTGTGTTGCTTTGCTGGTCCACACAGCCCAATGCCCGAGCAATCCTCCGACAATCCGCAGCGATCGTCCTCCGAAATTCCACCGGGTCAGCAAATCGATCAGGATGCTGTCGTCATTGCCGGTGTACAACGAGATCTCATCGGCACGCCCTGAATCGATGACGCCGCGCAAAACGTCTATTGTTTGATATCGATTGAATGGCGCGAACTTGATTGCAACAACTCCCTCGATCTTTGCGAATTCACGCCAGAACTCGTAAGAGAGCAGCCTTCCTCCCACGGCAGGCTGCAGGTAGAAGCCGATGATCGGGATTACGTCAGCGATCGCTTTCGCATGGTCTACAAGTTCGACATCGCTCAGATCTTGTAGTCCGCCCATGCTGAGCAAAACCGCATCATATCCTAACAGTTTTGCAAGCTCCGCCTCTTTTTCGGCTTGATGGAATGGGCCACAGACGCCGGCAATCTTAACGACATCGGCGTCTCGGGCTTCTTCCATTGCTAACTCAAGCACCGGCCGGTAGAGCCCTATCCTGGCTTCTCGAATCGCAAACTGTGTTGTATGGACCCCGACAGCAACGCCACCCGCTCCCGCGGCAAGATAGTAGCGAGTCAGCGCTCTTTGTCTCCGCTCATCGAGCTTGCGGTCAGATGTGAGCGCCAAAGGGTGTGCGGGAATTACCAGGCCTTCCCTGAGTCTTTCGCGGACATTCATCAGAATTTTCCATCCTGGGTTTGGAAGTGCGTTGGCTTATTGCTCAGCGCACCTCCGTTCGCAATCCACTCTGCAATCCAGTCCATCATCTCGTCCGGAGTCACTGTTGGATAGCCAAACAGACGATGACACTTCGCTGCATTATTCAGAAGCGCGGAGGGCGACCCTTCTCCCGCGAACATGGCTTCATGCCCGAATCGCTGTGCAAACTGCTCTGCAATCCAGCGCGTGCTTAATGTCTCGGGACCGGTAAGGTTGAGAACGAATGGCGGAGAGGCGCAGTGAGCAAACGACCGCATGCACACCGAATTGGCATCGCCTTGCCATATCACGTTGACGAGAGGCATTCGCAAGTTCACAGGCTTGCGCTCAAACACATTGCGAGCGATGTCGACAAGCACCCCGTAACGGAGGTCTATGGCATAGTTGAGCCGCAGTATAGCTACTTTTGTTCCCCAACGATGCGATGCGTGCTCAAAGATTCGCTCGCGTCCCAGTACCGACTGCGCATACTCCCCCTGGGGCCCTACTGACGTCTCTTCGTTTGCGCCACCTTGGGTAGCCGGTAAGAGCGGATAGATATTGCCGCTGGAGAAGCACACGATTCGAGAGTGACGAAAGCGATCCGCCACAAGTGCGGGCAACTGCGTGTTGATGGCCCAACTGAGATGTTCGGCCCCGGTGGTGCCGAACTTCCTCGCAGCCATAAAGATCACGTTGTCTACATCGGGCAGCCGAGCGAGGTCATTTGGCTCCAGCAAATCGCATTCAATTGTTTCAATTCCATGTGCCTGAAGCGCTGCCGGCATGGCTTTGTCGCTGAAGCGCGAAACGCCAATCACGCGAGTGTCCTTCCCCGCTGCGACCGCTGAGCGGCGAATGAGTTGTGCCAGAGTAGGGCCCATCTTTCCGCCAACGCCGAGGATAAGGACATCTCCCTGTAGCTCGCGCATCGCTGCCACATCTGCCCCCGTGGGCCGGGACAGTCGTTCTTCCAGTTGCTGCACATTCTCAATTCTCATATCACCCCAACTCGAATCCAGCAGTGGCGAAGACCATTGCATCGTTGTTTTGAATTTGTTTTCCGCGACGCATGCGCCAAAGAACTCGTCGACGCGTGAAGCCCAACGCTGTGGCGCACTTGACTGCTGCAGTATTCAACGGCAACAGATCCCAGAACCAGCAGACTTCGGAGGTCCCGTTCGCGCCCTTATGTGCGTCAAGATGGGCGGCAATCAACCGCATCGCATCCTCTTCTGAAACGGCGACGCATGGTCCAACAGATCGTGCTACCCTCCCGGATCTTGAAAGAACATAGCCATTGGCTGAGGAACTGCCTCCCAATAAGGAAAGTTCCTTTAGAACCTGCTCCCGAGAAACTCCGAATGCTTCCACATCGAATGCGAGAAGCCGATTCGGGATGGTTCCTTCCCATTGGCATTTTTCCGTTGAGAGCGCGTCTCCGGCGAGTGTGTCTTCATTGCTGACACATCCCACTTGATCTCTTCCCCATCGTTCGACTCCCTCCTCAGCAACAAACCCGAGACCCTCGTACAGTGGGAGGCCTTCTTCTGTGGCGTCCAGCTTCAGAGTACCGATGCCATCGCCTTCTGCACTGGCGACCGCATCTTCCAACAGTCTCCTGGCAAGCCCCTTCCGGCGATAGTCTGGGCGCGTGAGCACCATTCCAATCCAGGCTAAATCCGTTCCGTAGGCAAGCAGAGTCGTAGTGGCAATGACTTTTCCGGCTGCGGATATGCAGCGACAGCCGCGCGGAGAGAGACGAAGAATGCGCCTCCAGTCTTCCGGTGTTTGATTCCACCCCGCGGCGGTCGACAGCTCCATCGCGGATGGGATGTCGTCGAGTGTCAGATTTCGAATGGAGGCAGACATCAATTTGCCTCTCGACTCTTCCACCACTCGATGAAGCCTGGAAGCGCGACTTCAGGGCAAGCAAGCTCAGGATGCCAGTGCTTTTCCCACTCAAAAGATACGAAGCCGTCATAATGGATTCGCGCAAGCGAATCAAACATCGTTTCGAATGGAAATTCCCCTTGACCTGTGAGCACATACTCGGGAGCACCTTTGATGTTTCTCCGAAGATCCTTCAAGTGGACGTGGCGGATTCGAGTAGACAT
>Ga0068860_100000954_pt1 | contig 31985 bp, 26 predicted proteins | sample KBSSwiS32_FD_66597 | JGI IMG/M metagenome (GOLD analysis project Ga0068860, IMG submission 66597) | Switchgrass rhizosphere microbial communities from Kellogg Biological Station, Michigan, USA - KBS Switchgrass S3-2 | ecosystem: Host-associated > Plants > Roots > Rhizosphere > Soil ... | reverse complement strand
GTCGGCCTTTAGATGGCGCGCGGCCGCGAAGAACCATGCGCTCGCGAGCAGCGCCGCGCTTGCGACAAGCGTGATCGCGTAACGAAGGGCGTCAGCGCCCAGGCGCGCGGTCAGCAGGTCGCTGATGAAGCCGGTGAGGAAGGGGCCCAGGGCGCCGCCGGTGCCCGCGGTCACTAGAATGCAGGCGGCCGCCAGGGCGCGAGCGTCGGGCGACACCAGCGACTGAGCGATCGCCGCCTGCGGCGGCATCCAGCAGTTCAGGGCGATGCAAACGATCACGCCCAGGCATAGCGACGCGCCAGGACTCGCCGCCAGCAGATATTGCCCCGCCATCAGTGGAAGCGCGCACAACAGGGCGACCGCGGGGAGCCAGCAGTACCATCGCGAATCCCGGCGGCCCAACCAGTCGCTGAGAAAACCGCCGCCGACCATTCCGACCACGCCCCCGCCGCCGGCGATCACGGCGATGTAGAGGGTGAGCTCAGACATCTTCAGGCCGAACGCCCGCTCATAGAACAGGGCGTTCCAATTCAGTGCGGCGTTGAGCGGCATGGCCGCGAGGAAGCCGCCGATCAGCAAGAAGACGAAGCTGCGCGACGCCAGCAGCTTGCTCAGGGCCGTGCCGAAGCCGACGCCCGACGCTTTTGCTTCGCGGACCGGTTGCGGCTCTAGACGATCGGAGATGAACAGCATCACGAGCGGCGTCACCATCAGCCCGCAGAGGCCGAGCACGATGAACGCCTGACGCCAGCCGAGCGCCTGACTCAACAGGCCGCCGGCTGCGACCCCCAGCAACGAGCCGAGCGGGAACACCATCTGCCAAACCGCGATCGCCCGGCCCCGCTGGTCGGCCGGGAAGGCGCGGGCGAGGAGCGACTGGGTCGCCGGTCCGCAGCCCGCTTCGCCAACCGCCACGCCCATGCGGAACAGCGCAAGGGTGGCGAACCCGGTGGCGAATGCGCACAGGATGGTCATGGCGTTCCAAACGACGAGCGAGGCTATGATTACGCGCTTGGGCGACAGGCGGTCGGCGATGCGGGCCAGCGGGATCGCCGCGAATGTATAGATGAGCGAGAACGACAATCCGGTGATCGCGCCGAGCTGGGTGTCGCTCAGCCGTAGGTCCGATCGGATCGGCACCTGGAGGATCGAGATGCTCAGGCGGTCGACATAGTTCGTGAGGCCGACGAGCATGAGAACGCCCAGCGCGACCCATTTCGACGCGCCCAGTCGGGATCGATCCGCGGTTAGCTGCATCGCCATGAACTTCCTCCCGCGAACGGGCGCGCGTATCGGCCGTTCGTCGCTCTTCGATCGCCCGGCGCTCTTTCGACCGATGGAGCCGACGCCGGAACTTTTATGATCTATCAGTCATAATTTTGTGGCATGAACTTGGTAAATCCACAAGGTTATGATCGATCGGTCAGATTGACAGAACGCCGCCGAGCGTTCACTTGGGGAGCGGGCGTTGACCAGGCGTGTCCATCGCGGCATGGCGGGGGTCATGCTCATGGTTCGGAAGGATTGAGAGCGTGGGAGGCCCCGTATCGGTTGTTCGACGTGAGCGGGCGTCCAGTGCAGAGCGACGCCTGGCTGTCTCCATCCGCCGGGCCGAGCGCCGCGCGACGACCCGGCGCAAGCTGCTGGAGGCGGCGGCCAAGATCATCGGGCGCTATGGGTTCAACGGCTGTTCGATCGCCCGTGTCACGAGCAGGGCCCGTGTGGCCCACGGCACGTTCTATCTGTATTTCAAGTCCCAGCAGGAGATGTTCGACCAAATACTGCCGACCTTGGGCGGCGAAATGCTCGTCAGCATCGCCGCCGCCGTGGGCCACGAGATGAACCCCGTCGAAGTCGAGCGGTTGGGCTTCACCGCCAACACCAGATACATCGTCGAGAACCCGTTCATGAACCGCGTCACCTACGAGGCGCATCTGTTCACGCCGAAGGTGTATGCGACCTACATCGACGACATCATCGAAAAGTACGTTCGCTCGTTCCGTCGCACGATCAAGCACGGCCGCCTGGCGAATGCGGGCGACGAGGAACTGCGGCTCATCGCCCGCATGATCGTGAGCGCCCGCGAGACCCTGCTTCTGCAGCTCACCAGTGAAAATCTCAAGGATCCGGGCTTCCTTGACCGGCTGGTGGAGAATTACCTTGGCTTCGTAAAGGGCGGTCTCGACATCTGACCGCCGCCCTTGTCAATGCGGCAAGCCGAGCCACCCGGTCCATGTGCCAATCGGCTGTTCCAAATTGCGACCCGATGGTCAGCAGTCGCTTGAGGTGATGGCCGACGGCGCATTCGTCGGTCATCCCCATTCCGCCGTGCACCTGGATCGCGCTCTCGGCCACGAACCGCCCCGCCTTGTCGACGTGCGCCTTGGCGGCCGAGACGAGGAACGCCGCGTCCGGCGCGTCGGAATCGATGGCCTCCAGGGCGTCGATGACGATCGCCGAGGCCTCTTCGGCCGCGATGAGCATGTCGACGAGCCGATGCTGAAGGATCTGGAAGCTTCCGATCGGCGAGCCGAACTGCCGTCGGGTCTTGGCGTAGGCCAGGGTCTCCTGGTTTATCGCCTCGATGGCGCCGACCGCTTCGGCGGCGACGCAAACGGCCGCAAGGTCAAGCACGCGGTCGAGGTCGGCGACCCGCGGCATGGGGTCGGCGGAGACGTTTTCCAGGGTCATCGCCGCCGCCAGGCGGCCGTCGGGCAGACGATAGGTCTGCAGGGACAATCCCTCCGAACCCGCCGCGACAAAGCAGAGCCTGAGGTCGCCCCGCTCTTCCCGGGCCGACACGATGAACTCGGACGCCGTCGTCGCGTCGAGAACGAAGGATTTGGCGCCGCTTATCCGCCCCTGCGCGAGCTGCGCTTCGACATGGTGGCGGTCGTTTCCGGACCTGGCCTCGAGATGGGCGAAGCCGGTGCGCAAGTCGCCCTGCGCGATCATCGGCAGGCGAGAACCTGCCTGAGCCTCGCTCGCGAAGCGATGAATGGCCGTTACGGCCACGACGACGCTGTCGAGGAATGGCGGCGACAAGAGGTTTCGCCCTATTTCGCGCATCACGGCGGCCAGCTCGGAGGCGCCGCCGCCGACCCCGCCGAGCGCAGGCGGAATGCCGATCGCCAGCAGGCCCTGGGCGGCGAACCGCCGCCACTCCAGCTGCGAGCACTCCATGTCGCCTGAACGACAACGCGCAAGAGAGTATTGGTCCGCAGCGAACCGCTCGATTGCGGCCTCGAACAGCCGGCGTTCATCGGCGTCGAATCTGATCATCAGGCTCCAAGCCCCAAGACGGATTTGGCGAGAATGTTGCGCTGCACCTCGGACGAGCCTCCCCAGATGGAATAGACACGCCCGTGGAGGTATTCGGCGACCGCGCCGGGCGCGCCGATTGGTCCGCGCGAGGCTCCATCGGCGCCCGGCGCCAGCGTCTCCACCTCGAACGCCAGGCCGCCCACGGAAAGGGCGTCGATATGGGCGGACGAGATGGCCTGCAGGGTCTCGGCGCTGACGATCTTGAGCATCGACGCCGACGGCCCTGGGTCGTCGCCCGCCGAGACGACGGCGAACATCTTTCGGCAGAGGCTGGTCAGGGCCTGGAGGCGGATCTCCAGCTCACCAAGGCGTCGCCGCCAGCCCGGTTGCGCCGCCAAGGGGAGGCCGCCGTCATGCACGGCCCGCAGGAACCCCCGAAGCTGGGACATCAGCCGCTGCGCCTTGCCGACCTCGGCCGAAATCAGCCGCTCGTTGTCGAGCAGGAACTTCGCGTAAGTCCAGCCGCCGCCCTCGTCGCCGACTAGGTTCTCGGCGGGCACGCGCACGTCGTCCAGAAAAACCTCATTGAGCTCTTCGGCGCCGTCGATGCTCTTGATCGGCCGGATGGTCACCCCAGGGCTGCGAAGGTCGATGAGCAGGAAGGAGATTCCCTTCTGCGGCTTCGCGGACTGATCCGTGCGCACCAGGGTGAACATCATGTCGGCCCAACCCGCCATCGACGTCCAGATCTTGTGGCCCGTCACGACATACGAGTCGCCATTGCGCACGGCGCGGGTTTGCAGGCTGGCGAGATCCGACCCGGCGCCCCGCTCCGAATAGCCTTGCGCCCACCAGATCTCATGGCGGGCCGTGGGGCCCAGCCACCGCGCCTGCTGTCGCGCATCTCCGAACGTGTAGATGACGGGGCCCACGTAGGTGACGCCGAACGGGGCGATCCAAGGCGAGCCCGCCCGGTAGAGCTCGTTTTCGAGCACCCAGCGGCGCAAGGCGGACCAACCGAGGCCGCCATGTTCGGTGGGCCAATGACCGATGAGCCAGCCCTTCGCATGCAGGATGTTCAGCCAGCGGACGTAGTCGCTCTTGGAGAGCTGCTGGTTTAGCAGGACCTTCGAGCGAATATCGGCCGGCATTTCGGCTTCGCAGAAGGCCCTGACCTCGGCGCGAAACTCGGCGATCTCATCCATCATATTAACCCGCGCGGCCGTCGCCGATGACGAGCTTGCCGAGGCTCGGCTTCGTGCGGGCGACGTTCTGGGCGTTGCCGGTTGCGGGCCGGTTGGGCGTGATCCGCACCACGCGCCCGTCGAGCTCCTCATAGGCTCCCCCTTGATCAGCGTCGGACAATTTTTCGCCTCCTGACGTCCTGTCGATGACGATACAAGAATGACGGACCAATCATATTTTGTGCAAGACGTTTGTGTTCGGGCGGCGGACTTCGGCGCCGGACAGTGGGGCGGGGGACGGCGTTCGATTCACAAGATACCGACAAATATACTTATATTACAAATACATAAAAATCGGCCGTTTGGCATGATGGCGGCTTCCAAGAGCGGGATCACCAAGCGTGAGTTGCCTCATTCACGGTGGCTATAAGATCCGTAATATGACTGGTGCATCATTTTTTGTTGAATCGCGCGGCGGTTTGGATAACGTGCGGCGAACAGACCGGACGGGTCCCAGGATCCGCCGGAAGCGCTGGCCTTCAGGGCTCGGTGAATGGGGAGGACGGAAGAATGACTTTCAGGACGAACAGGCGTGACCGTGGTGCTCGTCGCGCCCGGTTGATCGCCACGACGGGCCTGGCGTCGCTGCTCGCCATGGGCGCGACGAGCGCGTTTGCGCAGGACTCCGCGGCGACCGCGGCGTCGGAGCCGGTCGGGCTTCAAGAGATCGTCGTGACGGCGCGGAAGCGCGCCGAGTCGCTGCAGGACGTTCCGGTCGCGGTCATCGCCATGGCGAAGGAGGAGCTCGCCAACCGCAACATCCGCACCATCGAGCAGGTGGCCGCCTCAGTGCCGCAGTTCGTGGTGGCGCGGGGCAGCTCGGGCAGCGGCGCGAACCTCAGCGTACGCGGCATCGGCTCCAATTTCACCAGCATCGGGATCGAGCAGTCCGTCTCGATCAACGTCGACGGCGTCTACTACGGTCAGGGTCGCGTCCTGAACGAGGGCCTGTTCGACATGGAGCAGGTGGAAATCCTCAAGGGGCCGCAAGCGTTGTTCTTCGGCAAGAACGCAACCGCTGGCGCGGTCTCGTTCACGACCGCCGGCCCGACTCATGACTTCCAGGTCCTGGGGCGGGCCGGATACGAATTCCGCACGCACGAGAAGTTCGTCGAAGGCGCGGTTTCAGGCCCGATCTCCGACACCCTCGGAGCCCGCCTGGCCATCCGCTACAGCGACATGGATCGAGGATATGTCCGCAACCAAGGGGTTGGCGGGCCCTTCCGGGTCACCGACACCGGCGCCGGCGGGGCGATCACCAACTATACGGTTCCGCCGTCGACCAAGTACGGCCCGATGGAACGGAACCTCAACGTTCGCGGCACCGTCCGCTACGAGCCGAGCGACAATCTGTCCGTGGTCTTGAAGGGATCGCACAGCAACCGCCAGGCCACGACCCCGGGCTTCCTCAACGAACTCTTCCTCTGCCCGATCGGAGGCACCTCGCAACTCAATCCCGGCAACGAGTGCAACAAGGACTGGAAGAGCTATTGGGATGACCTGCCCGCCGGCCTAGTCCAGGGCAACGCGCTCCTCGCGAAGAAGGATGGGCGTCTCTACGACGACTACAATTCGACGACCTTCACGGGAACGGTGAACTACGAGACCGATCCGGTCACCATCAACTGGGTGAACGGCTATCAGCGGTTCCACGCAAAGTTCCTTCTGAAGTCCGACGCGACGACGAACGCCAACCGCGGCACCTATGCGGGCACGGACACCGTGTACGAGGCCTACTCGAGCGAACTGCGGGCGCAGACGACGTTCGACGGGCCGATCAACTTCCTCACGGGCCTCTACTATCAGTCGTCGAAGCTCGAATTCGTCCAGGACATCCTGTTTCCGGGATCGGCCGCGGGCGGGCACCTGATAAACAGCGCGGCGCCGGACGCCTCGACCCGCGCCCTGACGGTCCGCAAGGACGGCGACACCGACGGCGACACCTACGCCATCTTCGGACAGGTGCAGTGGAAGTTCACGCCGAGCCTCGAACTGACGGCAGGCGGACGCTACACGCACGAGACCAAGGACTCGCTCTTCCGGCAGCCCTATGTCCACCCTGGCTTCCGGGCGGCCTTCCAGATGTACGATCCGGCGGTCCCCGGCTCTCAGTTCCTGCAGAAGCAGACCTTCAACGACTTCTCACCGGAAGTGATCCTGCGGTGGAAGCCCCGCTCCGGCCTGATGGTCTACGGCGGCTACAAGACGGGCTACAAGTCCGGCGGGTTCTCCATCAGCGGGCTGAAGACGCCGCTGACCTCGATCAACGACCTGACCTTCGGTCCGGAGACGGTCGAGGGCTGGGAGGCCGGCGTCCGTTCAACCCTGTTCGACAATCGGGTCCGGCTGAACCTGACGGCCTTTTCGTATGACTACAACGACCTGCAGGTCGACTTCTTCAACTCGACCATCACCACCTTCGTGACCTTCAACGCCGGCACCGCGCGAACGCAGGGGATCGAGGTGGATGGCGAATGGGCGCCGATGAGCGTGCCCGGCCTCGTCCTGAAGGCGGCGCTCGCCTACAACGACGCCAAGTACACCAACTTCCCGGGCGCGCCCTGCTATGCGGGGCAGACGCCGGCGATGGGGTGCCTTCCGGCCAATGCGGCCTTCAATTACGTGCACCAGAACCTGAAGGGCGTTCATACCCAGCTCGCCCCGACCTGGGCCGGAACCCTGGGCGCGGACTACGACCACGATATCGGCGACACCATGAAGTTCGGCGTGTCGGCCAACATCCGCTACAGCGGCAAATACCTGGTCAGCCCGTTCGGCAACCCGCTCGATACGCAGAAGAGCTTCACCACGCTCGATGCGTCGCTGCGGGTCGGGAGCAAGGACGACCGCTGGCAGATCGCCATCATCGGCAAGAACCTCACCAACGAATATGTCCTGAACGCCGCGCAGGACGCGCCCAGCACCGGCGCCGGCACTGGAACGGCGGCCGGCGTACCGGCGGACCAATACGGCTTCCCCGCGCCGCCGCGCACCGTGGCCGTGCAATTGACCGTCCGCTACTGAGGTCGCATGGCCCAGGGAGAGCAGCGCGCCTGCTCTCCCTGTCGACCGATCGGCGGAGCGTGCAGCTCCGCCCCGCCGCTATGGCGTCAGGCCAAGGCTTGAACCTCTCGATGAGTGAAAGTCGCGCGGCGATGGCCGCGCTTTCGAACGCCTGGCGCCGCGTCAGGAACGCGCGGCGCGCAGGGACGAGCGGACCTGCGGCTATCGGAGATCAGCTCGCCCCCCACATGCGGTCCGGGAGTCAGGCCTCCGTGGGGTAGAAGCGCCGGGACCAGGCCCTGATCGCATCCATGGTCGGGACCTCTTCCGGAGAGAGCGAGGGCTCGGCGAGGTACTGCATGTTCTCCCAGATCGGGATGTCGCGCTCGATCTGCACGAACTGCTCCCGGACGCGCGCGTTTGCGGCCCCCTCGGGCGCCGTTTTCGGATCGAAGCCGTCTTCGCCATAGACGACGACGGTCTGGAACATGTCGCAGTGGTGCTCGTCCACGGGCGTCTGCGCCTGGATGCTGACCGCGTCGTCCGGGTGCGGGAAGAAGGTGTACTGGAAGCCCAGGCCCCAGAGCTCCGCCTTCACCTCGACCTCGATCGGACCGTCAGGCGTCAGCCGGGTCGACTCCTTGCCGTAGCCGTAGGTGATCGTGTTGCTGATGCGCAGGAGGTAACCGTCCTCGGCGAACGACTTGGCGTCGATCGGCCCCTTCGCCCGGTGGATCCAGCGCAGATGCTCGACGTCGACATTGTTTTCCGGGATGTACTGAGGCCGCACCCGGACATTTCGCCAGGCCTTGGCGCAGTGCGGGAAGACGTCGTAGCGGCGGCCATCCGCAACCCCCGGCAGATCGACGGGTCCGGGGAAAAGAGGCGCGCGCCCGAGCGCGTCGTACCAGACCCAGACGATGCCGTTGGCGACGACGGTCTCCCACGCGCCCATGCGGCACCGGTCCGTCGCCCTGCGCTCGAGGGGAACCAGCTCGTTGCGGCCGTCTCCATTCCAGCGCCAGCCATGGAAGGGGCATACGATGCTCTCGCCCCTGACCTTTCCGCCGTGGCCGAGGTGCGCGCCCAGGTGGCGGCAATGGGCGTCGAGCACATAGTAGCCCTGCCTTGCGCCGCGCCAGAGCACGAGGTCGCGCCCGAAGTAGCGCAGCGGGCGGACATCGCCCGGCTCCAGTTCGCCGGCCCAGGCAACCTGGAACCAGCCCGAGGGATAGCCCTTGTGCGGGAACCCGTCGGCTTCCGTTTGTGCGGCGGTCATGGTCGCTTCCTTGAGGGGAATGGGGATGAAGACGGTGACGTCATTTGACGGTCAGACAGCCGCCGTCGACGCGGATCAGGGCGCCGGTCGTGAAGCTTGAGGCCGGGCTGGCGAGGTAGAAGGCGGTCGACAGGATCTCGTCCGGCCGTGCGAAGCGGCCCAGCATCACGCCGTTCAACGCGTCCGCATCGTCCTGCCAGTCGGCGGCGACGTCCGTGAGGAAGCCGCCCGGACAGATGACGTTCACCCGGACCTTGGGCGCGTACTCCCTGGCCAGCGCGATCGACACGGCGTTGAGAGCCGACTTCGCGCCCGCGTAGGGGCCGAAGTAGGGCGACGGCATCAGGGATCCGATGGATGAGACGTTGATGATCGAACCGCCGTCGCCGGCGGCCATTCGCGCGCCGACCAGGACCGCCAGCCGGAAGGGGCCCTTGAAATTGACCTCGACGACCTTGTCGAAGAGGGCTTCCGACACCTCGATCATCGACGGCGCAAGGGGCGAAAGCCCGGCGTTGTTGATCAGGACGTCGACCCGGCCGAACGCGCCATAGGCGGCGTCGACGAGCGCATCGAGGTCGTCCCACTTGCCGACGTGGGCCGCCACCGGCAGGGCGCGCCGGCCAAGCGCGCGAACCTCCGCCGCGACGGCTTCGCAGGCGTCCAGCTTGCGGCTTACGATGACGACGTCGGCGCCGCGCTCAGCAAATCCTATCGTCATCGCCCTGCCGAGACCGCGGCTGCCGCCGGTGACGAGGACGGTCTTGCCGGTGAAATCAAAGGCGTCGACGGCCACGATCACGCCCTGCGGTCGACGCTGGTTTCGGTGAGGCCGAGCTCGGCCATCGCGCGCGCGCGGCGGGTCGGCAGATGGTCAGGAGGGAAGAAGCCCTCATGGGGCTGCGCGGTGCGCAGCACGCGCCGGGCGACCGACGTTCTGTGCACCTCGGTCGGACCGTCGGCCAGGCCCAGCATGGCGGTCATGAACAGCATATGGGCGAAGGGCATTTCGTTCGAGACGCCGAGCGAGCCATGCATGTGCATCGCGCGCCAGATGATCTTCTCGGCCACCTCCGCGCAGGCCACCTTCACCACGGAGATCGCTTCGCGGAGTTCCTGCTCGCGGCCCTTCTGATCCGCCAGCCAGGCGCAGTGCAGCACCAGGAGGCGGAACTGCCGCAGGGCGATCTCGGCTTCGGCGATATCGAACTGGACCGACTGCTTGTCCTGGATAGGCATGCCGCTGGTCTTCCGGCTCACCGCGCGGCTCGCCATCATGTCGATGGCGCGCCGGCACAGGCCGATGGTGCGCATCGCATGGTGGATCCGGCCGCCGCCGAGACGCGACTGCGCGACTTCGTAGCCCGCGCCGCGCGGCCCCAGCATCGCGGCGGCGGGAACCCGCAGGTCGCGGTAGCGCATGTACGGGTGGCCGCCGCGCCCGCCCAGGGGCTCGGTGAACACGCCGGTCTCCCGCACGAACTCCACGCCGGGCGTGTCGACGGGGACCAGGAACATCGACGAGCGCTGAAAGGGCGAAGCGTCCGGATCGGTGACCGCCATGATGATCAGGAAGTCGGCGTAGTTGGCGTGGCTGGAGAACCACTTCTCGCCGTTGATCACGTAGTCGTCGCCGTCCTGGACGGCGGCGCATGTGAAATAGGTCGGGTCCGAACCGCCCTCGGGCTCGGTCATTGAGAACGCGCTGTAGGCGCCGCCGTCCAGGAGAGGCGTCAGGTAGCGCGCCTTCTGCTCGGCCGTGCCGTAGCGGGCGATGATTTCGGAGTTGCCGGAATCGGGCGCCTGACAGCCGAAGACCACCGATCCCCAGTTGGTTCTGCCGAGGATCTCGCTGATGTGCAGGTACTTGACCTGGCCATAGCCCGGGCCGCCCAGCTCGTGGTCGAGATGCGCCGCCCAAAGGCCTTGGCGCTTCACCTCGTCCTGAAGGGGCTGCAGGATCCGGCGCGCCTCCAGCAGGCCCCGGTCGTGGGGGGCCGCCGGGTGCGGCCACAGCACGTCGAGCCGTTCGACCTCGTCGGCCACGAACGACCGGGTCCACTCGACCTTCGCCTTGAAGTCGTCGTCCAGTTCGAAATCGATCATCGGCGTCCAATCGCACCTGGGTCTGAGACGGCGGGCCGGTCCGGCCGCCGCGCCGTCATGCTTCGCTCCGGGTCGGGTCGGTCCCGATCTCGGCCTTGACCTTCGCCTTGAGGATCTTGCCGTCCGGGGAGAGGGGCAGGGCCTCGCGCAGCTCCAGCCGTTCCGGGAGCTTTTCCTTCGAGAGGCCTTGGGCCAGCAGGAATCCGGTCAGATCGGCGAAACTGAATGCCTGGCCTGCGCGCGGCTCCACCACCGCGCAGGCCCGCTCGCCGTAGAGCCGGTCCGGGTAGCCCACGACCGCCACCTTGGCGACGGCCGGGTGCTTGCCGATGAGTTCCTCGACCTCCGAGGGATCGATCTTGTAGCCACCGCGATTGATCATGTCCTTCTTGCGGCCCACCACCTTGACGTGGCCGTTGGGCAGGATCCGGCCCATGTCGCCGCTGAGGAAATAGCCATCCGGCGTCATCAAGCGCGCCTTGCCCTCGGAATCGCCCAGGTAGCCCAGGAAAAGCGAGGGTCCGCGCATTCCGATCTCGCCGGCCTCGCCCGGGGGAAGCTGGCGACGCTCGTCGTCGAACAGCGCGATCTCGGCGCCAGGGCCACTGCGGCCATCGCAGAGATCGCGCACGTCCCGGCCCTCGCTAAGCAGCACGCTTGAATGGCACATGCACTCGGCCATGGCGTACATGCGTAGCACCTCGGTCCCGAGCTCCTCGCGCGTTCGCTGGATCAGCGCCTCGCTCATGAAGCCGCCGCCGACGGTGATCGCCCGCATCCGGTCAAGCTTGCCGTCGCCCAGCGCATCAGGGCGGGCGTCGAGCAGCATGCGCAACATCGTCGGCACCATGCAGGCCCAGGCGCAGCCGTGCCTGTCGGCCAGCTGCAGCACCTCGACGGGATCCCACTTGCTCGCCCGAACCAGGGTGAGCCCGTTGGCGAGGCCGCAGTAGGTGAAGAAGGCGTAGCCCGGCGCGCCGGCGCCGGCGCCAGTGACCAGTATGCTCTCGCCCTGCTGCAGGTCGGCCAGCGCGCGCATCCGCTCGGAAGCCCAGGCGATCCCGGACCAGCCGTGCATCACGCCCTTCGGATTGCCGGTCGACCCCGAGGTCACGCCGATCAGCGCGCTGTGATCGTCCGCGGTCGGCGCCGTTGCGATCTCGCGCGGATCGCCGGCCAGCAGGCTGGTGGTGCTTCTGACGACAGCGCCGCGCGGGAGCTCCAGTCCAGGCGAGGGGGCGCCGCCCATATGGGCGAACAGCGCCGCCTGCGAGCGTTCGAGCAGGTAATTCACCTCCCGCATGCCGAGCCGCTTGGGGATCGGCATCAACGTCGCGCCGAGCCGGGCGACAGCGATCGCCACCGCAAGGTCTTCGACGGTCGTGTCGTACTGGGCGATGACCCGGTCGCCGGCCCCAACGCCGATCTCAGCCAAGGCGCCGGTCGCCCGGGCCGCCAGGTCGGCGAGCTGGCGGCGCGTCCAGACCTTTTCGCCGATGATCAGAGCCAGACCCCCGGGGTCGCGCGCGAGATGCCGGTCGAAGGCTTCGGCCAGGTTCTCGGGTCTGACGAGCGTGTTCGGATGTGCAGCCATGGGGTTCAATAGGGACAGATCCCGCCGTCAACGTTGAGGATGGCGCCCGTGATCCCCGCGCCCTGGGGCGAGGCGAGCAGGCGCGCCATGGCGGCGACCTCGTCGACGGTCGTCAGCCGCCCGGTCATCGTCGCGTCGGCGTAGCGCTGCTTGTACTGCTCGTAGCTCAGGCCCGCGGCCTTGGCCGCCACGGGCCCCGAGCTGCGCATCAGGTCTGTCTCCACGGCGCCGACGCATATCGCGTTACAGGTCACGCCGCGGCGGCCGTATTCGAAGGCGACCGTCTTGGTGAAGCCGTTCACCGCATGCTTGGCCGTCACATAGTGGGCGGCGCTGGCGCGGTTCACCTGCTTGCCCTGCACCGAGCTCATGTTGATGATCCGGCCGAAGCCATTTTCGAGCATGCCCGGCAGGGCGCGTCGCGTGGCCCAGAAGGTCGAGTGGAGGTTCCACGTAAAAGCCTGGAGCCAAGCCTCGTCGGTGAGCTCGTGGACGGGAGCGAAACCGCTGGCGCCGCCTGCGTTGTTGACCAGGACGTCGAGCCGGGCATGGCGCTCCAGGACCTGGTCCACCAGCGCTTCCGTCTGGTCCTGCGACAGCGCGTCCGCGCGGATGAAGTCCGCTCGGCCTGCGGCGTTCAGCTCACGCACCGCGTGGCGCCCCTTCTCGGGATCCCGTCCGCTGACCACCACGAGATATCCGTCGGCCGCCAGGGCCTGAGCTACGGCCAGGCCGATGCTGCTGGTCGCGGCGGTCACCAACGCGACGTGAGGCGTTTCCATCAGAGCCCTCCCTGCAAGATCATGGTCGCGTGGTGCGGCACGCCCAGCGCGGTCACCAATCCGACCGACGCCCCGGGAACCTGGCCGTCGCCACGGCTGCGCCGCAGTTGCCGGACCGCCTCGATCACGTGGCCGCCGCCCAGCATGAAGGCGTGGGAGAGCAGGCCGCCATGCGTGTTGGTGGGCAGCCGCCCATCCAGGCCGCGGCCCTTCGCGAGCGCGAAAGCGGCCCCTTCGCCCTTCTGGACGAAGCCGAGATCCTCGTATTGCAGGATCGTGTTGATCGAGAAGCAGTCGTAGAGCTCGGCGAAGTCGATGTCGGCCGGACGCATCCCTGCGCGTTCGAACGCCTTGGGACCGGAGATGGCGGCGGGGGTTGTCAGGTAGGTCCTGTTCTGGGTGAACCAGGTGTCGCCGATGATTTCCGAGCATCCCGTCCCGACGCCTGCGACGGTGACGAGCGGCTGCGCCAGATCCTTCGCCCGTTCCGCCGTCGTCATGACGAAGGCGATTGCGCCGTCGTTGACCAGGCAGCAATCGGGCGTGCGCAGCGGCTCGGCGACCATCGGGCTGGCGAGGTAAGCGGCGATGTCCAGCGGTTGTTGCTTCATAGCCCCGGGCGTGCGCTGGGCATGCTCGCGCGCCTCGATGGCGACGGCGGATAGTTGCTCGCCGGTCAGGCCGTACTCGTGGGCATAGCGCTGCGCGATGGCGGCGAAATAGACCGGCTGGCCGAACCAGCCGCTCGGCATCTCGAGGTCGGCCTTGAGCGGGTCTTCGGCGTAGATCGCCCGCGGGCCGTCGGCGCTACGGCTGAGCTGGTGCCCGTACCAGCAGACGAGGTACTTCGCGAGACCTGCGGTGAGGGCGATTTCGGCGATCTGCGCCGCCGCCACAAGACCGGCGCCGTAGTGCAGCCCGTAGGCGATGAACGGGCTCGCCGGCATCGGCGCGCCCAGGCCGGCCACGACGGCCTCGGCCGGCATGTCCGACGGCATCGTCGCGGATTCTGTGACGAAGCCGTCGATGTCCGACGCCCGCAGCCCCGCGTCCGCAACGGCCCCTTCAACCGCCTGCATGATCATTGTCTTGAAGGGGCGGGAGTCGCGCCGCAGCGGCTCGGTTTCACCGACGCCGACGATGGCGACCTTTGACGGGATGGAGGCCGCCGTCACAGCAGCCTCTCGGCGAGTTTGGCAAGGTTCTCGACCGCGTCGCGGCCGCGCATCCACGGGCGGACCACTAGGCGGTGAACACCCGCCGCTTCGTAACGCGCCACCATGGCCACATCGACGTCGCCCATCACGGCGCAGCTCACTTCGAACGGCTTGTCCGCACGGTTCGCCTCCGCGCGCAGTTCATTGAGCTGGCGGATCGCCGGCGCGATCTCCTCGGGGGCAAGCTCCGAGGCGAGCCAGCCTTCCCCGCGGACGGCGGCGCGGCGGAGCGCGGCCTTGGCGTGGCCGCCGAACACGAACGGCGGATGCGGCCGGGTCTGCGGCTTGGGGCTCATGCCGACCGGCGGCACTTTGAAGATGGTCCCGGAATATTCGGCCACATCGTCGTTGAAGAGTTTGGCCATCACGTCGAGCGTTTCGTCGAAGCGCTTGCCGCGCGTCTCGAAATCCCTCCCCAGGATCTCGAATTCCTCCTTCAACCAGCCGCCGCCGGCGCCGAATATGAAGCGGCCGCCGGAGAACAGGTCGAGAGTCGTCACCGACCGAGCCAGGTGAAACGGATCGTGCAGCGGCACGATGGAGACCGATATCGCCAGCTTCACCCGCTTGGTGATCGCCGCGAGGTAGCCGAGCACGGCGTAGACGTCGTAAAACGGCAGGTTCCCGTGGAACGCGGCGTGGGAGTCATCCTCCTGTCCGGCGTAGGGAAAGCGCGAGGCGCTCTCCATGGCGGTGACGACGTGTTCGCCGAGCCAGAGGGAATCGAATCCGAGCGCTTCGGATTGCAGCGCCACGTCGATGATCTGTTGCGGACGCAAGGGGAACAGCGAGACCCCGAACTTCATGTCCCGTCTCCCACGATGAAATAAGGAAAGGAGGCCTCGGCCTCGCCCGAGAAGGCGAGGCGGGCTCGCGCGCCGATGCGCACGCCGCCGCGGTCCTCGATCAGTCGGGCGGCGATACGCACTTCGGGCGCGTCGTCTGGCGTGACCAGTCCGGTCAGGTACGGATCGGTGACACCCGCGAGCAGCGGCCTCGCCACGCGCGCGAAGGTGAACACTGTCGCGCCCGGCGAGATGGCGCGCCAGACGTATTGGCCGCCCGGACACCCGGGACCGCTGGCGATGGGATACCAGGCCCAACGCCCGCAGGCGGAGCATTGCGGCAGGCGAAGCTCGTGGCGCGCCAATCCTTCCCAATAAGGCGCCAGCCAAGGTGCGGCGCGGGGGGCCTCAAAGAGGGGCCGCGGCGCGCCCAAGGTCGGCGATGCGCCGGCTGGCATGTGTCCTCACCTCCCTGATCGCGACGCCGCGCCGCTCGATCGTGTGCGGCTTGTGATCGACGATCGCGCCGGGAGAGATATATGTAAACTTGATTATCATGACGGATAGGATCACTAATGCTTATATCATGACGCGCTTTGAGAACCTCGATCTCAACCTCCTGCGGACGTTCGACGTCGTCTACACGGAGGGAAGCCTCACGCGTGCGGCGCGGGTCCTGAACATCAGCCAGCCCGCCGTCAGCAATGCGTTGAGCCGGTTGCGCGACTGTCTTGGCGACCGGCTTTTCATTCGAGATCGGCGTGGGATGGTGCCGACCTCGTTCGCCGCCGGGCTGGCGCCTTCCATCCACAAGGCGTTGGAGGCGATCCGCAGCGGACTCGAGGCGCGCGAGGATTTCGATCCGCGGGTTTCCGAGCGGACCTTCCGCGTCAGCATGAACGATCCGGCCGAAGCGCTCTTTATCCGGCCGCTGATCGAGGCCTGTGCGGGGGAGGCGCCGAACGTCAGCGTGCTCTGCAACTTCATCGGCCGCCACGAGATCGGCAATGAAATGTCGGCCGGCTCCCTGGACCTGGCGATCGACGTGCCGACCCTGACCGACGGGCGGGCCCGGCACGCCAGCCTGTTGCAGGAGACCTACACCTGTCTGGTGCGCCCCGAGCACCCGTTGGCTGGACGTTCCATCACGCCCGGGGAGTATCTCGGCCTGGGGCATGTGCACGTGTCGGCGCGACGCTACGGCCTTGGCCATGTCGACCGGGCGCTCGCCGACGCGGGCTGCAAGCGGCGCATAAGGCTTCGGATCCGGAACCCGGAGATCGCCGCCGATATCGTGCGGCGCACCGACCTGGCCATGACGGTGCCCCAGCACTTCGCCGCCGAATGGAGCCTCGCGGCGCTCGAACTGCCCTTCGCCATACCGCCGCTCGATTGGCAGCTCTATTGGCCGACGCGTCTGGAGGACGACGCCAGCAATCGATGGCTGCGGGAGAAGCTGCTCGCCATCGCCGCCCGGCGCAGGGCCGAGCGCGGCGGCGAGCTGGATCTCCCCTTCGATGAGAACGGGTTCGCCACCGACGCTCTGTTGAACATCGACGCCGGCGTCTCAGCGACGTGAGATCGGCGCCCGCTCGCTCGCGATGGGCGCCGCACCGCCGATCGGAGATGGCGCGGAACGACGGCTCGAACGGCCGCGTGCACGGTCGGGTGATCGATGTGCGACGGCCCGGGTCCAGACATTGCCGTTGCGGGTTCCCGGATCGGATTGACGACCATGTCGACCGGCTTTCCGCACCAGCGGCCGTCGTTCAGTAATGCGCTCCAATCCTCGCTCACTTCCCTTGCCACTGGGGCGCTCGCTTCTCGACGAACGCGCGGAAACCCTCCTTGCGATCCTCGCTCTCGTAGGGGCTCAGCCCCTCGTTAAGACGAAGGGCGACCGCGACCGGCTGGCCGCAAGCCTTTACGGACGTCTCCTTGATGCGTCGCAAGGTGATCGGCGCATTGCACGCGATCTCCCGCGCCAACTCTAAAGCCGCGCTCAACGCCTCGCCCTTGGCCACGATGCGGTTCACCAGTCCCCATCGGGCCGCCTCATCCACACTCAGGGGCGCCCCGCGATATAGCATCTCATAGGCGATGCCCGACGGGATCATGCGGGGAAGCATCACGGTCGCGAAGTGAGCCCCCATGCCTCGCTTGGCTTCAGGGAGTGCGAAGGTCACATGTTCGGCGGCGATGCGAATATCGCAAGCCAGGGCAAGCTCGCAGCCGCCGGCGACGGCCGGGCCGTTGAGAGCCGCAATTGTCGGCTTCCAGATCTCCAATAGAGCCTCAAGCAAGTAACGCTGCGGCCCGGTCAGCGGGCCGCGGGGGCGTTCACGGGCGTCCGCCGCTTCCACGCCGGCCTTCATGTCGGCGCCAGCGCAGAAGGCCGCGTTACCCACCCCGGTCAGGATGACCGCACACACCTGCGGGTCACCGTTCGCCTCCACGAACGCTCGCAAGAGCGCCTCGACCGCCTCGTGCGTAAGCGCGTTCCGGCGCTCCGGCCGGTTGATCTCGATGACGGCGATCCGGTCCTCGACCCGGTAGTTCACCTCACTCATGCTTCGGTTCTCACGGTAGGTTCGTCAGCCACGTCAGGTGCGTGGCGGGAAGTCGCCTGTAGGCCGATGGCGCGGCCGATGTCCCTGGCGTCCGGTTGAGCGGCAGAGCCAAGAAGCGCCGCGCGGAGCCGCGCGAGGAGTTCGACCGGCATGGACGCCACCCGTCGGCTCGCGCGATCGATATGTAGGTGCAGGTACTCCACAGTTGCGGCTCGGAATCCGGCCGACGCATGTCGCATCTCGTGGAAATGGTGCAGCCGCTTATCGCTGACAGCAATGAGCCAACTATGTATGACCAGGGGCTCGTCCAGCAACAGTTCGCGCTCATAGCGGATATGGGCCTCGGCCTGGAAGAAAGTGCTCGCCGAGGATTGGCTTACGCCAAGCTCGCCAAGAAATGCGCCGGCCGCCTTCCGGAAGAGCTCGAGATACTGGACCGAGTTGAGATGCTGGTTGGCGTCGGTCCATGCCGGCGCCACCCGGATGGGTTCTGACGTGAACATACCCGTCATCACCATGCCCCCGCGTGAGACATGCGTCGCGATACGACCAGGGCATCCACTGCGATGAGACCATCCGCAGTGGCGATGAGCGGATTGATGTCGACCGCCTCGAGCCACGCCCCCGCAGCAGCGGCGAAGTCCTGCAGGCCGGCGAGGGCCAGGACGACGGCCTCCATTGTTCCAGGGATGCGCCAGCGCGGGCTTGTCAGAATGCGCCCCAGCGCGGACGCCTTCAGCCCGCGGTAAAGCTCCATTTGGGAAACCGGCAGCGCCCATTTTGTCGTCAGTTGCAGCGCCTCGGCGAAGACGCCGCCAAGACCCGCCACGAGCGTGAACCCCGAGCCGGCTTGGTAGCTGACGCCCAGGATTATCTCGAGATCGCCGCGGATCACCGGTTGGACCAGCAAACGAGGCGGCGCGCCCATATCGGCGTAGGCGGCGCGAAGGTCACGTAGGTCCGCCACGCCGACCCGAACCAGGCCAAAATCGCTCTTGTGAGAGACGCCTTCGGCGGCGGACTTTAGAACAATCGGCCACCCCAAACACTCGGCGGCGGCGGCGCAGGCTTCAAGGTCATCACAGGCTATCGCCGGCACAACGCGGATCCCGAAGCCGGCGAGCAGCTCCAGACTTTGCTGTTCGCTGACGGATCGCGCGCCGGGCGGCGCGAGCGGTTGAGGAACTTGGGCCAACGCGGCCGGCGTGGCCCTGGGGGCGAGCACTGCGCCGAGCGCCTGGATCGCCGTGTCGGTTTCGGTCAGGAGAACGAGTCCGGCTTCCATCGCTGCAGCAACGTCCGCCTGTGGAAGGCCGCCGGGAGCCAGCAGAATGTGCGGCTTCCGGGTTCTCGCCTGGCTTTCGCGGAGCGCGCCGAACAGCTTGGTCGCCTGCCCGTGCACGGCATGTGTCTGAAAGAGCATGGCTCCGACGCGGGGATCGTCTGCAATGGCAGGCACGATCTCGCCATAGGCGGGCACGCCGGCGAAGACGCCAAGGTCCGTCGGATTGGCTAAATCCGAAAAACGGATCAGGGGCGCCAAGCGGTTCCGAACGCCCTCGCCGTACTTTGCAAATGGTACGCCATGGCGGTCGGCCACATCGGCGATCAGGGCCCCGCCCGCGCCCGACGTGCTGATCGCCGCCAGGCCTCCGGCTTGCTGTCCGAAGCGGCTCAGGAGCCCGAGCGCCGTGACAAATCCTTCGAGGGTGCGGGCGGTGGCCACACCCCAAGCGCGGAAAAGCGCATCATAGGCGGCTTCGTCGCCAACCAACCGGCTGGAGTGCGCCGTGGCGGCATCGGAGCCCACGGTTGAACGCCCCAGCTTCAATACGACGACAGACTTGCCCGCTTCCGCCGCCCGCTGTGCAAGTCCCGCAAACCGCATCCCGTCCGGAAGAGCGTCGATCAGGAGGCCTATAACCTTAGTCTCGGCCTGCGCGACTTGGTCATCCATGACATCCAAGACGTCGGTGGTGGCCTCGTTGCCCAGGGAAACGAAGCAGGAGAGCCCGACGCCAAGGCTGTCCAGCCGGCGCCACATGGACTCAAAGAGCGCGCCGCTATGCGAGAGAATCGCCACATTGCCGGGCGTGATGGCCTCCGCATGCGCGGAGTTGAAGCCGAGCGAAAGCCGGTGGTGTGGGCTGTAGAAGCCGTTGCAGTTTGGTCCCAACAGGATCAGCCCGGTCCGCCGACAAAGCTCCACCAGTTCGGCCTGGCGCGCCGCGCCCTCGGGGTCGCCCTCCTCTGCGAAACCCGCGGCGCCAATCGCCAAAGCACGGACCCCGCGGGCCGCGCACTGCTCGGCCGCCGCCAGGACGGCCGACGCCGGCAAGGCGAGGAACGCGACATCGACAGGTTGCGGCAGTTGTAATGGATTGGGGAAGCAGGCCACGCCCTGGGCCTCCTGGCACCGGCCTACACCATAGACGGGGCCAGAAAATCCGTTGCGCAGGACATTGTGCAAGACGCGAGACCCGAGCTTCGTCGGATCTTCCGAGATGCCGATGACAGCGATGCTTCGGGCGCGCAAGAGGGGTTGAAGGTCCAAAACCGCCTCCGCGATCACTGCTCTTGCCCAAACCGCACAACGCGGCCCGGTGTCGGACCGACTGCGCGTCCATGACGATAGGTGACTTGTCCAGCGAGCAGCGTGGCGTCGTAGCCGACCGCTTCCTGGACAATCCTGCGACCGCCTGTCGGCAGGTCGTACACAACGTGCGGCGCGCGTTGCTCGAGGCGAGCGTAGTCGATGACATTGAGATCGGCCCGCAGTCCTTCGCGCACCTCCCCGCGGTCGGCGAGGCCGATCGCCGTCGCCGGCTCGGATGTCATGGACTTCACCGCCCACTCCAAGGAGACCTTCGGTCCCCGCGTCCGATCTCGCGTCCAATGCGTGAGGAGCGTCGTCGTGTAGCTGCCGTCGCAGACCAGCCCGCAATGAGCTCCCGCATCGCCCAGGGCGATCAGCGTGTCGCGGTGAGTGATCATCTCGCGGGTCGGCTCCAGCGAGCCTTCGGCGAAGTTCTGCGCGGCGGCAAGCAGGATGGCGCGCCCGTCGCGGGCAAGCATCAGGTCAAGCGCATATTCGGCAGGATCTACCTCGGCCGCCGCCGAGAGCTGTGCAATGCTCTCGCTTGCCGGCGGTTCGTAGTCGGGGCGGTCGGAAATGCGGAACATGCGCGTCCAGTCAATTCCGTGCGCCCCCCCAGCTCTCGCCTCGGCGAGAACCGTGCCGCGCATGCCTCCGTCCCGTAGGGCCGTTAGGCGCGCCCCGAACGATAACGGCTGCAGCGCCTCGACCGACGGGCAAGCCGAGAATGGATTGCGGCTGAGTTCGAGGCCCAGGAGGAGGCCGCTCGGCCGGCTGTGGACCTGTGGCCTGATGGGCAGGCCCTGGTCGTTGGCCGTTTCGCTAAGCGCCAGCAGGTGGCGCCATTGGTGCGGATCGTTGTGCTTTTGCTGGAGGGTGAACATCAGCGGCCGGCCCGAAGTCTCCACCAGTCGGCGGAACATCGCGAACTCGCCCTCGACGTCGGTGTAGAGGTCGAAGTCCGAAAGCAATTGGAACACGCCTCGCCCCGCGGCCCCGAGGACGCTCGCGATCGCCTGAAGCTCTTTCTCGGCTGCGCGAACGGTAGGGATCGGCGCGCCCTTGCTGCTCCGGTGTTGCAGCGCGCGCGACGTGGCGAAGCCCGCCGCCCCGCAGGCCATCGCGACCCGCATCAGGTCCGCCATTCGGGCGATATCATCCTCGGTGGCGTCCTCGCGACGGATCGCCCGATCGCCCATCACATAGACACGTAACGCCGAGTGCGGAACGAGCGCGGCAATGTCGACGTCGTGGGGCCGCTCATCGACGGCCGCGAGATAATCCTCGAACGACTCCCAATCCCAGGGCAGCCCCTCCGCCATCACGACTTCAGGAATATCTTCGACGCCGGACATGAGGGAGATCAGGTTTTCCCGGTCTTCGGGACGGCAGGGTGCGAAGCCAACGCCGCAGTTTCCGGTTACGACCGTTGTGACGCCGTTCGCCGACGACGGCGTCAAGCGATCAGACCACGTGACCTGGCCATCGAAGTGTGTGTGCAGGTCAATGAAACCTGGCGTCACGATCCGGTCGCGCGCATCGATCTCCTCGCGGCCCGCGCCGAGCCCCGCATCCACTGCCGCGATGCGGTCTCCGAGTATGCCGACGTCCGCCCGCCGGATCGGTGCTCCGGAGCCGTCGACGACGTGTCCGCCGCGAATGACGAGGTCGAAACTCATCGTGGTTCGCCATGATGTGGTGTGTCCCGGTGACATATATCGCTTCCTGGGAAGCTTTTTCAACTATCTCAATTGGCTCTCAGCGAATTAGGTCGAAGCCCCCGTCCACCCACAAGGGGGGCGTCTAGGCGCGGCCCGCCTCCACGGTGACGGTGATTGAGTTAAATTAATCGTGTATTTTAGGATAGCCGCCGATGGGCTGCTGCAGGGTTGGATCGCCCACGTTTCTTTCCGGCGCGTGCTGACTGGTTCGGCGCAGAATGGGTGAGTTCGGGCTGAGTAGGCGCTAGGCGCGGGGGCGGACTACGCCGCCCCAAAGTCAGGGCTGCTGCGCGCCAGTTCCCAGATCAGCTCAGCCGGAGCGCGGTAAAGGTTCTTGCGTCGCACGAGCTTGAATGGCACGGGGGCGACGCCTGCGACGCCTCGGCGGATGCGACCGGGCAGGGCTTGTCGCGGGCCGCTCGCGGTTGTGTTGGTCGCCACCAGCAACCCGTCAGCGTCCGACGGACGGGGCCCCGCTCTCGACCAGATAGCCCAATCCTCGATGAGTGTGGCGCCGGCCGCACGGATCTGACTGTAGAGCAGATCGAATAGGCTTGGATTTGGAGCCCGCGCGAAGACGAGGATCCTGCGGCCGGCGAGCGCCTCCGGAGTGAGGAGGCGTTCGGCGAGCGGATCGTCCGCGGCCATGTCGAGCTCCAGGAGAATTTTCTCCAGCACAAGCTCCTCGAAGTCGGGCCCGTGCTCGGCGCCGAGCGTAAAGCTCGCGTCCAGCTCACCAGACGCCAGACGTGAGAAAAGCGTGCGCGACCAGCCAACCTCGAGATCCAGCGGCATTTCAGGGTGCTCGCGGCGGAAGCGATCCACCAACTGGCGCGCCGCCGGAATGTGACCGACGTACGGCGGCGCGCCGATCCGTAGGATCGCCGGAGCGCCGCTGAGCTCCCGCGCAACGCGGTCGAACTCCACGATAGTCTCCCGGACGGCTTGGGCCTTGGGGAGCAGGGCCTGTCCTGCAGGCGTGAGCTCCACCTTCCGCGTCGTGCGGTCGAACAGCTTAACGCCGAGCCGGCCCTCGAGCTGACGGATGCGCGCGGAGAGCCAGGGTTGGGCGACGTTGAGGCGCGCCGCCGCAGCCGTGAAGGACAGCTCCTCAGCCACGGCCAGGAAATAGAGATGAAGTCGTGTGTCCTGCGCCACGCCGTCAGTCTAAAGGCTATTTAGACGATAGGGAACTAAATCAAACGAGCACTCCATCTTGGACGCGGCCTTCCGGCCGCGCCTAGATTTCCCTTGAGAACGGTAATCCGTCCGTGACCGAGGCTTACTTGAAACAAGACCCACCTCTGGCCGGCGTCCGCGTGCTGGATCTGGCCCGCGGCTCCCTTGGGGCGGTCGGCCGCACGCTTGCCGAACTCGGCTGCGAGGTCGTCCGGGTCGAGCCGCGCGACGGTGGCTCAGACCGGCGTCGCGGGTGGACGGCTGCAGGCGTCAGCCTCGAGTTCGCCGCCGCGAACCTCGGCAAGCAGGCCGTGGGCCTGAATCTCGCTGAGGCCGCCGATTACGCTCGCTTCGACCGGCTCGCCGGGGGGGCCGACATCCTGATCGAGTGCGCGGCGCCGGGGTCGGACGAGAGCCGGGCGCTGGACGCGGCGGGCCTTCGCCGACGCCACCCGCGGCTCGTCATACTCTCGCTGCCCGACTTCGGCGCGGGCGCCCACGCCGATTGGGTCGCGACCGACGCCGTGCTGCATGCGCTCAGCGGCCAACTCTCCCGCTCGGGCGTTCCCGGACGTGAACCGCTGCTGCCCCCGGGGGAGATCGCGGTCCAGTGCGCGGCTGCGCAGGGGGTCTACGCCGTCCTGATCGCCTATCTGCACCGGCTGCAGACAGGCGAGGGGGATCACCTCGAACTGAGCCTCCTGGAGGCGGTCACCCAGTCGCTCGACCCGGGTTTCGGCATTGCAGGCAGCGCCGCCGGCGGCGTGCCGCCGAGCGAACTGCCGCGACGGCGACCTGACGCGCGCCATCAGTATCCCATCGTTTCCTGCCGCGACGGGTTCGTGCGCCTCTGCATCCTGGCGACCCGCCAGTGGCAGGGGCTGTTCGAGTATATGGGCCGGCCGGCCGAGTTCTCCGATCCGGCTTTGAACGCCATGCGTCACCGGTTCGCCTCGCCGACTCTCCTGCCGGCCATCGCCGCCTTCCTCGCGGACAAGAGCCGGGCGGAGGTGGAGGCGGCAGGCGAAAGATACCGGTTTCCCGCCACGAGCCTGCTGACTCTCGAGGAAGCCCTAGCGAGCGAACAAATCCGCACGCGCAAGGCTTTCGCCGAGGTGGAGATCGTGCCGGGCCTCACCGCGCCGTTCCCCGACGGCCTGATGGAAATCGACGGCGCGCGCGCAGGTCTGAAGGGGGCGGCGCCATCTGTCGGTCGAGACCCGGAGGTCGTCCTTCAGGCTTGGTCACAGCCGCGTCCCGCGGCGAACAGCGATGCGCCGGGCGAGCCGGGGCGACCATTGGCCGGACTGCGCGTCCTGGACCTCGGTGTCATCGTGGTCGGAGCCGAGCACGGTCGCCTCCTTGCTGATTATGGCGCAGAGGTCATCAAGATCGAGAACGCCGCCTTCCCTGACGGCAGTCGGGTGAGCGCGCCCGGCCCGCTGCCGGCCACCTTCGCGGCCGGTCACCGCAACAAGCTGGGACTTGGACTGAATCTGCGCGAGCCCGCCGGCCGCGAGCTCTTTCTGCAACTGGCCGACAGATCGGACGTGATCCTTTCGAATTTCAAGGCGGGAACGCTGGACGCACTGGGCCTCGGGCCTGGCGTCCTGCTCAAGCGCAATCCACGCTTGATCCTCGCTGACAGCTCGGCCTTCGGGACCACGGGCCCCTGGCGCGGGCGGATGGGTTACGGGCCGCTGGTGCGGGCTTCGGCAGGCCTGACCGAACGCTGGCGATATCCGGACGACCCGGGCAGCTTCTGCGACGCCATGACGGTCTATCCGGACCATGTCGCCGCGCGGATCGGCGTCGTCGGCGTCCTGGCCCTGCTCGTGCGCCGGCTGCGGACCGGGCGAGGCGGGCAGGTCAGTGTTTCCCAGACCGAAGTGATGCTGGGACATATGGCGGTCGAGATCGCGGCCCAGGCCCTCGTGGCTCGTGGAGTGGCCGTTGGCGGTCAGCCGCCGCGCGATGCGCCCTATGGCGTCTTCCGCTGCGCCGGAGACGACGAATGGTGCGTGGTCACGGTCCACAGCGATGCGGCGTGGCAGACGCTGTGCCGTGTGATGGCGCGGCCGGATCTGGCGGCGGACGCTGCGCTCGCATCGGCGGCCGGCCGCGACGGAGCGCGGCGACGGATCGACGAGGCCGTCGGCGCCTGGACCGCGACCTTGGCGCCGATGGAGGTCATGGACCAGTTGCAAGCGGGGGGAGTCCCGGCGGGCGCCATGCTGCGTGTCTCAGAGCTCCCGGATTTTTCGTATTACCGGGAGCGCGGCTTCTTTAAGGGGCTCAACCATCCACAGCTCGGCCAGCCGATCCTCGTGGACAATGCGCCGGTGCGATCGCATCGCCTCTCGCCGCCGCCGCTCGGCCCCGCCCCGCTGATGGGCGAGCAAACCCGCGAGCTTGCGCGGAGGTTGCTGGGTCTGGACGATCGAAACATCGACCTGCTGCTCGAGGCCAAGGTGCTCGAAGCGCCCGCTGCGGGTTAACGCAAAGGATTACATGCATGAGCGAAGTCGCAAGCGCGCCCTCCGTCCTAGTCGACCGCGAAGAGCGGGTGTTGATCATCACGATCAACCGGCCAACCGCGCGGAACGCCGTGAACCGCGATGTGCATGTAGGCGTGGGGACGGCGCTCGAAGAGGCGGACAGGAACCCCGACATCAGGGCCATCATCCTGACTGGCGCGGGCGACCAGGCGTTCTGCGCCGGCGCGGACCTCAAGGCGATCTCGCGCGGCGAGCGCCTGACGCCGGACGATCCCGCCCAACAGGCCTGGGGGTTTGCGGGCTTCGTCACGCACCACATCTCCAAGCCCACGATCGCAGCGGTGAACGGATTTGCCCTGGGCGGCGGCACGGAGCTGACGCTCGCCTGCGACCTGGCGATCGCGGCGGACACCGCGACCTTCGGCCTACCGGAGGTGAAGCGCGGCATCCTGGCCGGGGCGGGGGGAGCGTTTCGGCTTGGCGCGCAGACGCCGTCGAAAGTCGCGATGGAGCTCCTGCTCACGGGTGACCCGATCACCGCGCAACGGGCGCTGGAACTCGGCCTGGTCAACGCCGTCGTTCCGCAGTCGCAAGTCCTGGAGGCGGCCCTGGCACTCGCCGCACGGATCGCCGTCAATGCGCCGCTTTCGGTGCAGGCGTCCAAGCGGATCGCGCGCGGGATGCAGGACGGAAAGGTCGAGGCGGAAGCTGCCTTCTGGGCGGCGACACGGCGCGAAGGAGAGTCCTTGATGCGTTCAGAAGATGCGAAGGAGGGGCCGCGCGCCTTCGCCGAGAAGCGCGCGCCCATTTGGAAAGCGCGTTAGCCTGCCGCCCTGAGGATCGGCTGCGAAGGAGCAAGGGATGAGCGAAGGCGCCGACCGGATTTCGGTCATCGTAGGGGTCGGCGAGGTGAACGATCGGCCGGACCCGTATGTAACGCCCTCGCCTCGTCGCGGCTCTCGCGCTGCCATAAAGCGTACATTCAAATGGGTGCATCCCCGCGATTTATTGCGGATATCTTGACCCGCTCATAGTTATAGAGATAATTCAATAGAACGGTGGCGGGCTTGGCGCCCCGTGATCATGTGCTCAGGTCGCCGGGAAGACAGTGAGGGGAGCGCCATGGAAGAATGCGCAGGCCATCATCGGCAATGTCTGCGTGGCTCTGGGGGTCCAGACCCATCTCGCCTGTCGCAATGAGCGACGCTGGCGCGACCATTCCAGAGCTGATTTGCAAGGCCGAGAACCCCGATCGGCTCGCGTTCGTCGACGGAGATCTCCGGCTCACGTTCGGCGCGTTCGGAGCTCTGTGCGGACAGATCGCCGCGAACTTGTCAGCGCAAGGCGTGGCGGCAGGGTCGCGAGTGGTGTTGGTGGTCCCCGACGGCGCGCCCCTCGCCGCAGTGCTGTTCGCCTGCGCCCGCTTGGGGGCCATCGCCGTTCCCCTGAATTGGCGGCTGTCGGCAGATGAGATCGCCGCCAATGCCGCCGTGGCGAAGCCTGTCGTCGTCGTCGTCAGCACGCGGTTCCTATCCCTCGCACAGGGTGTCGTCGCGCCCCTGCTGGTCCTGCCGCCGGATCCGGCGCAGGCGCTGGCGGTGCTGGCAGGGGACCCTGCGCCGCCGCCGCCCGACGCCGCTCGCCCCTTCGAGCCGTGGCTCATGTTGTTCACCAGCGGGACAACCGGCCAGGCCAAGGGCTGCCTTCTCAGCCAAGCGGGCCAAGTCGCCGCCGCAGCCAGCGTGGCGGCTGCGCGCGGCGCTGGCCCCGATCACCGGCTGTTGTCGACGGCGCCGCTGTTCCACGTGGGCGGGCTGGGTCTCCTCCTCGCCCATGCCTGCGTCGGAGCCGCGACGGTGTTCGCCCCTCAACCGCTTTCGGCGGCGCAGTGGCTGGACCTGCTCGACCGCGAAGGCTGCACCAGCGCCAGTTTGGCGCCGACCCTCCGCGAGGACGTGCTGCGCCTGCTGGAAGCGCGCGATCCACCCGGACGCCTGAAGTGTCTTTCCGGCCCGGGCACGACGATGATCGACGCCGCGGCGTTCCGCGCCCTCTACGACCGCTTCGGCGAACGGATGGTTGTCGGCTACGGATTGACTGAAGCGGGCAACTCCGCCGCTCACATGAGCGGTTCCGAGCAACTGGATCACCTCGACGCCTGTGGTCGTGTGCTGTCGCACCTCGAGGCGAAGGTCGTGGACCAATCCGGGCGGAGCCTGCCGGCGGGCGAGGTAGGCGAGCTTTGCCTGCGCGGGCCAAGCGTCATGCTTGGCTATTGGGAAGACCTCGACGCCACGGCCGAGACGCTGAAAGACGGCTGGCTCTGGACCGGCGACCTATTCAGCCTCGATGAAACGCGCCGCCTGCGGTTTGCCGGCCGCCGCAAGGACCTCATTAAGTCGGGCGGAGAGAACGTTTCGCCGGCCGAGGTGGAGCGCGCGTTGCTGAGCCATCCGGCGATCGCGGACTGCGCCGTGTGCGGCGTGCCGGATCCTCGGTGGGGCGAGGCCGTGAAGGCGTTCATCGTGATCGCTCCGGGCCAAGAACTCACGGCCCTGGAGGCGATAGGCTGGAGCCGCAAGCACATCGCCGGATTCAAGCGGCCTCGATATGTCGAGTTCGTCGAGGCGCTTCCCCGTTCGCAGCTCGGCAAGCTTGACCGTCGCGCGCTGGCCGCCCGGCCGGTGACCGACGCTCAAGCGGTCTGAACCGGTTCAGCGGACGGCCTGAATGGGTGCAGGAGCGTTCAGCCGGCCGAGCGGGCAATGGCCGCTGCGTCCGCGATGATCTCCGGGACATAGCTGCTGATCGCTTGCGCCATCTCGCTGCTGTCCTGACCGGTGGCGACGCGGAAATAGTTGAACTCGATGATGCAGGCCAGCTTGAAGGCGGAAAGCACGCAATAGTAGTCCAGAGGAGCGACATCGAGCCCGGTGACCTCGGCATAGCGTCCGGCGAGGTCCTCTCGTGTCGGCATGTCTGAAAGATCGTGCATGCGCCCCTTTCCGCTTCCCGCCTTGCGTCCCGGGAAGGTGTAGATCGCCCGGCCGAGGTCGAGGAGCGGATCTCCGAGCGTCGCGATCTCCCAATCGATGATCGCCGCCACGCGGGGTGGGGGCTGATTGGCGAACATCACGTTCGGAAAGCCGATGTCGGAGTGGATCAGCGCAAGCTTCTGGGTCGCCGGCTGGTTGGCGCGCAGCCAGTCGGCGACGTACTGCAGATCAGGAATGTCCCGCCCGGGATGCCTGTAGGCTGTCTTGTAGCCTTCGAGCTGACCGAGCCAGCGCCCGACCTGGCGATCCAGGAATCCCTCGGGGCGGCCAAGGTCTCCCAGCCCGACCTGTTCGTAGTCGACAAGCCCGACCTGCGCGACCGCATCGATCAAGGCGAATGCAAGTGCGTGTCGCCCAGCGGGGCTCGCGAAGGGCGGTGGCGGCGGGGCTGACCCGAGCCAGCCGTCCACGAACTCCATGAGCAGGACCGGTAATCCGACCGCCGCGGCGTCGGCATCGTAAGCCAGCAAGCGGGGATGGGGCGCCGGCGTCGATCCAAGGGCGCCAAGCACCTTGGCTTCGCGGGCCATGCCTTGAGCGCTGTCCGCACGCGGCGGCCAGACGGGCATCCGAAGGACCGCGGCCCCGTCGCCGCGGGAGATTCGGAACACCGCGCCGCTGCTGCCGCCTGCGAGCCGGTTCATTTCCGGGGCGGCCGTCCCCAGCTGCGGCGCGACGGCATCCAGCCACTGCGCCAGGCGCGCAGAGTCGAGGGGATGACCGGGGGGCAGGTTGGGCAAGTTGCGGATCCTCCAGATGAGTCCCAACCTATTGAACTATATCTTTCGGCACAATGTCCCGGAGTTTTCGCGTCATGAACCGAAAATCCTTGCCATCCATGTTATAACAGATAACTCATAACACCAACTGGGCGGCGCGCGCCCACGCGGAGGAGCTCAGGAATGAGTGGTTCAACACGGCCGGCGGAAGGGCCTCAATCGTCTGTGTCAACCGCTCGCCAGCGGACCGCCTTCGCCATACCTGACCATGTTCGTCCGATCCGCGACAAGGCGGTGCGCTTCCTTGAGGACCGGATCTACCCAGTCGAGAAGATCTTCTACGCCGGCGGGCCGGACTGGGCCCCGATCGAGCGGGAGCTGATCGCCGAGGCGCGCGAGCTGGGTCTGTTCGCGATCGGCCATCCCGCCAGCATGGGCGGCGGGGGCATGCCGTGGTTCGACTATGCCTACGTCAATGAGATCATCGGTCGATCGGACGCGGCCCTCCAGGTCTTCGGCAGCTATACCTTGCAATCCTGCCTGATGCTGGACGCCGCCGGCACCCAGGAGCAGAAGGACGAGCTGCTCTACCCAAAGGTGCGCGGCGACGTGTACATGGCGTTCTCGGTCACTGAACCGGGGGCGGCGAGCTCGGACCCGACCAACATCAAGACCACGGCCCGGCTCGAAGGCGATGAGTGGGTCATCAACGGTCGCAAGTGGTACGTCAGCGGCGGCGACCACGCCGATTGGATCTGCGTCATGTGCAGGACCGAGCCCGAAGGCAGCCCGATCCACGAAGCTTTCAGCATGATCCTGGTGCCCGCGAGCACGCCTGGCCTGACCAAGGTGCGTGACATGCACGTCATGGGCCTGCAGCACATGAGCCACCCCGAGTTCCTGTACGAAGATGTGCGTGTGCCGGCGAAGAACCTGCTCGGCCGTCGCGGCGAAGGGTTCAAGCTATTCCAGGTGCGGCTCGGACCGGCGCGGATCACCAACTGCATGCGCTGGCTTGGCCAGATGCAGCGCGCCTTCGACATCATGTGCGAACGTATAAATCATCGCGAACTTGCTCGCGGAGAGCGTCTTTCCGACAAGCAGCTCATGCGTCAGCACGTATACGACAGCTACGTAGACATCCAATCCTCGCGAATGATGGTGCTGGACGCCGCTGCTAAGCTCGAGCAGGGCGAGCAGGCGAGGGTCGAGGTCAGCGTAATCAAATGCGCCGTCTCGCGCGCGCTGTACCGTGTGATCGACCGCGCCATCCAGGTACACGGCGCGCTCGGGGTATCCGACGACACGCCCCTGGAAGCTATGTACCGCATGGCGCGTATCATGCGGATCGTCGACGGGCCGGACGAGGTCCACATCGACCGGAGCGGCAAGATTGTGCTTCGCGAGTTCGAGGCCGGCCGCGGCTGGGATTTCGCCGAGCGCTAGACCCTTCCCGGTTCAGATGGAACCATCTGAACCGGATAAAAGGATTTCTCTTCATACGTTTAGGGCGTGACGGGCGCTACAGCCGCCATCCACTTGAGGCTGTCGCCTCTAGGTCGAGGACCCGGTCCCGCGAATGGCCGGGCCAGTCCGGGCCACCCGCTCCGCGGCGCAGCTCCAGGCTGCGCCTGGGCTATTATTGAGCGCCGTCCACGATGCTGCGGCGGAACGCAATACGCCAACCCTGTGGCGTCTTCAAAAACCGGTCCTCATATGCGCCCGTCACCACGTTTCCCACCGGCGGCTCGAAGCGGAACCGGCTTGCGCCGGTAGCCTGCTCGCCCTGCACCAGGATCGCGCCGTCCTCCGGCGTGTGGACGCCGCCGGGCGGCGTGTGACGCACGGCCTTCAACAGCTTCTCACGGCCGACCAGGCGGACGCCGTTGGGCAGCACGACCTCCGCGTCAGCGGTGAACAGGTTCGCGAAGGCTTCGGGGTCGCGGGCGTCGAAGGCGGAGGCATAGGCTCGCTGCAGAGCTCGGATCTCGGTCGTGTCGTCCATGGCCGATCTCCTACAGCTGAAGCGCCATGCCGCCGTCGGCGACGATCTTTTGCCCGATGATCCAGTGCGCGTCCGGCGAGCAGACCATCGCAACGGCGTCGGCCACATCTTCTTCCTTGCCCGTGCGTCCGGCGGGTGTGCGGCGGCGCAGATTGTCGATCAGCTTCTCCGCCTTGGGATGGTTGTGAGCCCAACCTGCCTCCAACGTGCTGGTGGCGACGCAGTTGATGCGAATATCTTGCGGCGCAAGCTCGCAGCCGAGCTGCGCCACCATGTGATCAATGGCGCACTTGGCCGGACCGAGAATGCCGTAGTTATGAACGTAGCGCGGACCCGACGCGATGCTGCCGACGGCGACGATGTGGCC
>Ga0068860_100000946_pt1 | contig 32170 bp, 23 predicted proteins | sample KBSSwiS32_FD_66597 | JGI IMG/M metagenome (GOLD analysis project Ga0068860, IMG submission 66597) | Switchgrass rhizosphere microbial communities from Kellogg Biological Station, Michigan, USA - KBS Switchgrass S3-2 | ecosystem: Host-associated > Plants > Roots > Rhizosphere > Soil ... | reverse complement strand
CGAAAGCTCCTCGGGCACGAATCGGCTCCAGGCTCGTTCGAGCGCCTCGGCGAGCGCCTTTTCTCGTGCCGGATCGGCGATGGGACGGCTGCCGCCCGGGCCCCAGCGCAGCAGGTGGAGGATCGGACGACCGCCGTCGGCATGGAGCGGCGGAGTCTGGGCAAACGCCGCTTCTCGCACGGCCTCGGGCGCATCCGGGGGAGAGAATGCGATTTGCCAGAGCAGCTGGTCCGACCCGGCGAGCAGCGAGAAGCGGTTGCATCCGTCCGGCCCGCCATAGAGATCGGAGAGGATCGGCGCCGCCGAAGAGCGAAACAGGCTCGGTGCCACGGCGGGCGGCACCGCGAGGCCGGCCGCTTCGGCGACGGTCGCCCAGATGCGGGTAAGCGCCACCGGCCTCTTGGGGGCCGCCGCGATCCGCCTTGCGCTCAGGGCAGGCAATGCCACGACGAGCGGCACCTCGAGGATTTGGCGACCGAGACCGCCGTCGCGCGCTCCGAGGCGTCCCGGGCCGAAATCCTCGCCGAGCACCGAGGTGACGATCAGGAGCGTCCGGTCGCGCTTGCCGCTCGCGTCGAGCGCGTCGAGCAGGCGGCCGAGCCGCTCGTCGGCCCAGGCGACGTTCGAACGGTACATCGCGCCGAGTTTCCGCAGCACCTCCGGGTCGCAGGCTCCCTGGGCGAGCAGTTGGTCCACCTGTGCCGCGGTCAATCGCCGGGGCAGGTGGGTCGGCGCGCCGGGGAGTCGGGCGAGCAGCCAATCGCGACGCACGAACGGCGGCCGCGGCTCGGAAAGATGGATCCAGACCAGCTCGCGCCCGCCGGAGAGGCGGGAGAGCCGGGTCATCGCCGCATGCCCTTTGCCGAGATCACCGAACTCGTCGAATCCGCGCGCCAGCCCGAGCCGAACTTCGCGCGCGGAGCCGAAGCCGTACGTCCGGTAGCCCGCGCCGTGAAGCGCCTCGGCCAGGGTGAGGACGCCGGTCGGCAGCTCGCCCACCCCGGGCGCGAGGATTTGGTGTTGCCAGGGCGAGAGACCGGTGACCAGGCTCGCGGCCGAAGCCTCGACCCAGCCCGAGGCGGCGATCCCGCGAGCCCTCCACGAGCGGGCGAGCAAGGCGGAAAATCGCGGCGTGAGACCCGGTTCTCCGCCAAAACCGGTCACCGCGTCGTCGCGCAGCCCTTCAAACGTGATCAGGACGATCGGGCCGGAGTGCTTTTTCGGTCGGGCGGGAGCCTCGGCTCGGCAGCCCGACGCCAGGAGGCAAAGGCCCCCCGCCACGCCGAGAAGCAGTCCGGCCAGGGACGCCGGGCGCCGACTTCGGAACATCGAGACGACTGGATCAGCCTGCGTTCGCGCTCGAATAGAGCCGCCGATAGCTGTCCGAGAGGATCAAGATCCGTTTTACGTAGATCCTCGGCTCGGAGAGCGCGAGCCCTTCGACGAAGGCGTCGGTTTCCTGCGCGGGCGAATTCTGCCAGAGCCGGCGAATGCGGTTCGGTCCGGCGTTGTAGCCGGCGAGCGCAAGCTCCAGATTGCCGCCGAAGGTGTCGAGCATCTGGCGGAAATAGGCGGTGCCCAGGCGGACGTTCAGGTCCGGTTCGTCGAGCCCGGCGGCCGAGAACGGAATGCCGAACCGGCGCGAGATCTCGCGGGCCGTCGCGGGCATCAGCTGCATCAGGCCGCGGGCGCCGACGTGGCTTTGCGCCGAGAGGTCGAACGAGCTTTCCTGCCGGATCATGCCGTAGACCACGTCGACCGGCAGGCGATGGGTGAGAGCCCAGGCTTCGATCTGCGGCTTGAACGCCACCGGGTAGTAGAGCTGCTGCGCCTCCAGCGGCACCGAAGCCTGGAACGGCCCGCCGAGCGCCGGGAACGCCTCACGAATCGCGAGCACGCTTTTCCTTCGATCGCCCTGCCGCGCGAGGATCACCGCCCGGAGGGCGGCGAGCGGGCGTTTCGGCGCGCGATCGCTGACCAGGTCGAGCTCGGTCCCGGCCAGGTCGTCGAGGCCGTAGTCCGAGAGCAGGCGCGCGCGGGAGAGCGTCGGATCGGTGGGCCAACCGCTCGGAGCGGCGTTATCGCCCGCGGAGGAGGCGGGATCCTTGGGAAGGTTCTTCAGTCCCAGGCGGGCCAGCGCGTTGCGGCGGTAGAAGTCGGCGGTATCCGCGCCTGCCACTTCGCGGTAGATCTGGCGGCTCCGCTCGGTCTCGCCGAGGCGCTCGAACGAGCGGGCGGTCCAGTAACGGGCCGAGCGGGCCGAAGATTCGTTCGGATAGATCGTCACCAGCTCGGTCCACCAACCGATCGCCCCGGTGTAGTTGGCGCGGGCGTACTCCAGCCAGCCGCGCCCCCAAAGGAGCGTCGCGCCGGTCGTGTCGTTCGGATCGAGCTGGCGGAGCTCGCGAAGGCAGGCGAACGCGCGATCGGAAGCCTCTTCGCCGATGAACTGCTCGAACAGGGTTTTGAGCGCCCGCTGCGACAGGGTCTTGTCGCTCGCCAACTGGACCACGCGGAGCAGATGGCGACGTTGGCGCTGGCGCAGATCGGCGCGTTCGACGGCGCCCGGACCGGATCGGCCGCGACGCACCGTCGCCGCCTCGTCCGCCGCCTGGGCGCGCGCCCATTCGAGCGCCGCTTCTTCGGCCGGGCTACGGAAGGCGAGCGGCGCGAGCGCGGCGTAGGCTTCGGCCCCGTGGAAGGCGCGGGTTTGCGCCTCGGCATCGAGCAGGCTCCAGCCGAGATCGCGCTCGGCGCCGGGCACCGCGGCGAGCGCGGTCGCGGCACCGTCGAGCAGGCCGAGGCCGAGCAGGGTGCGCGCCCTCTTGGTGAGCTCGGCGCCGGTCAAGATGCCGGCCCAATCGACTCGTCCGTCGGGCGCGCGGAAGCTTTCGATCACCGACAGCTCGGCCGCGCGGAGCGGAAATTCGACCAAGAGGCGGCGCGCCGAGCGCGCCCGCTCCGCGGCATCGCCCGCGGAGGTCGCGACCTGCCAGGCGAGCGCTTCGAGATCCGCGATCGTCCCGGCATCGGCCTTGACGGCGCCGGTCGCCCCGACGCCCGACGAACCCGGAGGACGCCGACCGAGGTCGGCGAGCGCGAGCGCGCTCCGTGCGTCGCCCCGGTCGCGGGCGAGCTGCGCCGCGGCGAGCAGCGCACGCGGGCGTAGCGGAGAGGCGGGGTAGTCGCCGATCAATCGGGCGAGAGTCGTTTCGGCGGAGTCCGGGTGGCCGACCGCGATGGCCGCTTGCGCAAGCTCCCAGAGACGCCAGTCCTCCAGCAGACCGCCCGGCGCCGCGATCGCCCGCAAGCGGATTTCCGCCAGATCGGCCCGGCCGCAGGCGCGGGCGTAGAACCCGCCGGCCAGGCGCGCGAGCACCGCATCCTGCCCGGCGGCATTTGCGGCGAGCGCGTCGACCGCCGACAGGGCGGCTGAGCAATCGTGGTTGCGCAGCAGATCGGCGGCCTGCGCCCAGGCGCGGGGACGCGTCACCATCGCCCCGGAGTCCGACAGATGCCAGGCGGCACCAAGCAGCAACGGCAGGATTGCGACCAGGAGGCCCCCGAGGGCCAATCTCGAGCGGCTGGCTCTGGCAGGCGGTCTCATGGGGTCGCTCTCTCCTTGCAGTCGTGTTGCCCACGCCTTTCGCCCGCTGCGGCGAAGGGCGTCTTGGACGCTGTTCAAATACCCAGGGCGCGCGAGTCGCCGGCGGCGAGGATTCGCACCAGTTCCTGGTAGAAGTAATCGGTCGTCGCGACCACTTTGGGATCGACCCGATCCTCGTACATCTGGCGTGACCGGTCGATGTCTTCCTTCAGCCGCTCGTAGATGTCGCGGTTCCGGCGACCTTCTTCGACCTGCTCCTCGTTGTAGAGCTTGATCTCGCTGACCAAAAGTCGGGCAAGACGGCGCGCTTCTTCGTGCACGGGTTCGTCATCCAACGAAATTGCCGGCATGCGGCCGGTCGAAAACGCCCAGCCGGGACCCTGAACGCCGCTCGGCGGCCGGACCTCCGCGGTGCGCGGCGCGTCGGGCCCTGCAGGCACCGCGCGCAGCGGTTCGGCGTGGGCCGAATCGCCCTCCTGCGGCTCGGGAAGCGCCGGCTCGGGCAAATCGGCGGGTAGATCGGCAAAAGCGGCGGTGTCCGCGCCGCTCGCCGCCGCGGGCGGCGGGATGGTGCGCAGCAGGACCGTCTCGTGGCCCTCGGTCGCGACGGGCTCGGTTTCGGCGGGGACGGCCGGACGGTCGAGATAGGGGGCGGCTGGCAGGTCCGGCTCGGCCGGGAATGCGGGCGGCTCGACCGGGAAGGCGGGCGGCTCGACCGGACCAGGTTGCCAGGCGACCGGCACCGGCTCGGCTACGGCGGTCGCGTCGAGGTCGATCGCCGGCAGATCCGGCTCGAGGTCGATTTCCAGGGCTCCCGTGCCGAGCGCTTCGACCCCGACGGCCTCGACCTCGGCCGGGCCCTCCGGGATCTCTTCCGGCTCGATCTCGACCGGTTCGACGGCCCAGGAAGGCTCGATGGACTCCACGGTCGGTTCGACGGTCGGCGGTTCGGGCTCGGGTTCCGGCACCGACAGGGCCTGGGTCGCGGCCGGCTCGATGGCCTCCTCCGGCGCGGGGGGCTCGGCGACCGCAGTCGGCTCGGTGACCTCGGTCGGCTCGGCCGGAGCGGTGGGTGCCAATGCGGCCGGCGGTGCCTCCCGCGGAAGGGAATCGGCCGAGCGGAGCGTGGCGGTTGCCGCGCGCTCGCGGAAAGGCAGCGTCTCGATCGAGAGAGCCACGAGATGCGCAAGGGTCTGGAGCGCGGCCGATTCGAGCGCCTGGCCGTCGAGCGCATCGGCATAGAGCGCCGCGGTCACCCGGTCGCGCAAGACCACAGGAATCAAGACTCCCTCGCGCGCCGCAGGTCCATCGAGCTGCGAGGCAACCTCGGCGCAATCCGCCGGGGTGAGGGCGACAGTGCCCGAGCCGTCGATCATTCTCTCGGTCAAGGCATGGTAGCGGGGCAGAGTAAATGCGGCCACCCGCTCCTGGGCGAATCCTTGGCTCCCCCAACCGGCCAGGCCGTCGGGCCGCAGCAGCAGGAGCACCGCGCGCGAAGCGAACCGCGGGGTTTCGGCGAGCAGAGCGGAGAGGATGTCGCCTTGACTGCGCGCGCGATCGATCGCGACGGTCGCCGCGTGCAGATCGGAGTGTCCAGCCCCCCTCGCCTCGGCGGCGAGCGCCTTCTCATCGATCGGCTCGACCGCGGGCACCACCGGCCGTTCGCGCTCGGCAATCTCGAAAATCTCCGCAAACGGGACGTAGGCGCCGGGCAATTCGGCATGCAGCTCGCGCACCTGGCGCAACGTCTCGGCGTGGCCCACCTGAAGCCGCTCTTCGATCTCGGCGCGCAACTTGCCGAGCCCGGCTTCGACGGCGTCGGCGATCTCCCGATCCAGCTTCTCGAGTCGTTCAACGAAAGACATGCGCTTGGAGCCCCCGAATTCGGTCGATGATGGTGCGTCGGGACAAAGGAAATCGATTATGGAAATCGCCCTCGGTGCTGTCAAGCCGAGGGAATCCCGGAAACTCTAGCATTCATGAGGCTTTCGCGGGCGAGGAGGTTCGCCCGGTGCCTTGCCGCCCGATTCCGGCGCGTGCTACCTTGCCCGCGGGCGGGGTTCTTGCCGCGCCGGTTCGTTCCTCCATGCCGACTTTTCGCGCCCTTTCTAGAGCCTTCGCCCGCGATTTTTCGGGTCTCGCGCGCGTTCTCGCCGGCATGGTCGCCGTGACGTTCGCCCTTTCCTGCTCCCCTTCCCCTCAAGTCCCCGAGCCGTCGAAGTTGGTCGCCGAGTCGGATTGGCGACGCATCGAGCGAGAACGGGGCGATCTGCTGGAGCAGAGGAAAAAACTGGCGGCGGGCATCGTCCAGGCGCCGGAGGCGCCGACGACGGCCGAGCTCAAGCGCGACGTCGAGCGCCGCGCCGACAATCTTTCGCGCCGTTTGGTGGCCTTCTTGAACGACGATCCGCCGCGGGAGAAAGAGCCGCTCTCGCCCCGCCAGGCGCAAGCGATCCGGTGGAAAAGCGAGGAGGACATCTATCTCGCCCGCGGCTACGTCGAGCGGGCGGGCGACTTCCGCCGGGCGGTCGACATCCTGGAAGCCGCGCTCGCTCTCGACCCCGGCCACGCCGCGCTGCGCGCCGAGCTGGAACGGATTCGCGCCGCCCGTTTCGTCTCGCCCGAGCGCTTCGCCAAGGTCAAAAGCGGCATGGACCCGGACGAAGTCCGCGCCGTCCTCGGGGCGCCCAATCCGCACAACGTCCGCGAATACCTGGAGCGCGGCCCCGGCCGCGGGGTGATCGGCTGGTTCTATCCGAAAGACGACCGCGGCGCCGCCGCGGGCGTCTGGTTCACCAAGGAACACGGCGCGCCGAGCGTCTATCGCACCGATTTCTCCGCCATCCAACCCGACGGCGAGCCCCGGCCCTCCGCTCCGGTGGGCGCGCCGGAAGTGCCGCCTCCGGCCGAAGCGGCTCCCGCGGCGCCCTCGGGTTGAGACTCACCATCGGCTGTTCCCGGCCTCGTTGGATTGGTACCCGGCCGGCGGATTCTATTCTCATGGAATCTTTGACACCGCCCGCCGGTTATGAGACACTGCCGCTCCCCTGGAGACAGGGGCACTGACGCGGGGTGGAGCAGCCAGGTAGCTCGTTGGGCTCATAACCCAAAGGTCGCAGGTTCAAATCCTGCCCCCGCAACCAAGAAATTCTCAAGGCAGGCCTCACGGCCTGCCTTGTTTCTTTTGGGGTCGTGTTGAGGGCGAAGCCCGTCTACCGTGGACCAACGTTCGGGATCGGCTGAATCGAGGCGGGATCGAGAGTCTCGGTGGGCATCGGTAGCGCGGGTTCTCCGGCGAGAGGCTTGGGGGGCGACTTTTGTGGTTCGTCCACCCGACGGGTGAGTCCGCTCACTCCGAGCATCAAGGCCGCGGCCATCCAAAAAGGTGCCTGGGGACCGAGCACGTCAAACGCCTTGCCGGCCCAGATCGGGCCGAGCATGCGGGCGACGCCGCCGAACGCCTGTTGGACGCCCATCACCTGCCCGGTCTCCCCTTCCGGCGCCGTGCGCGAGACGAGCGCGGTGGTTGCGGGGAACAGCAGAGCGGTGCCGACCGGCACGAACAGGACCGCCACGGCGAGCACCGGGATGCTCGGCGCGAACGGGATCGTGGCAAGGCCGATCGCCAGCGCGGCCGCCCCCAACTTCATCACCCCCACCTCGCCGAAGCGGCGCACCATCGGCCCGAGCAGCACGGCGCGCATGACCAGCGAGATGCCGCCGACGTAGGTATAGAACCAGCCGATCGACTCTTTGGTGACTCCGAACTTCTTGCCCAGGTAGAGCGCGAGGATGCCGTTCATCGCCATGAACGCCATCATGCCCACGGCATAGACCCAGATCAGCGAAGCGACCGGCGAGGTCGGCTTGGCGAGCACCTCGGCGATCGATTTGCGCAGCGAGCGGCGAGGCGCCGTGCTCTTGGGCGCATCGGTGCGCCGCCGTGGCTCGGGGAGCCACAGGTAGGCCGAGATCGCGTTCGCGATGCAGAGAGCGGCGGCGACGAAACCGGGACCCGAAGCGCCGAGCCGGGTGGCGTACGAGCCGATCAGCGGTCCGATCATGACCCCCGCGCTGGTCGCCGCGGTGATCCAGCCGAGCGCCTTTGCCCGTTCCTCGGGTGGGACGGCGTCGCTCACGTAGGCCTGGACGACGCCGACCGTCCCGCCGCCTACGCCTTGGACGAAGCGGAAAAGGAACAGCATCCAGATCGAGGTGGCGAACCCGAACAGCGCGAACGACACCGCCGAGATCAGGAGTCCGGCGATCAGCAACGGGCGCCGGCCGTAGCGGTCGGAAAGACGTCCCCAGAACGGCGAGGAAAGCAGTTGCGCCGCGGCAAAGATCGCCACCAGCAGACCGACCATGGTCGCCGTCGCCCCCAGGCTCTCGGCGTAGAACGGCAGAAGCGGGTGGACGATCAAAAAGCCCACCATGTCCACGAACACCGTGGCCATGAGGACCGAGAGTTGGCGCAGTGTGCTTTTTTCCATCCAGGAACCTCAGGCGAGGGAGAACCGGCGGTTCCGGCCCGCAATAGTGAACGCAAAACAGGGGCTGCGGGTTGCGTTGGTCGTCACAACGTGTCGCTCCGGCCCCAAAGGAAGAAAACCGCGGTGCTGCCGATCGCGAGCAGCACGCCGTAGGCCGCGGCGAGCCCGAGATCTTGGAGGCGCAGCGCGGAGAGGATTTCGATTGAGATCGGCCGGGTGTCGTAGGTGTAGAGGACGATCGAGACGACGAAGTCGCCGAACGCGGCGAGAAACGCGAGCCCCGCCCCCGCCGCGAGCGCGGGGCGCAGGAGCGGCAGCACCACCCGGAGGAGCGTTCGGGAAGGCCCCGCGCCGAGCGAGGCGGAGGCGTCTTCGAGGGCAGGATCGAGCTGGCGCATCCCGGCGAGCGCCGCGCGGCCGGTCACCGGCAGGCTGCGCACCAGGTAGGCGAGCGGCAGAATCCACGGCGTGCCGATCAGCACGAAACGGAGAGTCCAGGGGGAGTGAACGCTCCAGGCGGTCGCCATCGCGACCGCGAACACCGTACCGGGAATCGCCCAAGGGAGCGCCACGAGCGCCTCGACCGCGCGGGCGGCAGGTCCGCTTCGGCGGGTCGCGATCCGCGCCGCGGCGAATCCCAACGCGAGCGCCGCAGCGGTGGAGACCACGGCCATCCAGAGCGAATTGACGATCGGCTGCAGGCGCTCCGGGTCGAGCAGGCCGCGGTAGTTCCCGAGCCACAAGGCCGGCGGAAACGGCTCGTTCGTCCAGGTGAACGGCGGCACGAACGAGATCAGGAACAGGACCGCGTGAGGCAGCAGGAAGAGGATCGCGAGGCCCGCCGCGGAGAGAGCGAGCGCGATCCGCACGCCTTGCCGCGCCGGGCGTTTACGTGCCGGGGCGGTGCCGCGAACTCCCGAAGAGCCGGGAATCGCCGCCGTCCGCTCCAGCCGCCGAAGCACCCAAAGTGCCACCAGCGCGACCGCCGCGAGCAAGAGAGTTTCCACCTGCGCCGCGGCCAGTTCGCCGTTCAGCTTCGAGGCGACGATCTGGGTCGTCATGACGCGGAAGTTGCCGCCGAACAGGTACGGCGCGGAAAACGAGGCGAGCGCGGTCATGAAGGTGAGAAGCGAAGCGCCCAAAAGGGACGGGCGTAGGAGCGGCAAAGTCACACGCCAAAGCGTGCGCGCGGGCGAAGCGCCCAGGCTTGCCGCCGCTTCGAGCACCGCGCCGTCCAGCCGGGCGAGGCCCGCGCGGGTGAACAGGTAGAAGTAGACGTACATCGAATAGGTATGAACCAGCAGGATCGCGGCCGGCCCGAGCAGGTGCCAGGGCGGTTGCTCCAGGCCGAGCAGCGCCTGCACCGCTCGGGTGGCGAAACCGCTCTCGCCGTAGAGGAATAAGAACGCGATCACTCCGACGAGAGGCGGCAGCGCCACGGGAAGCGCCGCGGCGGCCGAAAGCAGGCGGCGGCCGGGAAACTCCGAACGCTCGAACGCGAACGCGAGCGGCACTCCCACCAGGGCGGCGAGCCCGACCGAGGCGAGCGAGGTCCAGACGCTTCGCCAGAGCGCGAGCCACTCGTCCCGCCGCGCGAGCACGTCGAGAAACGCCTTCGGCTCGCGCAACGCCTCGATCAACGTCGCGAGCAGCGGATAGCCGACCAGCCAGCCGAGCAGCGCGGCGAGCGCGAGGGTGCCCCAGGGCGGGCTCCAGCGGTTGCGCCGAGTCGATGCCGGGGCCGCGATCGAGGCCGTCGTCAAGGTTCGACCCTTGAAATCGGAAACACCCGCGGGAGCGGCGCTTCGGCCATCGGAGATACCCCGACGCGATCGCCTTCCTGCGCGGCATCCGCGGCGGCGAGCACCTCGATTTCGGTGTTCGAACCTCCGTCCAGCTCGATGGTAAACGTGGCGGAGGGCGCACCATAGCGTCGCTCGGCGACTCGGCCGGCGACCGCGTTCGGCGCATCGGCGGAGGCAAACACCAGCCCCTCCGGCCGGGCGATCAATTCGACGCGGGTGCCGGTGGAAAGAGATTCAAGTGCGAGCCCCGGCCAGAGCGGCCCGGCGTCGAGACGGACCTCGACCTTCTCCCCCTCGCCGCTCTCGACCGTGCCGGCGAGAACGCTCGACCGGCCGATGAAGCCGGCGACGAAGCGGGTCGCCGGGCGCTCGTAGAGATCCTCGGCGCGCCCGACCTGTTGGAGGTGGCCGCCCGCGATCACCGCGATCCGGTCGCCGAGGTGGAACGCCTCCTCCTGTTCATGGGTGACCAGGACGGTCGTGATGCCGACCCGCCGGATCGCGCTCCGTAGCTCGCGTCGGGTCCGTTCGCGGAGCGAGGGGTCGAGGTTCGACAGGGGCTCGTCGAGCAGAAGCACGCGAGGCTCGGGCGCCAGCGCGCGGGCGACCGCCACCCTCTGCTGTTGGCCGCCCGACATCTCGCCCGGCTTCCTGGCTACCAGCTGCGGCAGCTCGACGAGCGCGAGCGCCTCGGCGACCCGGCGGGCGACCTCGGGCCTGGTCACCTTCCGGGATTCGAGCCCGAACGCGACGTTCTCGCCCGCGGTCAAATGGGGAAATAGCGCATAGTGCTGGAACACCATGCCGAAGTTGCGCCGGGCGGGAGGGAGAGCCGTCACGTCCTCGCCCTCGACCCGGATCCTTCCCCGGTCGGGTGTTTCAAACCCGGCGAGCAGGCGCAGCGCGGTGGTCTTGCCGCTGCCGCTGGGCCCAAGGAGCGCGAGGATCTCCCCTTTCTCGATTCCGAGCGTTAGCCCTTCGAGGACCGGTTTGCCGCCGAACGCCTTGGCCAGGTTCTCGATCGAAAGAAAGCTCATCCGCCGCTCGCTCCGGGGGCGACATTCGGCGCTTGCGCGCCTCGGCTCCTCACCGTGCGATCCCAGGTCGCCATCCACTCTTTGCTCTTGGCCGACATCAGGTTCCAATCGACCTTCGCCGGCACCAGCCGGGCGAGCACGTCGCGCGCCCATTCGGGAAGCGCTTCGGGCGGCAGGTCGGTGCGCGCCGGCAGCCGGAACGCCTGCTCGGCCGCCAGCTTCTGCGCCTCGGGGCTCCCCACCCATTCGATGAACGCCATCGCCTCTTCCGAATGCCGGGCGCCCACCACCAGGCCGATCGAGTCGTCGATCACGGGCGTGCCGCTGGTCGGAAACGCATACCCGAGCGGAGCGCCGCGCTTCTTCTGCCAGAGCATGTCGGTCAGCTCCCAGACGGTGACCAGGCCCTCGCGCCGGTTGAGCTTCTCCATCAGCAATGCCGGGGTCGAGGTGTACTCCTTGGTCTGGACGTCCAGACGGCGCAGCCATTGCCAGCCGCGCTCCTCCGAGCCAGTCTCGGCGACCGAGCGGGCGAGAATCGAGCCGAACAGGGTGCGCATGGTGCCGCTCGCAAGCGGATCGCGAATCAGCACCTTCCCCGCGAAACGCGGCGCGAGCAGATCGTCCCAATCGCGCGGCGCATCCGCCGCCGAAACCGCCTGATCGTTGTAGACCAGGACCGGCGCGGTCCGATACAGCCCGAAATACAAATCGTCCGCCCGACGGCTCTCCGGCGTGATCGCGCTCACCCAGGTCGGATGAAACGGCGCGAGCAGCCCGTCCGTCGCCCCTTGGGCGAATGTCGATTGCGGCCCGCCATACCAAACATCCGCCTGCGGATTCGCCTTCTCGGAGCGGATGCGGTCGTAGACCTCCTGCGCCCCCATGTCGAGCCAGCGAACGTCGATCTTCGGATGCAGCTGCTCGTACCGCTTCTCGATCAAAGACAGCAGGTCGCGTCCATGGGGCGAATACAGGACGAGCGGGGTCCGGCCGTCGCCCGAACAGGCGACCGAAAACGCGCACAAAGCGCCAAACAGGGCGAGAGAAAGCTTGCGGATCAAGGGAGGCTCCTCGGAAAGCGATCGAACCGCCAAAAGGTGACGGAGAAGTCTAACCGTTTGCGGGCGGGGGGGATTCCTGGGGGGGGGGAAACGCTACGGGCTTATACTTGCGAACGATGAGCGAGTCGGCCCTCAGGGGTGTTTCTATCGTAACCTGGGGCTTCGCCCCAGGCTATTATGGACAGCGCCGTTGGCGCTGGCCGCTTCGCGACGGGACCGAGACAGAAACGTCGGCCGTAGGGAGGCTGCAATGCCACGCTTTTCATTTGTCTGGGATTACGACCTCGACGAGCAGGCCTTTCGAGAATTGCTCGCTGGAAACCGGACAGTCGGTCGTCTCGACCAGACCTGGGCCGCTGTGCGCCTGCTCGAGTACGCCACGTACCGCGAAATCCTTCAGTACTTGTCGTTCGCCGAGATCGTAGCGGGTTGGCCCGAATGGCGGGGAAAAGTCCGGTCGGAGAGTCGTCGTCGGGGGTTCGACTTTTTAGTCAGCTGGTTGCCGAAGCATCATCCCGAGCTCTTGGGAGTACCCGTGAGCGACCGTGGATAGGAGCTTCTACTTCGAGCGGCTCTATCCGCTCCAGGACGAAGTGCTGCGAACGCTCGTCGGCGTCGATACGGGCCTCTATCTGTCGGGTGGGACCGCAATCTCCCGAGGCTATCTCCATCACCGGTTCTCGGACGATCTCGACATCTTTACCAACGACTCTCCGCAGTTTTCCCTGTGGGTGGATCGTGCCACCTCGGCTTGGGCCGAGAATCCTCGTTGGCAGACACGCTTCGTCGTGCGAGACCCGCGATTCGTTCGGCTGTGGATTGATGCCGATGGCGAAGTGTCGCTCAAGATCGAAATGATCAACGACGTGCCCTCACGCGTTGGAGAGGTCAGGATCGATCCGATCCTCGGACGCTTGGATAGCGCCGAAAACATCCTCGCCAACAAGATCACCGCTCTTCTCGATCGCAACGAACCGAAGGATTTCGCGGACATTTGGGGGCTTTGCTGTCGCCTCGGCCTGCCGATCGGAGAAGCGATCGATGGAGCCGCAGGCAAGGCGGCGGGAGTCTTTCCTCCCGAAGTCGCAAGCCGTCTATGCTCTGTGACCCGCAGCGACTGGCAGCTCGTTCGTTGGATCGATCCCCCGGACCCGGATCGCTTCGTGTCTGAGCTGGTCGCGCTCGGCGAGACTCTCCTGCTCGGCGGTTGAATCTCCCGCTACCGCAAATACCCCAACGCCCGCAGCTCGGCGCGCCCTTCTTCGTCGAGGTCTTCGAGCCGGGTGCCTCCGGCTGGCCCCAACCGGAAACCGATCAAGATCTTGGCGAGTGCGGGAAGCGGGCCGATGAACGGTGGAGCGCCTGCTCTTGTCTCCGGCTCTTCCAAGCGAACCAGCTCGGGGCGCGGATCGCCCCTCCGGAACAGGCGAAGCGAGATCTCGCCGGTTCCCGGCAGGAGCGCGAACGACAGGGCGTGGGGACGCCCGGGGGTGAGGGCGACCGGTTGGCCGGGGCGCGGGGGCTGGCGCTCGTCCAGGCCGTCCCAGACCGCGAGCGGCGCTACGCGCGAGGCGCGGGGGATCGCGAGCGCCGAGATCTCTTCGGGCAGGCGGATCGAACGCGGGCCGCCGAACCAGGCGAGCGCGGTTTGCAGGCGCTCGACTTCTCGGACGTCGGTTCCAGTGGCGGGGCGCGGCTTCCGCATCCCGGCATCGTGCTTTCGATCGAAGAGCTGTGCGCGGTGGCGGACGGCGTCGAAAAAGAGGGTCGTCTCGCCCTGGTCGAGGCGATAGCGCTGCTCGTGGGTCTGGTGGAACGAGTTGAGCCCTTCGGCCACGATTTCGCGCGGCGTGGCGCGGGCTTGCGGATCGGCGGCGAGGGGGAGCAGCGAGCGTCCGGGGAGCGCTTCGAGATCGGCCTTCGGCGCGCCCGCGAGATCCAGAAAAGTGGGCATGACGTCGACGCCGGAGACGGGGCTCGCCACGGTGCCTCGGGTGCCGTCCGGCAGCTTCAAGATCAGCGGCACCTTGATGTTCTCGTCGTAGAGCTTGCCCATGGCGTGTTCCAGGTTGCCGTGGTCCATCAGCTCCTCGCCATGATCCGAGGTCACCAGGATCGCCGTTCGAGAGGCGAATTCCTTTCGCCCTAGCGCGCGCCACAGCTTCGCGAAGTAGCGGTCGGCGCGGCGGATTTCGCCGTCGTAGAGGGCGACCACCCGCGAGAGCTCGGGGCCTTGGATTCGCGCCGGGAAGTGGATCCAGTACGCCTCGTTCCTCGGTTTCGGTCCCGGCGGCAGGAACGGATCGGCGAGTCCCTCCCGGTTCAGGTAGGGCTGGTGCGCCTCGTAGGTGTGGACGAACAGGAAGAACGGCCCGGTGCCTCCCGCCTTCGCTTCCGCCGATCTCTCCTCCAGCCATTTCGCGGCCGGCTCGACCACGCGCACCACGTCTTTCGGGCTCCACGCCTGGCCGCGTGTCGAGTCGTAGCGATCGAACCCTTGAGCGAAGCCCCACTCCGGGTCGACGAAGCCGCCGTCGGTAAACGCCGCGGTCCGGTAGCCGAGCGCATGGAGCCTTTCGGCGAGGGTGTTCGCCTCCGGCGGCAGCACGTCCGGCAGGCGCCGTACGCCATGCTGATCGGGATAGAGCCCGGTCAGCAGGCTCGCGGTGGAGGGCAGCGTCCAAGTCGAGGCCGAATACGAGTTGCGGAACAGCAGGGCACGCGACGCAAGCTGAGAAAGGTTCGGACTGGTCTGCCGCCGGTAACCGTAGGTCGAAAGGTGGTCGGCGCGCACGGTGTCGATGATCATGAACACCAGATTTGGCCGCTTCTCCGCCGCGATCCCAGGCGAACGGTCGTCGTAGATCTCGGCCCAGGCGATCGGAGCCGGGCCGCTGCTCGAAAGGACCAACCGCCGGGATCGGCCGCCCGGCGGGACCGCAAGACGATGGCTGGTCCAACCGTCGCCTGGGTGAAGCGAGGTGTCGAGAATCGGCCGGGACGAACCGCCATCCACCAGATCGATGCGCGCCGCGCTCGGCCGCGGGTCGTGCGGCTCGGCGACCGCGCCGAACGCGATCGAGAGATGATGCGCCACGGCGCCGAGCGGCAGCTCCCAGGTGACGCCGGAAAGAGTCAAAACGGCAGCCCGGTCGCTGGTGGCGAGCCGGATGCGATGGTGCTCCGCGAGCTGCACCTTTCGCGGCGCCGCGGCGGCCCAGATTTCGATTTCGGGCGGCGCGCCCGGCGCGAAACGGGGACTGAGCGCGCCTTGGCGCACGATCGGGTCGGGCGCGCAGCTCAAAGTTCCGAATGCGAGTGCGAACAGGGCCAGGAACTTCGAATAACGAATCATGAATCAGGAAGTCTTGATTCTCGACTTGTCATTCGTGATTCCTCGCGAGGCCGAGCAGGTTCGCGAACAGCCGAAAGCCGCCGGGGACGCCCGTCGGCAGCTCGCGGAAGAACGCGATGCCGGAATAGACGTAGGTGCCCTTGCCGAGTTTCGCGATCAGCAGGCCGCCGTGCTGCTCGGGCTCTCCCGGATCGGTCATCGCGAGCAGCGGCGTGTAGGCCGGGTCCCAGGTGTGGGCGAAGTAGAGGCCCCGCTCTTGAACCCAGCCCTCCCAATCGGCGGAACCGATCGCGTTCGGCGTGGTGAAGACGGGGCTCGCCGGATCGAGCAGGCGGACCGGCGCGGTCTCGTCGGTCACCCGGTCGTGCGGGCGCGCGATGTCGAATGGGAAGGGGGCGAACCTGCCGTCGACGAACGGGTACTGCTGGTACTGGACGATCAGCAGCCCCCCCGCTCGGGCGTAATCGAGCAGGCGCGGATTGGCGGGACCCAAGGACGGCTCGGATTCGTAGGCGCGGCTGCCGATCACGATCGCGTCGTAGCGCGAGAGATCCCCCTCGGCCAGCTCGGCGGCGCCGAGCAGCTCGATGGGTAAACCCACCTGGCGCAGCGCTTCGGGGACCCGGTCGGACGCGCCGCGGACGTAGCCGATGCGGTCGAGGCGCGGCAGCGCGAGGTCGAGCGCGCGGATCTCGATCTGGGCGCGGCGGGGCATCGGCGTCGGCCGGATGTGCGGATATTCGATCGTGGGCACGGCGAGATCGACCCGCGCGCCGCCTTCGATCTGCGCCGCGAGCGCCAGGGGGTAGACGCCGGCCGGCAGGCCGTTCGGCAAGGCGAGCGTCAGCTCGACCGCCTTCTGTTCCCCTTCGTGGGCGAGCGAGAACGGAATCGGCGCGGGCGGCTTCCAAGGAGACGGGAGCGTGGCTTCGAGCACGCCCGTGATCGGCTTCTCGGAATGGGAGGTCAGCTCCACCCGGACCGTGCGGTCGGCGGACGCAGCTTTGGTTTTGCCTCCCGTTTCGATTTTCGGCAGCGCCCAAACCAGACGGTCCTGATCGATCGCGACCTCGACCGGCGGCACCACGCGGAGCGGCCGGCGGATTTCGCCGAGGGCTTGGTCGCGCACGCGCAGGACGACCTCGCGGGTCAACGAGACGTCGACCCCGGCGATCCGAAACGTCGCGCGCGCGGCCAGCGGCGCGGGATCGAACGGCTCGCCGCGCACCGCGGCGGGCGCCTCGCTCCAATCGTAGAGAGCGCCATGCATCGGCTTGCGAAGGAAGTAGGGAATCGTCGGCTGGGCGGTCGCCGGCACGGTGTTTTGGAGCTTCCATTCGCCGAGCACGCCGGCCGCCAGTTCCTTGGTTTCGCCCGCGACCTCGGGCGTTCCCCAGGCACTCGAAGAGACGAGCGTCAGCCGGGCGTTGTCCAAGCTCGTGCTCCCCGCCGGCCAGAGGTTCGCCGCGACGGCGACCGTGGCGCCGGGGGTATAGGTTTCCCGCTCGGTCCAGGCGTCGAACCCGACTCCGGCGGCGGCGGCGAGCGCTTCGCTCGCGATCACAGTCTTCTCGTCCAGGAAGTCCGCCGCCGCCCGCTCAGGCCCCGCGTTTGGGCTCGCTCCGAGCAGGCCGCGCGCGGCGGAGAGGTCGGCGAGCGCGCGGGCGAGCGGCGCGACCGCGTCGCCCATCCGCGTCGGGCTGAGGGTCCGGCGCAGCTGTTCGGCGGTCGCTTGGACGGCACCAAGCTTTTCCTCGATCTTCCGCCGGGTCTCGCCTTGCGGCAGCCCGGAGGCGATCGCCACGAGCCGGGTGTCGACCCCGGCAAACAAACCGGCCCCTTCTTTACCTTGGCCCCCGGCCACCCAGGAGACGGAGGTCTCGCGGCCCCCGAGATCCTGCGTGCGCCCCATGTCCTGCGAGCGGTGCTGGCTGCGGCTCGCCGCGGCGAGCTGGAGGATCGACTTGCCGGTCACCGGATCGATCGGCGCGATCGACAGCTTGACCGTCGCGTCCTTGTCCTCGAACCAGGTCGAGCGATAGAGCGTCGTGGGCTGCCAGGGCGGCAGATCCTCTCCCGCGAGACCGACGAACGAGGCGTCCCCCGCGGCTTGATACGCCTGGTAGGCGGTCCAGCCGGCGACTTGATGCTGGCCATGGTTCGGGTGCGGTACGCCGGGGAAGATCGAGACGATCACCTGCGGCCGAAAACGGCGGACGATGCGCACCGCGTCTTCGAGCATCGCGTCCTTCGGCCAGAAGCGGAACGTCTCGTCGATCGAGCGCGTATAGCCGAAGTCGAACGCGCGGGTGAAGAACTGGCGCGCGCCGTCCACCCGGCGGGCGGCGAGCAGCTCGCGCGAGCGGATCAGCCCCAGGCCGACCCCCAGCTCCGGTCCGATCAGGTTCTGCCCCCCTTCGCCGCGCGACAGCGCGAGATAGGCCGATTCGCCGCCGAAACCGCGGGCGATCAGGGTGAGGAGCGAGGTGTCTTCGTCGTCCGGATGGGCGGCGATCACGAGCACCCGTTCATGCACTGCCAGCCGGGCGAGCGCGCGGTCGAGGGCGGCGAAGCCGCCGGTCGAGGCGGATTCGAGCGGCGAGAGCGACGAGGGAAGCTGGGCGGCGGCGGGCAAGAGCGCCGGACCCGAAACCAGCGCTATGAACGCACTAAGGACGAGCGCTGGGCACGCGAACCGGCGAAGCCGCGAGGCGAAGAGGGGTCGAATCATTGCGGGGAGACTCCCTGGCGAGAAGGTCCAGGTCCGGAATCGACTCGATCCGGACCGACGGCAAGCGCCTCAGTTTAGCAGGGCGTGCGGGGAGCCCAAGCCGGGGAAGCGCGAGAAAGAAAAACGGCCGGTCCGGGTGCTCACCCGAACCGGCCGCAAGGAGACGACACCGATGCCGGCCTAGTGCAGGCTGTCGGCGGCGGCGAGGACTTCCGGCTCGCCGATCACGACCGGAGGGGCGAACGACAGCCGCCCTTCGCGGTACGAGGCGCCCCGCAGGGTGAGGGCGAGCACGTCGCCCAGCTCGGCCACGGGGTGGATCTCCAGCATGTCGCGAACCTCCTTCGGCAGATCGTCCAGATCGGCCTCGTTGTCCTTCGGCAGCAGGATGGTGCGAATGCCGGAGCGGACCGCGCCGAGCACCTTTTCTTTGACTCCGCCGATCGGCAGGACGCGGCCGGCAAGCGTGATCTCGCCGGTCATCGCGAGGTCGAAGCGGGCCGGCCGATTCGACAGGGCGGAAACCAGGGCGGTCGCCATGGTGACGCCGGCCGACGGTCCGTCCTTCGGAATCGCTCCCGCCGGGACGTGGACGTGAACGTCCCGCGTGGCGAACGCCTCCTCGTCGATGCCCAAGCTCGCGGCGTGAGAGCGAGCGTAGGTCCAGGCGGCGCGCGCCGATTCCTTCATCACGTCGCCGAGCTGGCCGGTGAGCACCAGCTCGCCTTTGCCCTTCATGGTCGAGGCCTCGACGAACATGATGTCGCCGCCCACCGGCGTGTAGTACATGCCGGTCGCCACGCCCACCTGGTCGGCGCGGAACGCGCGCTCCGGGTGGACCTTCGGCCGGCCTAGCAGATCGCGTACTTCCGCTGCGCCGACCGTCGTGCGGAGAACCTCGCCGCTGGCGATCTTCCTCGCCACCTTTCGCGCCAGGCGGCCGATCTCCCGCTCCAGCTGGCGCACGCCGGCCTCGCGGGTGTAGCCGCTGATCAACATCGCGAGCGCCTCGGCCGACAGCTCGAACTGATCGGCCCGGAGGCCGTTTGCTTCGAGCTGGCGCGGCATCAAGAACCGCTCCGCGATCGCCTTCTTTTCGGCCTCGGTGTAGCCGGAGAAATCGACCACTTCCATCCGGTCGAGCAACGGCCCGGGGATGTTCTGGATGAAGTTCGCGGTGGCGATGAACAAGACCTCGGAAAGATCGAACGGCACGCCGAGGTAGTGATCGGTGAACGAGTCGTTCTGCGCCGGATCGAGCACCTCGAGCAGGGCGGAGGAGGGGTCGCCCTGGAACGAGGCGCCGAGCTTGTCGACCTCGTCGAGCAGGAACACCGGGTTCGTGACGCCGACCTGCTTCATCCCCTGGATGATCCGGCCGGGCATCGCGCCGACGTAGGTCCGCCGATGGCCGCGAATGTCGGCCTCGTCGCGGACGCCGCCGAGGGCGATGCGAACGTACTTTCGGCCCATCGCGCGGGCGATCGATTTGGCGACCGAGGTCTTGCCGACGCCCGGCGGGCCGACGAACAGCAGGATCGGTCCTTTCGCCCGTCGCTTGGCCTCTTTTTCGTCGAGGGTCGGAGGTTCCGCGGGGGAAGCCGACGCGGCGTTGTTCGCGCCGTCGACGCCTTCGATCACCGCTTGCGGTCCACCGGAAGCGCCCTCGTCGTCGGATGCCGTAAGGGCTGCCGCGGCCGCCTGCGCCGCTTGCTCCGCCTCCAGACGCGCGGTCTCGCGCAGCTGGCGGACGGCGAGGAATTCGAGCACCCGGTCCTTCACATCGCCGAGCGCGTAGTGGTCCTCGTCGAGCAGATCGGCGGCGTGCTGGATGTCCAGGTGCTCGTCGCTGCGGACGTTCCAGGGCAGCTCGGCGATCGTTTCGAGGTAGGTGCGGATCACCTGCGATTCCATCCCCTCGCGCCCCATCCGGCCGAGCCGGCCGAGCTCGCGATCGACCTCTTTACGCACGGTCTCGGGCAGGTCGAGCGCCCGCAGCTTGTCGCGCAGGTCGTCGACCTCGGCGCCGGTCTCGCCTTCGCCCAGCTCCTTCTGGATCGCCTTCAGCTGCTCGCGCAGGATGATCTCGCGCTGCCGGTCGCCAAGCTCTTCTTGGACCTTCGACTTGATGTCTTCCTGCATTTCGAGCACCGAGAGCTGGCGCTGGACGTGGACCAGCACCCGGCGCAGGCGCTCTTCGACCGACAGCGTCTCGAGCAAGCTCTGGCGCTGTTGCGGAGTGAGCTCGGTGTAGGCGGCGACCAGGTCGGACAGCCGGCTCGGATCGCTCGCTCCGGCGAGCACTTGCTGGACGACCTCTTCGGGTAGGCCGGACTTCATGCCCAGCTCGGCGGCGCGCTCACGGGATTCGCGGAACAGGGCGACGAACGCGGGATCGTTGGAATCGATCGGCGCCATCTCGTCCGCTTCGCGGACGACCGCCTGGAGGTGGCCGTTGCGCTCGTAGATGCGCATGGCGATCCCGCGGTGCTCGCCGTGGACCAGCAACTGCATCCCGGCCAGGCCGCGTTGGATCTGGCCGATCCGGGCGACGGTTCCGATGGTGTAGAGGTTCTCGGCCGAGACCTCGGCCGACTCTTCGCGCTGCGCGACGGCGAAGACGAGCCGCTCTTTCGTATTCATCGCGGCTTCGATCGCCTTCAGAGTGGCGGGCTTGCCGGCGTTGATCGGTGCGCTGACCCCGGGGAAAAGAACGAAGTCCCGCATCGGCAAGACGGGGAGATTCAGGCGCTCAGACATCTTAGGTAACTCCCTGACCCCTGTTCGAGGTCTGCCAAGGTGGCGCGCAACCTTCTGTGCGCCGCGTGGAGCTTGGAACCGTAAGGGGCATCGCGTTATTCCGGTCGGACTCGAATCTTAGCTTGATCGACTCATACATTGACGGACGCAAGTCCCCGATACCGACCTTGCACCTGCTTTGGTTGAAAGTCAAGTCCGCGCAACCCGGCTATGGATCGCGCGTAGAGTTCTTCGGTCCGACACCAAACCGACGCGATTCGCCTGTCTCGAATCGCCACCGCCCGGCGCGCCGGCCGTCCCGGTCCGCCCGAGGAGATCCCGCCATGATGCGTTCCCGTCCTCTGCTCGCGCTCGTCTTGCTGCTCTCGATCTCGAATATCGCCGCCATCGGCGCCGCGGCCCAACCGGGTCCGATGGAGGACAAGCCCAAGCCTGCGGCGCCCGAGCCCCTGGCGCCGGTCGAGAAAAAGGCGGTGACCGCCCATTCGATCCTGCTAGGAGGCCAGCGGCTGGCCTATACCGCGACCGCCGGCACGATCGTGATTCGCGACGACGCGGGCAAGGCGACGGCGTCGATCTTCTCTGTCTCCTACGTCAAGGACGGCGTTTCGGACCCCTCCTCCCGCCCGGTGACGTTCTGCTTCAATGGGGGTCCGGGGGCCGCGTCGCTCTGGGTTCATCTCGGAGCGTTCGGGCCGCGGCGGGTCGAGAACGACGACGAGGGATTGACTTATGCCACCCCGGCGCATCTGGTCGACAACGAATTCTCCATCCTCGATGCGACCGACCTGGTGTTCATCGACCCGGTGACCACCGGCTGGAGCCGCCCGGCCCCGGGTGTCGACGCCAAGCAGTTTCACGGCTACCAAGGAGACGTCGAATCGGTCGGCGAGTTCATCCGCCTTTGGTTGACCCGCAATCAGCGCTGGGCGTCGCCCAAGGTGGTCGCCGGAGAAAGCTACGGCACGACCCGCGCGGCAGGCCTCGCGTTTTATCTCTTGGATCGCTACGGGATTCAGCTGAACGGCGTGGTGCTGCTCTCCGCGGTGCTCAATTGGCAGGATCAGGAGTTCGCGACCGGCAACGACCTCCCCTATCTGATCCACGTGCCGAGCTACACGGCGGCGGCCTGGTATCACGGCAAGCTCGCGCCCGATCTGCAGAAGGACTTGCGCGCGGCCCTCAAGGAAGCCGAGACCTTCGCGCTCGGCGACTATGCGAGCGCACTGCTCCAGGGAGATCGCCTGAGCGAGTCGCGGCGGCACGAGATCGCGTTGCAGCTCGCCCGTTTCACCGGTCTGTCGGTCGAGTTCGTCGAGCGGGCGAACCTGCGGATCACTCTGCCCCGTTTCCTGAAGGAGCTGCTCCGGAGCGAGGGAAAGACCGTCGGGCGGATCGACTCACGGCTCACCGGCCGCGATCTCGATTCGGCGGGGGAAACTCCCGAGTTCGATCCGTCGATCGTCGGCTTCGGCGGTCCGTACTCGGCGGCGATCAACGACTATCTGCGCCGCGAATTGGGTTATCAAGAGGATGCGATCTATGAGCACCTGACGGACAAGGTTCGCCCCTGGACCTGGGGAGATCACAATGAGTACCTGAACGTGGCCGAGCCGCTACGCCAGGCGATTACCGAGAACCCGAGCCTGCACGTGCTGATCGCGAGCGGCTACTACGACTTCGCGACGCCCTATTTCGACGCCTTCTATACCGCGGCCCACATGGGGCTGCCGCCGGAGCTGCGCGACCGGGTGAAGATCGATACGTTCGAAGCCGGCCACATGATGTACGTCAAGCGCTCGGAACACCGCAAGCTGCACGAGGATCTGGTCCGCTTCTACCGCGAGGCGACCGCCGGGCGTTGACCGCTCTTCGCGACCGCTTTACGCGACCAGGCCGCGCAGCACTCCAAGGTTCTTGGCGTGCCCCGCCTGGTTGTCGCCCGGTTCGGTTTCGAGCACCATCGGCACGAGGGCGAAGCGGGAATCGGCGAGCAGGCGGGCGAACGCCGAGCAGCCGATCTCGCCCTCGCCGATGTGCTCGTGGCGATCGCGGCGGGAGGCGAACGGCTTCGCCGAGTCGTTCAGGTGGAAGGCGCCGAGGGCGGAGCCGAAGCGCTCGACCGCCTCGGCCGCGAATTCCTCGTAGCCGGCAAGCTCGTGGATCGCGTAGCCGGCCGCAAACGCGTGGCAGGTGTCCAGGCAGACCCCCGTGCGATCGGGAAAGGTGAGGCGGGCGCGGATCGCCTCCAGGTGCTCCAGACGCCAGCCGATCGTCGAGCCCTGGCCCGCGGTATTTTCCAGCAGAACGCGGGTGCCGCGGTCCGGCAGGCCGGCGAAGATCTCGTTCAGCGAGACCGCGGCGCGGGCGATCCCTTCCTCGTCGCTGGTGCCGAGATGGGCGCCGGGATGAAGCACGAGGCCTTCGATCCCCAGATCGGCGCAGCGCGAGATCTCGTCGGCGAGGGCGGCCTTTGATTTTTCCAGGATCTCGGGGTCGGTCGCGGCGAGGTTGATCAGGTAGCTCGCATGGGCGATCACCGGGCCGATCGCACTGCCCGCGCGAGCGGTGCGGAATGCCTCGATTTCTTCGGCCAGGATCGATCGGCCGCGCCACTGGTTGGCGTTCTTGACGAAGACTTGGATCGCGGTGCAAGCGAGGGCGCCGCCGTTTTCGATCGATCGCGGCATGCCCCCCGCGGTCGAGACGTGGGCGCCCAGGGGGGGTAGTTTGGCCATGGAGGGGAATTGTACCCGGGCTGGTAGACTGAGCCGTCATGTGGCGCAAAATCCTCCGCTCGGCGGGCCTGATCGCCTATGCCCTCTTGGTGGCGGTGGTGTTCGTGGTCTGCGGCTATTTGGCGTTCAGCGGCTTCGTCCGCAGCGGCTCGATCACGGTGCCCAAGGTCGCGGGCCTGACGATCCTCGAGGCGGAGAATCGCCTGCGTGAAAAAGGCCTCGCCCCGACGCGCGGCGCGGCCGACCGCTACGATCCGCAGGTGCCCGCCGGGCGGGTGGCCGGGCAGTCTCCGGACGCCGGATCGTGGGTCAAGCGCGGCAGTCCGGTCGAGCTGACCGCGTCGCGCGGGCCGCAGCAGATCGACGTCCCCGGTCTCGCCGGGCGCGCCCTGTCCGCCGCGCAGTTCACGCTCGCGGCCGTGGGTTTGGGCGTCGGCCGGGCGCTCGCCGTGTTCGGCGCGGGAAATCCCGGGGTGGTGATCGAGCAAGATCCGCCCGCGGGAGCCGCCGTGCCGCCCGCGACACCGGTCGATCTTCTGGTCGCCTTGCCGAGCGCGGGCGAACGCTACGTCATGCCGGACCTGATTTATCGCCATTACGACGACGTCCGTCCCGCATTCGAGCGCCAGGGTTTTCGCCTGGGCAGCGTAAAATTCGAGCCGTACGAAGGGGTGGCGTCGGGGGTGATCCTCCGACAGTTCCCGCTCGCGGGACATCCCGTGAGCCACCAGGACGCGATCTCCCTGGTTGTCGCGACGGCCGATCGACTGCCCGAGACGCCGCCTCGCTGACCTCTTCGAGCCGAGACTTCCGATGCGCATAGCACCTTCGATCCTCGCCGCCGATCTCGCCGATCTTGCCGGTGCGCTCGGCGTATGCGAACGCGGCGGCGCCGACTTCGTGCACGTCGACGTGATGGACGGGCACTTCGTGCCCAACCTGTCGTTCGGCATTCCGGTGCTCGCCGCGCTCAGACGGCGCACAGCCCTGCCGCTCGACGTCCATCTGATGGTGACGAATCCGGGCGAGCTGTTGGACGATTACCTCGCCGCGGGCGCCACGAGCATCGCGGTGCATTGGGAGGTCGTGCCGCATCTCGATCGCCTGCTCGATCGCATCCGCCGCGGGGGAGCCCGGGCCGGGGTCGCGATCAACCCGGCGACCCCGGTCGAGCTGCTGATCGACAGCCTGCCGCGTCTCGATTACGTCCTCTTGATGTCGGTCAATCCGGGTTTCTCCGGCCAGGCGTTCCTGCCCCACGTTTTGGACAAGGCGCGCCGGCTGCGTCGCCTGCTGGTTTCCGGGGCGGCCGGCTCTCCGGGCGGCGCGCAGATCGAGATTGGGATCGACGGCGGCATCGGGCGCGATAACATTCGGGCGGCCGCCGAAGCGGGCATCGACTTTGCGGTAGTCGGTTCCGCGGTGTTCGGAGCCCCGGACCCCGCCGGAACGATCGGCGAGCTGCGGCGCCTCGCCGCGGCCCCTGCTGCGATCTAGAAGCCACCGTCATGATGCCCGCCGCGAAATCAACGCACGACCTTCGGGAAGACTCCATGAATCGACCGCTTGCGCTCGCCCTCGTTCTGTTCGCCGCCTTGGTTCCGCTCGGGCTTGCCGGATGTCACGCCGGACCCTCGCAGGATCCCATTCTGAAACTTGCGGCGACCGAGTCGCTGGCCGCGGGCAAGGAGCTGCTCGCCGCGAAGAAATACGCCAAGGCCCGGCCTTACTTCACCCACGCCTACGAGGTCGAGCCCAATTCGGCGCAAGGCCGGGAGGCTTTGCTGCTCGCCGCCGACACCTATTTTTTGGAGGGGGGCAACACCAACCACATCCAGTCGGAAGCCAAGTACCGCGACTTCCTGAATCGCTTTCCGACCAGCGATCAGGCCGCCTACGCGCAGTTCCAGGTCGCCAACTCGCTCTCCGAGCGGATGGAACGGCCGGATCGCGACCAGTCCGTGACGCGCAAAGCCTTGGAGGCCTACAAGGATCTGCTGCGCCTGTTTCCGACCAGCGAATACGCCGCGCAGTGCAACGAAAAGATCGTCCTGGTGCGCGCCAATCTGGCGGAGCATGAGTTCGTGGTCGGCCGCTTTTACCAGCGCTACGGCATTCCGGAAGCCGCGGCCGGCCGTTTCGAATACCTGCTCAAGGAATACCCGGAATATCCGACCAAGGACAAGGTGCTGTACTACCTGGGGCTCGCCTACTCGGAGAACGCCAAGGCGGAGGAGTCGCAGAAAGCCTTCGCCCGGCTGCGCACCGAGTATCCCGACAGCCGGTGGAACCGCGAGACCCCGAAACAGAAGGCGGCCTCATGACCCGAAACCAGCCTCTCCTCCTCGCTCTGGTCGCCAGCTCCCTCCTCGGTGTCGTTAGCTGCGCTTCGGCGCCCTCTCGCACTCCGGAAGCTCAGCCCGACGATCTTGCCGAGCTGAAAGCGCGGGTGGTCGAGCTCCAGCGGAAGGCGACGGTTTCCGAGGTGGAGGTCGGCAGGCTTCGCCAACAGGTGGCCGATCTTGAGGCGCGGTTGGGGATTCGCTCGGCGAACGGACCGACGGCCGCTCCATCCTCCGTACCGGCGCCTCGGCCGGCGACCGTGCCGCCGAGCTCGCCTCCGGCGGGTTCCGCGGCACCCCGTCCGACGGCGCCCCAACCTGCTTCGCCGCGCGCCCCGGAGATCGAGGAGGTCGATCTCGACGCGCCGCCGATCGCCCCCAGGCCCGTACCGCCGCCGGCTCCGACCTCGCAGCCGACCAGACCCATCACCGCACCTCCTTCAAGCGCGACGCCGGTGCCCCGGGCTCCGGCGAGCGCCGCGCCCGCGCCGGCGACCACTCCGCCGGCTCCGAAACCGGCCCCCACAACTCCGTTGCCGACTCCGCCCGCCAAACCCGCTCCTCTTCCCGGGACTTCCGTCCCCCAGCCGGCCACCCAGGCTCTTTACGATCGCGGCTATACCCTCTATCACCAAGGTCACTACGCGGACGCCGAATCGAGCTTCCAACGGTTTTTGGAAGCGAACCCGACGAGCGAGCTGGCCGACAACGCCCAATACTGGATCGGCGAGTGTCGCTACGCGCGCGACGACTTGCGCGGCGCGCTTGAAGCGTTCCGGCGGACGGTCGAGAGCTTCCCTCAGGGCAACAAAGTCGCCGATGCGCTGCTCAAAGCCGGCCAATGCCTCGAAGGGCTCGGCCAGAAGGACGACGCGCGGTCGACCTACCGCGAGGTGATCCGACGTTTCCCGGGCAGCGCCGCGGGTGCGGTCGCCGAAGAGCGCTTGGCCCGGCTCAAGTGACTGCATTTAGGGGTCGCCCGGCTTCCGTCTTCCCGTCGGCGTTGGTCTCAACCATCGCTTGAGGGGAAGGCGGTTAAATCTTGACCTTGGAAAGCGGATCGGTGTAGCCTAAGCCATAGAGATTTCACTATACGCCGGCTCTCCCTGGTCGCAGGAGGCCCCCACATGAAGCGGTTTTCTGTCTATCGAATCGGATTCGCGCTCGGGCTCTGCGCGGTTTCCGGTGCTTTCGCGGCCGATCGGCCGCCGCGCGATCTACACCTGGTCGGCGACCACTGGACGGCATGGAATCCGCCGGTGCCGGCCGAAGGCGTGCAGGTCTATACGATCGTCCGCGGCGACACCCTTTGGGATCTCGCGAACCGCTTTTTGGGGAATCCCTATCTCTGGCCGCAGATCTGGGAGCTCAACCAGTACATCCTGGACGCCCATTGGATCTACCCGGGCGACCCGTTGCTGATCGGTCCGTCGGTGGCCGGTACAGCCGCCACGGAACCCGAGGGCGGCGAGATCACCGCCGACTCCGGCGCGCCGGGAGCCGAGGGCGAATATCAGGACACCACCCCGGTCGAAGGGGTCCAAACGTCCGCCGCCGCGGCGAGCCCGCCGCAGGCGCTCGGTTCCGAGAGCGACATCTACTGCACCGGCTACATCGGAGAGCTGGAAGAGAGCTTCCCGCTGAGTGTCGTCGGTTCGGAGTTTGAAAACCTGACGCCGCATACCACCGGACGGGCCAGGGAGCCTGAAGAGGTTCGGGAGACACAGTTCACGCCGTACGGCCTCATTCCAGGCGACACCGCGAAATACGGCATGGCCGCGGGCGACATCGTCTATCTAGACGGCGGCCGGGCGAAGGGGCTGACCCCGGGCGCGCTGTTCACCGCGGTCAAGCCGAGCGATCGCATCCTGCACCCGTTGTTCGGCGACGTGCTTGGGCGCTTCTATCGCTACCTCGGCCGGATCCGGGTCCTTTCGGTGCAAGAGGACACGGCGATCGGCGAAGTGGTTCAATCGTGCGATCCGATCGAAATCGGCACGACCTTGAAGCCGTTCGAAGAAGAGCCCGTGCCGCTCGGACGGCGCGCGGGCTTGCGTCCGGTCAACTTCCCCGCGTCGACGCAGGAGCTCGAGGGCGCGCCGTCGATCGTTTTCGCCAAAGACGGAATCGTCACCCTTGGTCAGGACCATGTGGTGTTCATCGACCGCGGCGCGGAAGAAAACGTCACGCCGGGCGACACCTACACCATCTACCGACTGAGCCGACCAGGCCTGCCGCCGCTCGTGATCGGCGAGCTCGCGGTGCTCTCGGTCCAGCGGCGCACCTCGCTCTGCAAGATCATCGAGTCGCGCGGCTCGATCTTCGTGGGGGATCGCCTCCAGGCGAAGTAGCCTCAAGTGGCGGCGCGGCCCGTGGTAACGTGCCGCGCCGTATGTCCGACACCTCTTTCGGAAAACCCGACCGCGGTTCCCGCGGATTATTCGTCACGTTCGAGGGCATCGACGGCAGCGGCAAGTCCACCGCGCTCCGTCGCGCGGGCGAGTGGCTCGCGGCCCAAGGCCTCGCCGTGCGAACGACCCACGAGCCGGGCGGTACGCCTCTGGGCGACGCGATCCGCGGCATCTTCCTCGATCCCGCGTGGGGCGAGGTCGACGGCACGGTCGAGCTTCTGCTGGTCTTTGCCAGCCGCCGCCAACATCTCCGCCAAGTGATCGATCCGGCGCTCGCCGCGGGCGAAATCGTGCTCTGCGATCGATTCACCGATTCGACCCTTGCGTATCAGGGGGCCGGGCGCGGCGTGGCGCGGCAGCGGATCGACGAGATCGACCGGATCGCCACCGCGAGCCGGCGCCCCGACCTGACGCTCTATTTCGACCTGCCGCTTGAGGAGGCGGAGCGGCGAATGGGCAGCGCCGAACGGGGCGGCCACGATCGCCTGGACGGCGAAAGCCGCGCGTTCGCGGCCCGCGTCCAGGATGGATATCGCGCTCTCGCCGCCGCCGAGCCCGAGCGCTTCCGCGTGATCGACGCCGCCGGACCCTACCTTGAGACCGAGGTCGCGGTGCGCGCGGCGCTCTCCGCCGCCCTCCGACTTGCGCCATGAACCGCGAAGCGATGCTCGCCGCCGCCCGATCCGGCCATCTGTATCCGGCGGTCATCCTTCACGGCTCGACTTCGGAGGGGCGCCGCGAGGTCGCCTACCAACTCGCCCGTACGCTCCTGTGCGACGCCGAGCCCGCCGGCCGTCCGTGCGGCGAGTGCCGTAACTGCCGGCGAATCGTTCCAAGCGACGCCGGCTTGCCCGGGGACAACGCGCCGTTCCATCCCGATTTTCAACTCCTGGAGCGCGACACCAAAACCTCGACCTCGGTCGACGCCACCCGCGAGCTCTTGAAAGCGGCGCAGTTTTCGCCGTTCGAGGCGCGCGGGCAGGTGTTCGTCATCGCGAGCGCCGAAAGCCTCACCGGCGAAGCGGCCAACGCCTTGCTCAAGGCGCTCGAAGAGCCGCACGTCACGGCGCCGCGCCATTTCTTTCTGCTCGCGCCGTCGCGCCTCGACCTGCTGGCTACCCTGCGCAGCCGCTCGCTGTCGGTCTTTCTCGGCCCCGCCGCGGCGCCCGATCGCGAGGCCTTGGCCCGCGCGGCGGCGGCTTTTGGCTCCGCGGTCGCCGCCTGGGAAAAGAGCCGCGCGCCGATCCACCTGCTCGCCGCGGCGAGCATCCTGGGCGGCGTCGGCGATTTCGACGACCCCCGGTCGAACGAGCCCTGGGCCGCCGCGGCCGGCGCGATCCTCGCGAGCCTCGATACCGAGGGTCTGCCGTGCCGCCCGCTCCTCGCGCTCGCCGAGGCGCTGCTCGAAGCACCCGCCTGGCGGCTGCGGGGAATCCCGGCCGACCGTATCCTCGAAGGGTTGGTCGCGCGGCATTTGACGCCGGCGTTCGCCGGGCGGTAGCGCTTCCGAGCCCGGCGCACACCTTAGATGTCGGACGTTGCTCGGCGCGGCCTGTGCCAGAACAGGTTGGCCCAAGTCTTGCCTGTTGGCGTGTGCTACATTCGTGGGCCCTGTCGCGCGGAATCCTCCGGAAGCGTCCTCGGGCTCTTCCGAAACTTTGATCAAGGAGTCAAGAACGATGAACGGAACGGATCGCAAGCTCGTGCGCCGCGCCTGGGTCACGGCCCTCGTCCTCGCGGGCGTGTGGATGCCGGCGTGCTCGGCCCAGAAGACGGATGCCAAAATGGCGTCCAAGGACATCCCTGATAGCGAGGTCGTGGCCAAGTACGGCGACAAGTCGGTGACCGCCGGCGAGGTTCGCAAGAACTCGGCGACCGATTTCGATCAGCTCGAGCTTCGCCTCAAGCAGTGCCAGTCGGAGTACGAGAAGGGCAAGCACGACGTGATGGACGCCCAGGTCCGCAAGCTCGTCCAGGATTCCCTGGTCGAGAAGGAAGCCGCGGCGAAGAACATGACCAAGGAGGCGTTCCTCGCGAGCGCGGTCAAGGTCACCGATCCGACCGACGCCGAGGTCGACGCCTTCTACGAAGAGAACAAGGCGCGCATCCCCCCGGGCACCACCAAAGAGCAGATCTCGCCGCAGATCAAGAACTACCTCAGCCAGCAGCGCCAGGCCGAGGCGAAAGAGAAATTCACGTCCGAGCTCGAGACCAAGTACGGCGTCCGCTACACCCTGGAGCCGATGCGCGTCGAGGTCGCGGCGATCGGTCCGGAGCGCGGTCCGAAGGACGCGCCGGTCACGATCGTCGAGTTCTCCGATTTCCAGTGCCCGTTCTGCTCTCGCCTATACCCGACCGTCGAGCAGGTCAAGACGACCTATGGCGACAAGGTCCGCCTGGTCTTCCGCCAGTTCCCCCTGAACTTCCACCAGTTCGCGCAGAAGGCCGCCGAGGCTTCGCTCTGCGCCGACGAACAGGGCAAGTTCTGGGAGATGCACAACGCGATGTTCAGCAATCAGAACGAGCTCGCCGTCGACAAGCTGAAGGAAAAGGCCGCCGGCATGGGCTTGAAGGCCGAGCAGTTCAACAGCTGCCTCGACGGGGGCAAGTTCGCGCCCAAGGTGGCCGAGGACCTGAAGGCCGGTTCCGAGGCCGGTGTCTCGGGCACGCCCGCGCTGTTCATCAACGGCCGCTTCATCTCGGGCGCGGTTCCCTACGCGGACATCGCCAAGGTGATCGACGACGAGTTGCAGCGCAAGGGTGCGAAGTAAGATCTGAGACAAGCGCGCGGTTGCTTCGCGCTCTATACAGGTCGTAGGTCCGAACGCCCGGCGAGAGATCGCCGGGCGTTCCTGCTTTCGATCGGCTTTCTCTGGGAGGCATCGAGTGACGCGCGAATACCGCCATGTTCCCTACCAAGTCGAGCGCCTGTCGGAGGCGGAGTCGCTCGCCCGCGGTCGCGACTTTTTCGCCGAGATGGACCGGCGCCGGAGCGTTCGGTTCTTCTCCGACCGGCCCGTGCCGCGCGAAGCGATCGAGCTGGCGATCCGCACCGCCTCTACCGCCCCCTCCGGAGCCCACCGCCAACCCTGGACGTTCGTCGCGATCGCCGACCCCGAGATCAAGCGCGAGATCCGCTCCGCCGCCGAGGCCGAGGAGTACGAAAGCTACGTCGGAGGGCGGATGCCCCCGGAGTGGCTCGAAGCGCTGGCGCCGATCGGCACGTCGTGGGAAAAGCCGTTCCTCGAAACCGCGCCCTGGCTCGTCGTGGTCTTCGAAGAGCTGTTCGGCCGCCTGCCCGACGGAACGAAGCGGAAGAACTACTACCCGAAAGAGAGCGTCGGCATCGCCTGCGGCCTGTTCATCGCCGCGCTTCACCGCATGGGGCTCAGCACCCTCACCCACACCCCGAGCCCGATGGCCTTCCTCTCCCGCATCCTCGACCGACCCAGCAACGAGAAGCCGTTCATCCTCTTCCCCGTGGGCTACCCGGCTCCCGACGCCACCGTGCCGGACCTGCGGAGGAAGGGGTTGGACGAGATGGCGATCTGGCGGGAGTAGGGGCGGGAAGAACGACCGGGACGGCCTTTAGGAACAGTCGGCGCAGGAGAGACAGTAACCGCAGCGCGGGTCGGGGCAGTAGAGCTTGCACTTGCGCCCGGAAGGCTCGAGCCGCCGGCCGGTCGAGAGCGAACTTTTTCGATTCAAGTTCCCTCCCCAGCGGTTCAAGTTCACTTCTTTCCGACTCAAAAGCGAACTTGAGGAGCTGAAGAGTGAACTCCAGCGGTTTGGGAGTGAACTTTTTGGACTCGAGTTCGCTTTTGGGC
>Ga0068860_100000945_pt1 | contig 32199 bp, 31 predicted proteins | sample KBSSwiS32_FD_66597 | JGI IMG/M metagenome (GOLD analysis project Ga0068860, IMG submission 66597) | Switchgrass rhizosphere microbial communities from Kellogg Biological Station, Michigan, USA - KBS Switchgrass S3-2 | ecosystem: Host-associated > Plants > Roots > Rhizosphere > Soil ... | reverse complement strand
ATGTTGCAGGCCATGAACACGGGTCACGACGGCTCGCTGACCACGGTCCACGCCAACTCCCCGCGCGACGCAGTATCGCGCCTCGAAGTCATGGTTTCACTCGCCAACTCCAACATGCAGTTGGTTTCGATCCGCCAGCAGATCGCCAGCGCCGTGCATCTTCTGGTGCAGGCTTCGCGTATGAGCGACGGCTCGCGCCGCGTGGTCTCGATCACCGAAGTCACCGGCATGGAAGGTGAAGTAGTCACGCTGCAGGATTTGTTCGTATTTGAAAAGCGCGGCATGGATCCCGACGGCAAAGTGGTAGGCCGCTTCGCCGCCACCGGGATTCGTCCCAAGTTCTATGAAAAGCTGCTCAGCGCCGGCATCCGCCTGCGCCAGGATCTGTTCGAAGAAGTGTTGGAGGTCTGATCGTGGGTTCCTTTCTAGTAATTATTCTGGCGGTGTGGGCCGTGGCGATGGTGGCCTGGTTCCTGGTCTCTAAGTATTTCAAATCTTCTGATGTCGAGCGGGTAAAAGCCCGCCTGCTGGGCACCTCGCGCTCCAAAGCGGCCAAGAGTAAGAAGGGTGCGACTGCTGAAAAGCAGGTGATTCTCAACCGCACCGACAACAAGAACCAGTTCGCCCAGGCAGTGGTCGAAAAGTATCAACTGGGCCCCAAACTCGGCACCCTCATGGAACAAGCCGGGTTGAACTGGCCGCCGGCGCGCGTGGTGAATCTGAGCATCATGACCTTCGGATCGGTCCTGGCGATCGGATGGCTATTCCTGCCCATCCCCAAGCTGGTGACGCTGGTGCTGGCGCTGGTGGCGTGCGCGCTTCCCTGGGTGTATGTGATCCGCAAGCGCAAGGCCCGGCTGCAAAAGTTCGAGGAACTGTTTCCGGAAACCCTGGAATTCGTTTCCCGCTCCATGCGCGCGGGGCACGCCTTTTCGGTGTCTCTCGAAATGATTCACCGCGAGTTCCCGGAGCCGATTTCCAGCGAGTTCCGGCGCACCTTCGAAGAACACAACCTGGGTTTGCCCATCGAAGTGGCCCTGCAGAAACTGGCCAAGCGCGTGCCGTCGCTCGACGTGCACTTCTTCGTCTCGGCCGTGCTCCTGCAGAAACGCACCGGCGGCAACCTGGCGGAAATTCTGGACAAGCTGGCCTATGTCATTCGCGAGCGCTTCAAGCTGCGCGGCAGAATTCGCGCGGTCAGCGCCCACGGAAAGATGACCGCTACCGCTCTCAGTCTGATTCCGGTGGCGGTGGCCATACTGATGTTCTACACCAATCCGGAATACGTCAAGTTCTTTTTCACCGATGACGTGGGCCAGATCATGCTGGGCTCGGCTGTGGTGCTGCAGTTGATCGGTTACGGCATCATGCAGAAGATCGTGAAAATCGAGGTTTAGCCTATGTCCCTATTACTCCCCTTGTTGATTTTTTTCGGAATCGCCGTAGCCGGCGCCATGTATGGCATGAAGATCTATGTGCGTCCGAAAGAGGCCATGGATCGTGTGGTCGGCGGCGCGCAATCGAGCGACGAGATGCCGGCGCATCCCAGCCTGGCCTTTCACGACTTGATCAAGCGGCTGGGCAACATGGTGCCGCAGTCTCCCAAGGACGTGACGGTCATGCAGCGCCGTCTCATTCGCGCCGGTATGCGCAATGAGAGCGCGCTCAAAGTCTTGTACGGCGCTAAAGCCGTGTGTGGTGTGGCCTTCCCGCTGATTGCCCTGGCCGCGGTAGTGGGTTCGGACACCGATCCCAGCAACAAATTCGTGGTGGTCTTGCTCGCGACCGCCATGGGCTTCTTCGGCCCCAACGAATATGTGCGGCGCAAGGCTACCGGGCGCCAGAAAGAGATTGCCCGCGGCTTGCCCAACGCCCTCGATCTGCTCGTGGTTTGCGTGGAGTCCGGCTTGGGTCTCGATCAGGCCATCCTTCAGGTGTCCAAGGAACTGGAGCATGCCCATCCCGAGATCAGTGAAGAATTTGGCCTGGTCAACCTGGAACTCAAGGCCGGCAAACGCCGCGTCGAGGCTTTACGCAACCTGGCCGAGCGCACCGGGGTCGACGACCTCAAGAAACTGGTGGCGGTGCTGATTCAGGCCGACCGCTTCGGCACCGGCGTTGCGCAGAGCTTGCGCGCGCACTCCGATTTCATGCGCGTCCAGGCGCGCCAAGTGGCTGAAGAAAAAGCCGCCAAGCTGGGCGTAAAACTGATTTTTCCGATCTTCTTTTGTATCCTCCCCTCGCTGTTCGTAGTGACGGTGGGGCCGGTGGCCATGAAGATCATTCGCGAGTTAGTGCCGATGATGCAGAACATCTAGGACCCGGCTAAAGCTTAGTCCTAGAAGAGCCGAATTCACTGATATCAGGAAAGGAGAAATACGATGGATTCTTCCACTGTTCGAATCGTTTGTGCCGTGCTAGCGGTCCTGTTTCTAGGGATCATCGTGCTGCGCCGCAAAAAGAACGCCGAATAACACGAAAGCTCCTTTTGGGGAAGGCGCTCGCGCTAGAGCCAAAGCTCGCGCGCCTTCCGCGAAAAGATGTCTTTCAAGATTGCATAAACATCCCGCTGCGAAGCGGGCGATTCGTCGCTGGAGAGGTAGCTGAAGTCATGGTAGCTGGAGTCTTGAAAGCCGCAGCCCTAAAAACTGGAGTCTTGAGATTTGGAGTCTTGCATGTCGCGTAAGTTTTCCTTGCTTACCCTCGGGATCATGGCGGGGCTCGCCTGCCTGGCGCAGACGCCCACCTTCGGAATACGGGTTCCCATTGGCGGAGAGGCCACCGATCTAGCCCTCGACGAACCGCGCGGCGTGTTATATATCGCCGACTTCACCGCCAGCCGCGTCGAGCGCATGAGCCTGGTTACTTTCAAATTGCTCGCGCCCATCCCGGTCGACCCCAACCCGGGCTCCATGTCGCTGTCCCCTGACCGCCTGTGGCTGCTGCTGTCGCATTACGACAATCCGGCCACGGGAACGGCTACCAATAATCACTTGACTCTGATCAATCTGCTGAACAACACGCAGCAGAAGCTGGCGCTGCCCGACCCACCCTTGGCCGTGATGTTCGGCGCCGACAATCAGGCGCTGGTGGTTACCACCAAACAATTTTTGCTATACAACCCGGTATCGAACACAGCGAACCTGCTCGAAACCATCGCCGACTTCACCGCCAACACCATTCCGGCGGCGGATGGGACGTTTCCGCTGGACATCACCACCGCGTCCGTCTCCCGTTCCGGCGATGGCAACACCATTTTCGGCGTGGGCGGTTCCGGCGACGCCATCACCTTTCGCTACGATGTGCCGTCGCAGACCGTAAACTCCGGCGGCATCGTGATCAGCAACGGAAAGCTGGGGCCGCGCGTCGTCAGCTTGAATCAGGATGGCTCCAAGGTGATGGTGGGTTGGATCATGCTCGACCGCACCCTGGGGATCACCAATTCCGTTCCCCAGTCGAGCAATCAATTCAGCGTCGGCACCACCCTGTTTGACGATTCCCGCGGTTGGATCTACGCCCACATCCCGGCAGTGGAGAAGGACCCTCCGGTATTGCAGATCCTGGCGGGGGACAATCTCACGGTCCTTCAGCGTCTGAAACTACCCGAAAATACCACCGGCAAGAGTGCCTTCAGTTCGGATTCGAAAATCATGTATTCCGTCTCGGACTCGGGCGTTCTGGTTCTGCCCGTCGGTTATCTAAGTTCCTATCCTCGCGTGGCGGCCTCGGTGCCGAGCGTGCTGCTCCAGGGGAACTTCTGCGACAGCGGCAAAATTTCACGCACCTTCACGGTCTCGGACCCGGGCGGGTTGATCCACACTGCCTTCAGCTTCAAACCGGCGAACCCCGCGGTTACGGTTTCGCCCGCGAGCGGGAGAACGCCCGCGACGGTCACTGTCACCGTAGACCCCACGGCGTTCTCCGGACTCAGCGGAACGCAAGCGGTGGACCTCGGACTCACCTCGAGCGAGGCCGAGAACGTGATCGACCCGGTCAAAGTTCTGTTTAATCATGCCGCGCCCAATCAGCGCGGAACCATTCTCGAAGTCCCCGGCACGCTGGTCGATATTCTGGCGGATCCGGTGCGCGACCGTTACTACGTGCTGCGCCAGGACAACAACACTCTGCTGGTCTTCGACGGCTCTAACAACGCTCTGCTCAAGACCCTGCGCACCGACAACGTACCCACAACTTTGGCGATGAGCTTCGACAATCAGTTCCTGTACATTGGACACGACGCGGCGCAGACCCTAGCCATCTACCATCTCGACGACTTTAGCCGTCTCCCTGATGTTTCGATCGAAGCCGGCAACGGTAATGTTGTGCGCTCCCTGGCGGTGGCGAATAACCGTATCATTGCCACGTCCCGCGATTACAAAGGCCTGGGACACATCCTTTTGATTGACCCGGTCACCTTGAGCGCTACCCAGCCGGATGCTGTCGGAGTCTGGAAGAACCAGTTTAGTACCCTGGCGGTGGCCACTGCCTCTCCCAGTGGAGCGCAGGTCATGGTGGCCACGCCCGATGGATTTACCTTCCTCTATGACGCCGCTGTGGGCGATTTCACGGTCTCGCGGCAGGATTACACGTCCTTAGCCGGCGCCTACGGCGCATGGACCGGTCTTTTTATCGTCGACTCACATATGCTCGACGGATCGCTGGTTCCGCTGTTTGATGTAGACTCCTCGCGCGGCGCGTCCTCCGGCTTTACTTTCTCCGGGGCGGGCGTGCACACCGGCGCGGTCGACTCGGTCAGCCCTGGATACGGCGCACGCGTCGATTGGTCGAATGGTGCGGCGGTGCTGCCCACTCCTCTTGTCGAAGCGCCTCTGCTGCCCAATCCGAGTGGCGTGATGGGCAAGTTCATCCGTGGTCTGGCGACGCTGCCGTTCCACAATAGCTACGTCAGCCTGTCGGTTTCCGGCCTCACTTTGCTGGCCTCCAACTACGACGCTCCGCTGCCCCAGCCGATCATCAGCAGAGTCGCCAGCGCGGCCGACGGAGCCTCCGGCGTCGCGTCCGGCGGCCTGATTTCCGTTTTTGGCAGCAATCTCAGCCAGTCCCCCATCGCCTCCAGCGGGGTGCCCTTGCCCACCGTTTTGGGCAACAGTTGCGTACTCGTGAACGGGTCGCCGATTTCGCTGCTGCTGGTTTCTCCTTCGCTCATCAACGCGCAATTAGATGACGCCACCAGCGGCGCGTCCACCATCAGCATCCGCACACCGCAGAATGTGAGCCCGGATTTTAGCTTCACCGTCGGTTCCACCGCGCCCGCCGTGTTTCTGAATGGAACGGACGGAGTCTCGACCAATCTGCCTTCCATCACCCGCGCCTCCAACGGCTTGCTGGTGACCCCGTCGAATCCCATCCATCAAGGCGATTCGTTGACTATTTTCGCGGCCGGGCTGGGGCTCACTTCGCCTGTGGTAGCCGCCGGCGCCGTGTCCCCTTCGAATCCTCCGGCGGTGGCAGTGGTGCAGCCCAAGGTGACTCTCAACGGCGTGGCCCTTCCCGTGACCTTCGCGGGATTGGCGCCCGGACAAATTGGCGTGTATGAAATTCAAGTGAACGTTCCAAGCTACACGCCGCAGGGATTGAGCGTGCCATTAATCATCACGCAAAACGGACAGTCACAGACGGTGAACGTCCGCGTAGTGCATTAAACACATGGCGTACCTGGTAACAGCGAAACCAAATCGCCCAGGAATCGCCGCCCGCATGGGAAAGAACCGGAATAAACAGGGGAGAGTGCTATGAGACTGTATCGAATGTTGGGAGTTTGCGGATTGGGCCTGCTGGCCATGGTGCCGTCCGCAAGGGCGCAGAAATGGGAATTCGGCGGCGGTGTGGGCGGCAGCTTCTACCTGTCGCGCGACATCAGCAACGGCTCCGCGAAAGCCAGTGCCGGAATCGAAACCAATATCGCCAGCGGCGTGTGGCTGGGCGAAAACCTGGGCAATAAGTGGGGCGGTGAAATTCGCTACGACTATCAGCGCGGCGATCTGCAGCTGAAGAGCGGCGCGGCGTCAACCTCGTTTAGCGGTGAGAGCCATGCCATACACTACGACATCCTGTGGCACGCCACTCCGCGTGGCTCCAAAGTGCGGCCGTTCCTCGCCGCCGGCGCGGGCATCAAGGATTACCGTGGAACCGGGACGGAACTGCAGGCGCAGCCTTTGAGCCAGTTCGCCCTACTCACCAAGGGCAATGAATTAAAGGCGCTGCTCAGCCTCGGCGCCGGCATTAAGTGGCAGGCCACGCCTTCCCTACAGGTGCGCCTGGAAGTGCACGATTACATCACGCCCTTCCCCAAGGAAATCATCACTCCCAACGTGGGCTCGCACGTGTCCGGCATTTTGCAGAACATCGTGCCCATGATTGCCATCGCTTATACGTTCTAGAAGGACGGGTTTCGCCACCAGGCGCGAATCAATCTCTATGTACTTTGACGCAACTCCGATGAACATGACCATCCTGCTGGTGGTCAGCCTGGCCATCATCGCGATCATCCTGCTCATGCGCGGACGCTATGACAGCAACCTTCCGCTGCTGTATTTCAGCGCCGCCCTGGCCGTGCATGTGCTCTCCGACCGCGTGCTGTCGCCGTATTTGCTCTACTCCGGCATTGCCTTCGCCCTGATTCTGCGCTTCGAGTTCATGGGCAAAGGCTTCACCAAGTTCATCGGCGTCATGACCTCGCTCGCCATGGGCTTGACGGTGATGGTGTTCCTGACTCAGGTATTCGGTGACGGGCGCGACCTGTTTTAGTCCTGCTCTTCTAAATCAAGGCATAAACCATGCCGCTGCGCGCACAGCCGCCGAAGTAATGATGATCAACGCCAAGACCTAGTTTATCCGTGTCTCGGATTCGCACACTGTCGCTCGCGCTTCTGTAGATTCAACGGCTGGCACCGAACCGCGACTAAAAGGAGCGGACTCTTTCTGTAACGTTCTAGTCTTTAGTGACCGGCAGCCCGGCCGCGTTCCACGCCCGCCACCCGCCGTCGAGCGAAATCACATCGCGATAACCCATCTGCCGCAGTGCATCGGCCACCAGCGCGGAGCGGTAGCCGCCTCCGCAATACAGCACCATCTTGGTGGATGTATCAGGCACCCGCGTTTCGATATCGCGTTCAATGATTCCTTTGCTCAGATGAATGGCCCCCGCCGCATGCCCCGCGGCCCATTCGTGGTCTTCGCGCACATCGATCAGCAGATGTCCTTCGCGCGGCAGCTTCTGATATTCCGTGATATCGATTTCTTGCACGCGCGCCTTCGCGTCGTTGACCAAGGCTAAGAAACCAGGGTTGTGTTTCATGCTTTTAGGGTACCCGACGTATCCGCGCGCCCACGGCCGCCAGTTTGGCTTCGATTCTGTCATAGCCGCGGTCGATGTGGTAAACGCGGTCGATCACGGTTTCCCCCTGCGCGGCCAAGCCAGCCAGTACCAGGGACGCACTGGCGCGTAGATCGCTGGCGATCACTTGCGCGCCGGAGAGCGGCATGCCTCCCGCGACCATCGCCTGCCGGCCGTCCAAGCGGATGTTCGCTCCCATGCGCGCCAGCTCCAGCGCATGCATGAAGCGGTTCTCAAAGATAGTTTCGGTGATGATCGAGATCCCCTCGGCCTGCGTCATCAGCGCCATAAATTGGGCTTGCAGATCGGTGGCGAACCCGGGATGTTCCTCGGTGGCGACGTCCACGCTCTTGAGTTTCCCGTTCCGTCGCACACGCAGCGTCCCCGGCGACGGCTCGCTCACCTCGGCTCCCGCACTTATCAATTTCGCGATGAATGCCCGTAGGTGCTCCGGCTCGCAGCCGCTCACCAGCAGATCTCCGCGAGTCATCGCTCCCGCGATTAGAAAAGTCCCGGTCTCGATGCGATCGGCAATGATCGTGTGACGCGCCCCATGCAATTTCGCGACTCCCTTGACGCGGATCAGCGAAGTCCCCGCACCCTCGATCTGCGCGCCCATCTTCGTCAGCAGCGCCGCCAGATCCACCACCTCCGGTTCGCGCGCCGCGTTGTGAATGACAGTCTCGCGGCGCGCCAGCACGGCCGCCATCAGCAGGTCTTCCGTTCCCGTCACCGTGATGCGCTCGAAACGCACTTCCGCGCCTTCCAGGCCATGCGGCGCCTCGGCTTCGATGTAGCCGTGCTCCTGACGAGTCGTGGCGCCCAGTTGCTCGAGTCCCGCGACATGCAGGTTAATGGGCCGCGTGCCGATCGCGCAGCCTCCCGGCACCGATACCCGAGCCCGCCCGCAACGCGCCACCAATGGCCCCAGCACCAGACTCGACGCCCGCATGGTCTTCACCAGATCGTAAGGCGCTTCCGGATTCTCAATCGCGCCCGCCGTCACCGTTACCCGCTCACCTTCCACGGCGACGCGTGCCCCCGCATGCGCCAGCAATTTCTCCATGGTGTGGATGTCGCGCACCGGAGGAATGCGGTCCAGCACCACCGTCTCCGCCGTGAGCAGGCACGCGGCCAAGGCCGGCAGCGCCGAATTTTTCGCGCCGCTGATGGCGATCTCGCCTGCCAGCGGAATTCCGCCCTGAATCTCAAACTTGTCCAAATGAAGCCAATGCCTCCCGAATCCGCCCACCCGCTTGGGCCAGCAACCGCTCCGCTTCCGTGCGCGAAACTTTGACCTTCTCCATGATGATCGCCGCGCGCACGCTGTTTCCGCTCTCCGCCAGCAGTTCCGCCGCCCGCTCACTCGACGCGCCCGTGGTCTGCCGGATAATCCGCCGCGCGCGTTCCCTCAGTTTGTGATTGGTGGGTTGCACGTTCACCATCTGGTTGCCGTAGACGTGTCCCAGCCGGATCATCACTGCCGTGCTGATCATATTGAGGACCAGCTTAGTCGCCGTGCCTGCCCGTAAGCGTGTCGAACCCGCCAGCACTTCCGGCCCCGGCTTGGGTTCTATGGGGAAATCGACGGCGCGCGAGAGCTCGGAATCCGGAGTGCAACTGATGCCGCACGTAATGCCGCCCAAGCCCTTAGCTTTGGCCACCGCACCCAGCACATAGGGCGTGCGCCCGCTGGCCGTGATCCCCACTACAACGTCGCCGGCACCGAACCCCGCCGCCACCAAGTCGCGCGCTCCCGCCTCCAGGTCGTCTTCACTCGCTTCCACTGACCGCCCTAGTGCGGCTTCGCCCCCCGCGATAATGCCCCGCACCAGATCAGGAGGTACGTTGAAAGTAGGGGGGCACTCGGAGGCGTCCAACACCCCCAACCGCCCGCTAGTCCCCGCGCCGACATATAGTAAATGACCACCCCGTTCGAGGGCGCCAGCAATGGCCGCCACCGCAGCTTCGATCCGAGGAATTTCCCGCCCCACCGCAGCCGGCACCTCGCCGTCGGCAGCGTTTAAGATGCCTAGAATCTGTGCGATGGGCAGCGAATCCAGATTGCGGGAGGCTTCGTAGGATCGCTCCGTCAATAGGTCGTCGAGCATTCGTATCGGCGTAGCTTCCTTAAGGCCCCGGATACCATTCTATACGGCCTGTTCAAAACATGGCGTCTAAACGGGAAAAGTACTAGGTTCAGCTTGCCTGAGAGACATGTATTGATAACAAAATATTGCGCTCACGGATTGAGGCTTACTGGAGTACTAATAGTTAGCCTAGGGTAATGCATTGACAGCTATTTAGCGAAGACCCTATACTGCCTAGGTAAGAGATAAGCGTTTGCCGCAGTTGCATTGAAAAGGACTGCGAAGAAAAAAGACTTAGTCGGAGGATAAAGAAAAAGATATGAAAAAGACGTTAGGCTATATTGTGTTCGGATTGGCGGCTGCGGGCCTCACCAGTTCGATAGCACTGGCTGCGCCCGCTTGCATAGCGACAACTCTGTTTACCGGCCCTGTGTCAACCGGCCAAGAATTAACGTCGTCTTATACGTGCTCGATTAATGGCACGGAAACATTTGGCAATTTTATCCTGGACATCGGCGCAGGATATTCGAATAGTGCATTCAACATGAGCGTGGCGCCGACGGCAAGTGGCATCGGTCTCCAGTTTAACCTTTCGCAAGGGGCCGGGCAGGACGTCGAACTCAGGTACTCGTTTAGCCCGTCCGTTTCGGGCATGACGCTCCAAGTCGGACCCAACGGTTCCGTCAGCGAAAATGCTTGCTCAATGCAGCAAAACTCCGTGGGAACTTGTTTTGGTACGCTTCTAGGCTCCGGAGGAGTTGGCGTACCGGGCGGCGCGTCAGTATTCATTCCTTTCCTGGCCAGCAACACTGGTGTGGATTGGATCTTTAAAGACATCAATGGAGTGAGTGAATTCGCGCAAATCCTTAGCTCCCCGGTTCCGGAACCGATGACTCTTTCGATGATGGGTGCTGGCCTTCTGGGCTTGAGCCTCATCTCCCGTCGGCGCAAGAAGAGCTAACTTCCATCCTCCTTCCGACGAATTCTTTTCAGGGCGCAGCGCAAGCTGCGCCCTTTTTCCATTTGCGGACGAATGCCGCGGCACGCAAAAAGAGCGCCCCTTTTGAGGGCGCTCTTTGAACTTGGTGCTTGTTTGTCGAGATTCCGCCTACGCGCTGAATGAACTGCCGCAGCCGCAGGTGGATTTCACATTCGGGTTGTTGAACTTGAATCCGGACCCTTCCAGCGTCTCCACGTAGTCCACCTGGACGCCGTCCAGATACAGCAAGCTGGCCTGGTCGATGAAGAGCTGTAAGTCGCCGAACTTGTAGGTCTTATCCAACATACCAGGGGTATTCTCAAAAGCCATCGAGTAGCTGAAACCCGAGCAGCCGCCGCCTACCACCGAGATACGCAGACCCGCCGGTTTCGGCTCCTGTGTATCCAGAATCTCCTTAACCTTGCTTACAGCGGTTTCCGTTAGTTGTACCATGTGTGTTAGGCCTCACCCTCAATTGTACATGATGCGGGCCGGAGAGCCAAGGATGCAGCTATCCAAGGCGCTATCTTGGGGGTCTATCTTAACCGTAACTTAAACCGCACCAGCCGCGTCGGACCAGTTAGCGAGGGACTCGAGTGGCTATGGACGGCTCAATTGGAATTCTCCCCTTTCCGCTGGCTGGCGAGGGAACCCGGGCGAGGCCCCGAGTGGATCACAAAAACAGCGATGAAGCGGCGCTGGTCCGCCGCGTCCAGGCCCGCGACGAGATGGCGTTCCGGGAGATCGTCGAACGCTACCAGTCCAAGGTGTTTTCGATCATCTACGGCATTCTGCGCAATCGCAATGACGCCGAAGACATCGCCCAACAGGTGTTCGCCAAAGTTTACTTCTCGCTGAAGAATTTCGATTTCCGCAGCTCTCTTTTAACCTGGATCTACAAGATCACCGTCAACGAGTGCTATGACTATTTGCGCAAGAAGCGCGTCCGCAAGCTAGTTTATGAGAGTGATTTCTCCCAGGAAGACGCCCAGCGCATGGAAGCGTCCGAGCCGGCCGTCGATGGCACGGTTCCGGCAGATACCCGCTTGGCCCAGAGGGACCTGATCTTAAAGCTCCTTTCCAAGGTTTCCGAAGAAGAGCGTACCTTGATTTTGATGAAGGAAGTGGAAGGCCACTCGGTCGAAGAATTGGCCGGTATGACTGGCTTGAACGAGAATACAATTAAAGTTAAACTGTTCCGGACCCGACAGAAATTATTGAAAGCGGCCGGGCGGTTGACCCGGATCCGCTGATTGGGCTCCGGGCGTTGGAAGCGGGCACAGACCCGTGGATCGGCAATAGCTTTTTAAGAAGTGACTGAGGGAAGAACGATGCATCGCGAGATTCGGGATCATATCGAGAACGTGCTGGCGGGCTCCCAACCTGAACACTTGGCCGGGTGCGAAGAGTGCCGCAGCGAAGTGCAGGGCATGCAGGAACATACTGCTCTAATTCGCGAATTGCGGGCGCCGGAAGGCTTCTTGGCCGAGCCGCGCGCTGGCTTCTACGCGCGGGTGATGGAGCGCATCGAGGCCGAGGGCCCGATTTCCATTTGGAACCTCTTCATTGAATCCGCGTTTGGACGCCGCATAGCCGTGGCGTCGATGGCGCTGGCTATTCTGTTAGGCGTTTACCTGGTGACCTCGGAGCGTTCTGCCGAAGTCCCCATGATCGCGGGCCAGGAAGCGCAGCAGCCCCTGGTAGTCGTCGGTGAAGACGGCCCGGCACGCGTCATCACGCAAATGGATCAGTCTTCGGAGGGCCAGTCCTCGCAGGATGCCGTTCTAGGGGACCTGGTCAGCTATCAGGAGCAATAATGCCGCAAGGCCCCGCCGGCAAGAATTTCAAGGTACTCGGAACGCTAGTGTTGGTGTTTCTCGCGGGAAGCGCCGTGGGCGCGCTGACCATGCAGTTCGGGCTCCACGATAGAATGCATCGCACCGTGTCCGCTGCTTCGGCTCCCGTCCCGGTCCATAAGGCTGCCACTAACGACGCGATGGTGCAGCGCTTCAAAACCGAGTTGAATCTCTCCGGCGATCAGACCGATAAAATCGCCATGGTGCTCGACGACTACCGCCAGTATTATCAAAGTCTGCAGGATCAGTTAGACGACGTTCGCTCCACGGGCAAGACCCGCATCATGCAGATCCTCGATGAGCGGCAGCGCGCCAAGTTCGAGAAGATCATGGGCAATTTGCAGCCCGTGCTCGAAGCCAAATAGCTTAACTCTTCGGCCGGTCCGCCATCTTGCGCTCGAGTGCCTTCCACAACCGCGATTCCACACCTTCCGGAATCGCCTGCGGTTGCATTCCCTTGTAAACCTGCAGCGTCTTCAGCGTCGTGTCTACAATCACGAAACAGTTGGGGCACTGGTTGACGTGCGCAGCGAGGTGGACCTTGATCTCGGCGTCTACGTTCGGGTCGAGATAATCGTTCAGTTCCTGAAGAAACTGTTTACAGGTAACCAAGCAAATCGTCCCCTTTCCGCTTGAACTGGCGGGTCAGTTTTTCACGGAGCGCCAAACGCGCCCTTAACAGTCTACTCTTCACAGCAGGCACCGAAATCCCTAGTGCCTCTGCGGTGTCCTCTGTACTCAGTTCTTCGATGTCGCGCAATGTGAAAACGGTTCGGAAATCTGGTTTTAGGCTATCCACCGCCTCATCCAGAATCGTCTGCATTTCCTCGTGGGAATAGCGCTGTTCGGGGTTGTCTTCCCAGACGGCGATCTCCCGTTTCACCTCTTCTTCGCCTGTTTCGATGGGTTCGTCCAGCGATACGAAGCGGTTGCCTTTGCGCTTGCGCAGCTTCATGAGCGATTCGTTCACGGCGATGCGCACGATCCAGGTATAAAACTTGGAATTGCCCTGGAAGCCCGGCAGGTGCTCATAGGCCTTGAGGAAGGTCTCCTGGAGCACATCCTCGGCGTCCTCGTCGTTCTGGGTGATGTTTTTAGCGACGCGATAGATCTTGCGGCTATACTCCCTGACCAGCGTGGCGAACGCCTCCTGCTCCCCCGCCTGCGCGCGGGCGACCAGCGTCGACTCGTCGAAAGCCACGGGATTGGGAGTGGGGGTCAACCAGAGAAACCTCTCCCTTCAATATAGCAGTGGGTTTACGGCACGGCGCTGCCCGCGAATGGCACCCTTGGGTTCGTTTGGTAATCTGATTAATACCGATGAGTAACTTCCAGGTCACCCTTCCCGACGGAAGTGTCCAAAGTGTTCCCGCCGGAGCGGCGCCGATCGATGTGGCGCGTTCCATCAGCCCGCGCCTGGCCGACGATGCGCTGGTCGCCAAGGTTAACGGCGATCTGTGGGATCTCAACCGTCCACTGGAAGCCGACGCCACTCTGCAGATCCTGACGCCGAAGAACCCCGAGGCCCTGGAAGTTTACCGCCACTCGACCGCCCATCTGCTGGCTGCGGCCGTGCTCGAATTGTTCCCCGAAACCAAGCTCGGCGTGGGCCCCGCCATCGAAAACGGTTTTTACTACGACTTCCAGCGCCCCGAGGCGTTCTCCCCCGAGGACCTCGAAAAGATCGAGAAGAAGATGTGGGAGCTGCAGGCGCAGGACCTGCCTTACAAGCGGCAGTACATGGAAAAGGAGGAAGGGCTCAAGCTGTACGGCGATCAGCCTATGAAGTGCGAGCTGATTACCGAGAAAGCGGACGAAGTGTTCTCCGAATACACGCTGGGAAACCACTTCATCGATTTCTGCCGCGGCCCCCATGTGCCGTCCACCAAAAAGATCAAGGCGTTCAAGCTGCTCTCCATTGCCGGCGCGTATTGGAAGGGCAACGAGAAGAACGCGCAGTTGCAGCGCATCTATGGAACGTCGTTCTTCACTAAGAAAGAGCTGGACGATTATCTGGCCAAGCTCGAAGAGGCCAAGAAGCGCGACCACCGCAAGCTGGGCCAGGAACTCGACCTCTTCAGCATCCAGGAACTCGCTGGCCCCGGGCTGATCTTCTTCCATCCCAAGGGCGCGCGCGTGCGCAAGATCATCGAGGATTGGATGCGCGACCAATATCTGGCGCGCGGCTACGATCTTGTGTACACGCCGCACGTGATGCGCGCGGATCTGTGGAGGACTTCCGGCCACCTGAGTCACTACGCCGAGAACATGTTCGCGGGCATGGAACTCGACGACGCTGAGTATCGCTTGAAGCCCATGAATTGTCCGGGCCACATCCTGATCTATCGCGACCGCCTGCGCAGCTATCGTGAGCTGCCCGTGCGCCTCGGCGAGCTTGGCACCGTGTACCGTTACGAGCGCAGCGGCACCATGCACGGGCTACTGCGCGTGCGCGGATTCACGCAGGATGACGCCCATATCTTCTGTACGCCAGAACAGATCGAGGACGAAGTGGTGAGTTGTCTGGAGTTCGCACTTGACACGCTGAAGACCTTCGGCTTCGAGCAATATGAGGCTGAGATCTCGACGTGGGACGGTGGCAAAAGCGGCAAGTACGACGGCGCGCCGGAGTTATGGAAGCTCGCCGAGGGCGCGTTGCAGCGCGCGGTCGATCGACTGGGGATTAAAGCTCCGGTGATCCCCGACGAAGCCGCGTTCTACGGTCCCAAGATCGACGTGAAGCTGCTTGACGCACTGGGCCGCAAGTGGCAGCTCTCGACGGTGCAGTTCGACTTCACTCTGCCGCAGCGTTTCGGCTTGGAGTACGTCGCCGCGGACGGGGCACGTCATCAGCCGCTGATGGTGCACCGCGCGCTCTATGGCAGTATCGAGCGCTTCTTCGGAACGCTGGTCGAGCACTACGCGGGCGCGTTCCCGGTGTGGCTGGCCCCAGTGCAAGTGGTGGTGATGCCGATCACGGACCGCCAGCTCGACTACGCGAAGACCGTGCACGCGCGCCTCGAAGCCGCGGGCCTGCGCTCGCATCTCGACGACCGTAAGGAAAAGGTCAACCTCAAAATTCGTGAATCGCAGTTGCAGAAGGTGCCTTACATGCTAGTAGTAGGCGACCGTGAAGCCGAAGCCGGCACGGTGTCCGTGCGCCACCGCAAGCACGCCGATATGGGCGTCAAACCGCTGGAGCAGTTTGTGGAAGACGTGTGCAAGCTGGTCGAGTCGAAATCCGCGACGGAATAATCGCGCGCACCGTCCTGAGCGCGACTACCGGCTTCATCGCTGAGGCAGGGTTCACGCACTCCTTGACGCCCGCGCGCAATTGCACTTTTGGTTGCACCTATTGTTATGTGCCCACTATGCGCATCCAGGGCGGACTGCAGCCGGAGGACTGGCAGCGCTGGGGTCAGTTCACGACTTTCAAAGGCAACGCCGCGGATTTGTTGCGCTGCGAATTGCGCGAGCACCAAAGAATCTACTGCTCGCCGATGGTCGATCCCTATCAGCCCGCTGAAGAGCGCGAGCGCATGATGCCTCGAATCCTGGACGCTCTTATGGAAGCGCCGCCGCGGGTGTTCGTCTTACAAACACGCGGGCCGATGATACTCCGCGATCTGCGACAGCTGCGAGCCCTCGCACGGCGCACCACGGTGCGCGTGAGTTTCTCAATCACAACGAACCTTGAAGAAATTCGCAAGCTCTATGAACCGCACTGCGCGCCGATCACAGAGCGTCTGGACGTGATCCGCGCGCTGCGCGACGGCGGCATCGAAACCTATGCGACTCTCGCTCCCTTGCTGCCTTGCGATCCCGAAGAGTTGGCGCTCCGCGCGCTCGAAGCCAGCGGGCGCGACTTGATCGGCGACCCGCTGCACGTTCGCAGTGTCAAGCCCCGCGGCGCCACCACCCGCGAAGCCGCGTTCCGGGTGAGTGCATCGAACCACCACCAACAGTGGTTCAACGCGGAGTTCCAAACCGAAGTCGTGGAACGCATCGAAGCCACGGCCCGCTCTCTCGGACACCGCTTCGCCACCGGACCCTCCGGGTTTGCGACATTGGCTTTATGAAGCTCCTCGAACACATTCTGGGCAGGAACCACTCTGGAGCCTGTGGTGAAACCTGGATCGAAAATCCCGGTGGCGGCGAGTTGGTGTCGTTCAATCCCAGCGACGGTAGCGAACTTGGCCGCGTGCGCCTGGCGGTCGAGGAAGACTACGACGAAGTGCTGTGGGCCGCCACCAAAACCTTCGAGCGCTGGCGCATGCTTCCCGCGCCGCAACGCGGCGAGATTGTGCGCGAAATCGGCGAGGAACTGCGCGCGATGAAGGATGAGTTGGGAACCCTGGTCACCCTTGAAATGGGCAAGATTTTGGCGGAAGGCAAGGGTGAAGTGCAGGAGATGATCGACATCGCCGATTTCGCCACCGGCCTTTCGCGCCAGCTTTACGGTGTTTCCATGCATAGCGAGCGCCCCGGTCATCGCATGTACGAGCAGTGGCATCCGCTAGGCGTCGTTGGTGTGATCAGCGCTTTCAATTTTCCGGTGGCGGTGTGGAGTTGGAACGCTCTGATCGCGATGGCCTGCGGCGATACCGTGGTCTGGAAACCTTCGCCCAAAACTCCGCTGACAGCGATCGCGGTGCAACTGATCTGCAATCGCGTGCTGGAGCGCCGTGGATGGCAAGGCGTGCTGAACCTGGTCATAGGGCGCGACGATGTGGTGGGAGAGCGGCTGATCCGTGACCCGCGCGTGCCGGCGATCAGCGCCACCGGGTCCACACGCATGGGCAAGCACATCGCCCCCATCATCGCGTCGAGCATGCGGCGGAGTCTCCTGGAACTGGGCGGCAATAATGGCGTCATTGTGATGGATGACGCCGACCCCGATCTGGTCGTCCGGGCCGTATTGTTCGGCGCGGTCGGCACGGCGGGTCAGCGCTGCACTTCGCTGCGGCGGTTATTCCTACAGAGAGGCATCGCCCCTCGCATCACCGAACGTCTTTTGGCCGCCTACCAGCAGATCCGCATCGGCGATCCGCGCGACTCTGCCACGCTGATGGGTCCGCTGATCGATCGCGAGGCCGTGGACAATATGATGCGCGGGCTGGAGCGCATTCGCGAGCAGGGCGGGGAAGTGCTCTGCGGGGGGCAGCGCCGGGACGGGTGTTTCGTTGAGCCTACGATTATCCGCGCGCACCCGAACATGCCCATCCTCAAAGAAGAAATCTTCGCGCCCATCCTCTACTTGATCGAATTCGAAACACTCGATCACGCCATCGCCTGGCACAACGATGTTCCGCAGGGACTCTCCTCGGCGATCTTCACTGCCAACTTGAACGCAGCCGAAACTTTTCTAAGCGCTCGCGGTAGCGATTGCGGCATCGCCAACGTCAACATCGGCACCAGCGGCGCCGAAATCGGCGGGGCGTTTGGAGGCGAGAAGGAAACCGGCGGCGGACGCGAATCGGGCAGCGACGCGTGGAAAGCCTACATGCGCCGCCAGACCGTCACGGTGAACTGGTCCGGTGAACTGCCGCTCGCACAAGGCATCAAGTTCGATTTGTAGGCCGCTTGCTATCGCGCGCGGTTCTATCCACACAGAATCGCGCGCTACAGCAAGCGGCTACTTCTTGCTGGTGGTGACGACCATGCCGGGCTCTTTCATGAGTTCGCGTACGGTATCGCGGATGATCTTTTCCGGCTTTTCCAGCAGCCGGTCATTGCCGAACATTTGCACGCGCACGAAGCCCTTGGCATCCACAAACATCATGATGGGCACGAAGGGACGGTCCTTGGGCGTGACATTCGCCAGCTTCATGAGCGCGGCGCGGTCGACGTAGCCGAAAGGAAAGTTAAGGCGGTGTTGGGAAGCGTAAGGACCGACTAGGACCTCTGCGTGTTCATCGCCGGCGGCAGCCACGATGCGCAATCCACGTGCACCTTCTTCCACTTGCAGTTTTTTCAAAACCTCAAGCACTTCGGCGCAATGGTCGCAAGTGGTGGCAATCAGGGTCACAACCAGCGCGTTACCGCGATACTTTTTAAGATCCAGCTTCTTGCCGCCAGCCCCTGAAATGGGCACATCCGGCAGTAGGCGCCCCGGTGGCAGGCCCGCGTAAGCCATCACCGTGAAACCCACGAGAAACAGAAGGAGAAACACAACGCGACGCAGCATCACACTCTATCTTAATTGATTCTCCACTTCCTCCAGCCAATCCGGGCGCTTCAAAACTTCGCGCGGGCGGCTGCCGTCGGGCGGTCCGATGATGCCTTCGCGCTGCATCATGTCGAGGATGCGCGCGGCTCGGCCGTAACCTAGACGCAGGCGCCGCTGCAACGTAGAGGTCGACGCCTTGCCTTGTTCCAACACTACGCGCACGGCGTCTTGATACAACGGGTCCTGAGTGCCGTCGAATTCTTCGGAGTCGGCATCCTCATCTTCGGCGGGCGGAGCCAGCAGGAAGGTCTGGTCGTATTCGGGCGCGGCTTGCCGCTTCCAGAATTCCACCACGTCGTTGGTTTCGGATTCGCTGACATAGGAGCCGTGGACGCGCACCAGTCGCGAAGAGCCCGGCGGCAGGAACAACATATCGCCGCGGCCCAGCAGATGTTCGGCGCCCATGACATCGAGCACTGTGCGTGAGTCGACGCGTGTCGCCACACGGAAGCTGATGCGTGAGGGGAAGTTCGCTTTGATCAAACCCGTGATCACGTCCACGCTCGGGCGCTGCGTGGCCAACACCAGGTGCATGCCCACGGCCCGCGCCATCTGCGCCAGGCGCGTGACGGTCTCTTCGACGTTGGCACGTTCCAGCATCATCAAGTCCGCCAGCTCGTCGATCAGAATCAGGATGTAAGGGATCGGCTCCAACACCGGCTCTTCCGATTCTTCTTCGAACAGGCTGCGCGGCTGGGCCTGCAACTGGCGCACCTTCTTGTTGTATTGATCGATGTTGCGAACGCCCAGCGACGCCAACAGTTTCAAGCGGCGCTCCATTTCGAGCACGGCGTTGCGCAGCGCGTTGGTGGCCTTCTTGGGGTCTGTGATCACCGGCGTGAGCAGATGCGGGATGCCCTCGTAGAGCCCGAATTCCAAGCGTTTGGGATCCACCATGATCATACGCACCTGCTGCGGCGTGGCCTTGTACAGGATGGACATGATCAGCGAATTGAGCATCACGCTCTTGCCCGATCCAGTGGAGCCGGCGATCAGCAAGTGCGGCATCGACTCGAGAGAGGCGATCTTCATGCGCCCGTTGATGTCCTTACCCAGCGCTACGGTTAGGGGCGACGCCGAGTTGTGGAATTCTTCCGATTCCAAAATCTGCCGCAGACTAATGACCTCGCGCTTGGAGTTCGGCACCTCGATGCCGACCGTGGGTTTTCCAGGAATGCGCTCGATCAAGATCGATTCCGCCTGCAAGCCCAGGCACAGGTCTTCGGTCAGCGTGGTAATGCGCGAATACTTCACGCCGGCTTCGGGCTTGAACTCGAACGTGGTCACCACCGGCCCGGGGTTGATCTGCGTCACGCTCCCGCGCACGTTGAACTCTTCGAACTTGGCCTTGATCGCGACCGCGGTTTCTTTCAATTCCAGGCTGTCGAACTCGGTGCGCTCGGGCGGTTCTTGGAGCAGGTTCGTCGGCGGGAGTTTGAACGCAGAGCGCTGTTTTCGTGGCTCCGCCGGTGCCGACTTTGACGCGCGACCGCGTGAAATGTCCACGGGTTCGGGAGGCGCGAGTTCGAAGGGCGCGGGGTCGGGAGGCAGTTCTTCCAGCGTGCGGATGGGGATCTCTTCCATCTCCGCCACCGCTTCGCGTTCCATGACCTGCGGAACGAACGGCGGCCTCATGGGATCGTTGATCGAAGGTTGGTCGGGAGCCTGCACCGGTTCGGGCAGCTGCTGCTTGGCCGCCATGGCACGTTTCAAGGCTACCTTCTCGGCACGTTCCTTGGCGACGAGCGCACGTTCTTCGCGCCACTTCTTTAAGCGCCCGCCTATGTCACCGAAGATTCCCTTAAACCACGACGCCGGCACACGGAACCACGGTCCGAGCTTGGACATTTCGAAGGTTGAGACCAGATATAGTCCGAGTATCCAGCACACCGCCGTGAACATCGCCGCGCCGGTCAGGTTCATTGATGCGATCAAGTCGTCGGCCAGGATGGCGCCCACCACGCCGCCCGCCGGCAGCGAGTTGGCGATGGGATGCCAATTCGTGCCGAAGCCGAATGCCGCGCAGGTGGCGCCGACCAACAGAGCCGACCCGACAACCTTGGCCCAGGGCGTCTCGATGGGCGTCGAGCGCACCCAGTTCCATCCCAGCGCCAGAATCAGGATCGGGATCGCGTAGGCCGCGTACCCGAACGCCTGTAACAGAAAGTCGCCCAGAATCGCGCCCAGCCGCCCCATTAAATTGATGGGTTTGGCCGCAAAAGTGGCGGTATTCCAGGACGGATCGAGGGGATCGTAAGAAGCCAGACTGATCAAAAAGAACAGCCCTGCGAATAGAAACACAACCGCCACGGCTTCATTAAGCCGGGGCCGCGAGGTAGGTCCTAAATACTTCATCTCAACCGGTGAACCGGAAGAAATGGGCCAGAGCAATTATCATTATGCCAAAAATCACACGGTAGGCGACGAAGAAAGTCAAAGTGCCGCGCCGCAGGTAGTTCATGAAGAAGCGGATGACCAGGCAGCCGGTGACTCCGCTGACCAGGATTCCCACCAGCAGCGCCGTCCGCATGTCGGCCGGAATGCCGCCCTCGTGCTTCATCAGGTCGTAGAAATCCTTGGCCGCGGCCGCGCCGATGGCGGGTGTCGAAAGCAAGAACGAGAAGCGGGCCGCCGCGGCGCGGTCCAGATTCCGCAGCATCCCGGCCGCGATGGTGACACCGCTGCGCGAGGTCCCGGGCACGATCGACAGAACCTGCGCAAAGCCCACGGCCATGGCGTCCGCGAAACTCAAGTGCCCCAGGTCTTTCTGCTTGCGCCCCACGCGATCCGCCCACCACAGGACCAACCCGATCACGATCATCATGGCGGCGATCACGTTGGGCGTGCGCCACACGGTTTCCGCGCGGTGTTGGAACAGGTAGCCGAAGACGCCGATGGGGATGGTCGCCGCCACCATCAGCCACAGCAGTCCCCGATTGCGTGACAACGCTGGATCGCCTTCCGTGCGCAGCCCGAGCCCTTGCCCCAGTACCTGCATCCAGTCGCGAAAAAAGTAAATCAGGATCGCGGCCAGCGTGCCCACGTGCAGCGCGACATCAAAGGCCAGTCCGGGATCTTTCCAACCGAAAATCCAGGGGATCAGGATAAGGTGCGCGGTGCTCGAAATCGGCAGAAACTCGGTGAGGCCCTGCACGATGCCGAGGACGATCGCTTCGAACAAAGACATAAACCATCAAGCGTAACGCAACCTTAGGGTAAGCTTGTGAAGATGACGATCCTGCTTGCGGCCCTGGCGCTTCTGCTGGCCGGATCGCTGGTGTATTCGGTGCTATCCGTGATCGCGGCGATCCGCTATCTAGCGGCTGGGCGTCCTTCCACGCCCTCCGCGCCCGAGCCCATCAGCGTGCTGAAACCTCTGGCCGGCCTCGACGACGGACTGGAGGAGAATCTGCGCACGTTCTTCACTCAGGATTACCCGAAATTTGAAATCGTGTTCGCGGTGCGCGAAGCGAGCGACCCGTGCGTTCCGCTGGTGCGCCGGCTCTCGGCCGAATATCAGCAGGTGCCCTCACAACTGCTGCTAGTCGGCGAACCACCCTATCCACACGCGAAAGTCTACAGCCTGGCGCGCATGCTGGCCGAGGCGCGTCACGATCTGGTGGTGATGAGCGATAGCGACATTCGCGTGAGTCCGGATCTGTTGAATGTGATCGCCGCTGAATTCGCCGATGGACGAACCGCCCTCGCCACCTGCCCCTACCGCGCCATCGCCGGCCGCAGTTTCTGGTCGAGATTGGAAGCGCTGGGAATGAATACCAACTTCTGGCAGGGCGTGCTCACTGCGCGACTGCTCGCCGGCATGAAGTTTGCCGTGGGGCCCACCATCGCTGGCCGCCGCCGCGCGATCGAGGCTATCGGCGGCATCGAACGCGTGAAGGATTACATCGCGGAGGATTTCGACCTCGGCCGCTTGATGGCCGAAGCCGGCCAGCGCGTGATTCTTTCGTCTTACGTGATTGAGCACCGTATCGGCAGCGAATCGATGGAGACGAATTTCGAGCACCGCATCCGCTGGGGCCGCACCAGCCGCCGCTCGCGTCCGTTCGGATACATCGGGCAGATCTTCACCTATCCGATCCCCGTCGCCTTGCTGCTGTGCGCGGTGATGGGGCAGGCGTGGCCGGTAGTCGCAGTGGCCGCTTCGTTCCGGTATGCATCCGCGTGGATGATCTCGCAGGTGGTCCTGGGGGCCCGGCTCAATTGGTTGTTGCTGCCCGTGGAGGACGTACTCGGCTTCCTATTCTGGATGGCCGGATTTTTCGGCAACACGATTACCTGGCGCGGGCGAACGTATCGCATCGATCGCCAGGGCCGGGCGGTTGCGTAGAGTTCAGCGGGGCTTTAGGACCAGAACGTTCTTCGCGTCCACCTTCCCGTATTGCATGGGAAAGCTGCGCCCTGCGTAGTAGGCGTCCCACTGGTCCTTGTAATGCGAAGAAAGCGGCTGGCCGGATTCGCCGGTGGCCAGGTTCGCGAAGGAGTGATCCAGGTCCGCCAGATCCACGATCATGCGCAGAGACGGCCCTAGGCGTCGAGTGTATTGTTTGACGGTCGTCGGAGCGCCGTTCATGGGAACGCGGCCGATGTTGAAGTATCCACCGATGAGCGGCAAGCGGCCTTCCACGGGATTCACAATTTGCAGCGCCTGATACTGCCCGTAGTCCCAACGGGAGGGTTTCGATCCTTGGATTTTTTGTCCCTCTTCGATGGCGCCGACCAGGCAGCGCAGCAGGAACACGTTGTAATTTGGGAACCAGTCCGCGGGGCGCTCGCGCAGCAGCCGCTCGACGACGCTCGGCGCCATGAAATTCTGATAGACGTCACCCATTCCGGCGGCCGCGCGCTCCGCCATTCGTTTGCGGATTTGCTCATAGATCAGCGACGCCAGCATGGGTGCGGCCTGGCCTTTTTCCATCTGCCCGTTCCACTTGCGCAGCAGATTGACGGCTTCCAGCGTCTGCGGGTTGGTGGGCTTCTCCGCATCGAAGGCCGCCACCACTTGTTGCGCCACAAACTGATCGAAGGCGGAATAGACATCGGTCTCCACTTTCAACATCTCCTCGGCTTTCCATTTCGCGCGCGAGCCCAGCAGTGCACGGATCTGGTTGGCGCGATATGGCGGCGCAAAATTTCCGTCCACTTGGTAGGCGTAGTCCGCCGGGAAGGGATTCTGATTTGCGCTAACGATCATGCCTGCGGGTGGGTTGTAAGCGCTCGGCAATTGGTCGAAGGGAATAAAGCCGGACCATTCGCAATCGGCGATCTCGGCCGGCACATCGCCCGAGCAACTTTTGCGAATCGGCAGCAAGCCCGCTGCCTGATAGCCGATGTTGCCGTCAATATCGGCGTAAACGAAGTTCTGGCCGGGCCCTCCGAAGTGTTCGAGCGTGGCGCGGAACTCGCTCCAGTTGCGGGCCTGATCGATCGCCAGGAAAGGAAAAGAGAAGCCGCCGGTTTCCGCCGCGGTCCAGCGCAGGGCAAATTGCTCGCGGCCGTCCGCTACGAACAGCGGACCGTCTTTTGTCACGCCGCTGGTGATGGGAATGATCTTGGCACCCTTCACGGCGATGGCGTCCTGTTCCACGCGGATGTTGGCACGCGCGGGTTGGCTGAAGAGGTCCTGGACGTCGAACTGCAAATTGGTCACGCCCCAGGCGATACGGTCGTTGTGTCCAATGATGACCGCTGGCAGACCGATGATGGCGGCGCCGGTTACGTCTAGGCCAGGCGCTTTCAGATGAACCAGGTACCACGGCGAGGGAATCGCGAACTCCAGATGCGGATCGTTTGCGAGAATCGGCTTGCCGCTCACCGAGTGCGATCCCGCCAGCGCCCAGGCGTTCGAGCCGGGTTGCGGCTCGTGTCCGGTGCGGACGGGGAACAAGTACTCGACTTTGGCGCGCTCGCCGCTTGCCAGCATCTTTTTCTTGAGCAATTCGCCGCGCCAACTATTGGAGAGAAACCGGTACAACTCTATACCGGCCAGCATCGAATCGCGCACTGACCACGGACGCGGATCGTAACGCAGCAGAGTAAACTCCAGCGGCAAGCGGTTACGATGGGTTTCGATGAAATAGTTGATTCCGCGCGCAAACGCCGCCATTAACACGCGCTCCTCGGGCTTCAAAGCCTTTTCCTGAGCTTCGGCGATCTGACGCAAATTCATGCGGCGTGCTTCCTGATCGGACTCGATCGCCGCCGTACCCGCCACCTCCGCCAGTTCGCCCGCCGCGCGCCGCCGCATCCCATCCATTTGCCAAAGGCGGTCCTGCGCCATCGCGTAGCCTTGAAGGAAGATGGCGTCTTGCCACGACGCCGCCTGGATGTGCGGCACGCCCTGTGCATCGCGCGCGATGCGGGCTTCGGCCGAAATGGGCGCGCTGATCTGCCCTGAGGTTTGGGCCAGCGGACGCCAGGCATACCAGTAGCCCCCCGCCGCAAGCGCGAGCAACAAAACCGCTATGCTCAGATTGAGCAGCCGTAGCAGCCAGGAGGGGCGCACAGATCGCGATCCGTCGTGCGCGTTTTCGGGTAAGCTCACTGCTTCCGATTGTAGCGAATCGTCTTCACGCGCCCATGTCCCTGCGACTCATCCTGCTGGTGGCCATCGTGGCCCTGAACGGCTTCTTCGCGGCCGCCGAGGTCGCGCTGGTTTCGGTGCGCCGGTCGCGCCTGAAAGAGCTGGCCGAGCAGGGCAACGCGTCGGCGCGCGCCGCTCTCGGATTGCTGGCGAACCCCGGACGCCTGCTGAGCGCCACCCAGGTGGGCGTCACGCTGGCCAGCCTGGGACTCGGATGGGCCGGTGAAGACACGGTCTATCAGATCCTGCTGTCGTGGTTCGAGCCGTGGATTGCGCCCAACCACGCCGCCATTCCGTGGCTGCATGGATTCAGTTTCGCGGTAGCATTCCTGGTGATCAGCTTCGTCCACGTAGTGATCGGCGAGGTAGTGCCTAAAAATCTGGCCCTCGAAAAAGCCGACAAACTAGCGCTGCTGGTAGCTACACCGCTGTTGATTTTCCGGCGCATATCGGCGCCCTTCGTGTTTGTGATCGACCGCACGTCGAGCGCCCTCTCGCACCTGTTGGGCCTGCGCGGAGGGCATAGCGGAGGCGGCCACTCGCCCGAAGAGCTGAAGTTCATCGTCGAGTCCAGCCATCACGAAGGTCATCTAGAAAGTTTCGAGCAGGAAGCCATCAACAAATTGCTCGAACTCAAGGAAATCAACGCGCGTGAAATCATGACGCCACGGCGGCAGATTGTTTCGGTGTCGGTGGGCGCCGGCTTGGATGAGTTGTTGCGCCTGACGATGCAGCATAAATACTCGCGACTGCCGGTATACGAAGGGAGCCCGGAGCAGATCATCGGCATCCTGCACTACAAGGATCTGGTGCGCGCCTGGCAGGAACGCAAGGCCGCCGCGGATCGCCGCCAGCCGCCGCGCCCCTTCCGCCTGCGCCCGTATTTGCGCAAGCCGCTGGTGGTGCCGGAGACTAAGCCTCTGCACCAGTTGATCGACGAGTTCCGCAACCAGCACACGCATCTGGCGATGGTCGTGGACGAATTCGGCACGTTCACGGGTCTGGTCACGCTCGAAGACGTGCTGGAGCAAGTCTTCGGCGAGATCGCGGATGAGCATGACGTTCGTCCCGCGCTGCCGGTGGCAGGAGCGCCCGTGGTCGAGCTCGACGGCAGCACCAGCATCCGCGACGTGAGTTCGCAATACGGTATCGAGTTGCCGGGCGACGCGGGCTTCGAAACACTCGCCGGTTTTCTGCTGCATCAATTTGGCTATATTCCGGTGATGGGCGAGTCGGTGGTCCACGACGGGCGCACGTTCATTGTCGAATCCATGGATCGAAACCGCATTGCCCGCGTGAAGATCCTGAGTTCGCAGCCGGCCGACGCGAGCGCCGCTTCCTGAAAGTTTGAATGCCCCCCGACATTTCCCTGCTATTCACAGAACTAGGCGTCGTGATTGTGGGACTAGCGGTGGTGGCGCGCCTTTCGAGCAGCATGGGTTTTTCCACCATACCGTTGTATCTGCTGGCGGGCTTGGCTTTCGGCAAAGGCGGACTCGCGCCGCTTCCGCTTAGCCAGGACTTCATCCACGTCGGCGCCGAAATCGGAGTTCTGTTGCTGCTCTTCATGCTGGGACTGGAATACACGGGAGAACAATTGAAACAACAGTTGCAAACCGGACTACCCGCCGGATTGATGGACCTGGCGCTGAACTTCCCGCCCGGCTTGATTGCTGGTTTGCTCCTCGGCTGGAGTCCGCTCGCCGCAGTGCTGCTGGGCGGCGTCACCTATATTTCTTCCTCTGGCGTGATCGCGAAGATCCTGGCTGACGCGGGGCGTCTGAATAATGCGGAAACGCCTGCAGTCATGTCCGTGCTGGTGCTGGAGGATCTGGCGATGGCTGCCTATCTGCCGCTGGTCGCGGTCCTGATCACCGGCGGGACGGTGCAAGTGATGATTACTTCGGTGGTGATTGCCATTGCGCTAGTCTCGCTGGTACTGTTTGTCGCCATCCGCTTCGGCCAACGCCTCAGCCGTTTTGCGGCGCATGAATCCGACGAGGTGATTTTGCTATCGGTGTTGGGGGCAGTGTTGTTAGTGGCGGGACTCATGCAGCGCTTACAAGTGTCGGCAGCCATCGGTGCGTTCCTGGTGGGCACCGCGATCTCCGGTCCCATCGCGGAACAATCGCACCGCTTGCTCGCGCCCTTGCGCGATCTGTTCGCGGCGACCTTCTTTTTCTTTTTTGGACTTGAAATCGATCCCGCGGGCTTGCTCCCGGTGCTTCCAGCCGCCATCGCTTTGGGGCTTTGCACCGCTCTCACGAAAGTCGGCGCCGGATATTGGGCGGCGCGCCGCCAGGGCATCGCTCCAGCAGGACGCTGGCGCGCAGGCGCAGTCTTAGTCGCGCGCGGCGAGTTCTCGATTGTAATCGCAGGTCTGGGAGTCGCCTTCGAACCACGGCTCGGTCCCTTCGCCGCGGCCTACGTATTGCTGTTGGCGATCGGCGGACCCATCCTTTCGCGCCTAGTAAAATAGCGCTGGCCGAAAACCACCACGGACGGTTGGAGTCGGCCATTGCCAATCCCACCAGGCCGCCTGTTTTCTTGGCGTTGGCAGTGGCACGCGAGTTGCATCCTATGACAGCGTAAGAGGGAGGCAGCCATGAAAAAGAATCGGATTGCAATGGGTTTTTTGGCAGGCGCATTGATGCTTGCGGGATTGTTCTTCACAGCCAGCAGCGCTAACGCGCAACCGCGAGTCGCCATTGGAATTGGCGTAGGCGTGGCCCCGGGATATTATGCCCCTCCACCGCCGGTAGTTTACGCTCCACCGTATCCGGGCTATGTGTGGACGGCTGGCTACTATAATCCCTACGGCGTGTGGGTTAACGGATTTTGGGGACCTCGCTACGGCTACGGCTACGGCTTCGGACGGCCTTACGTGGGCCCGCGGGGCTTTGTCGGCGGACGAGCTTTCGTAGGTCATCGGGGCTTCGTCGGTGGACGGGCCTTCGTTGGTGGACACGGCGGCTTCCGCCGGTAAGTGAAACAGTTTCTTGTGGATCGGGCCGCCCCGTAAAACTTGCCGGGTGGCCCTTTTTTTAACTCGCTTTGTTTGCAAAGGTTTACGTTTTGGATCAAGAAGTGCATTCAGTGCTGGTTAGACGTGCAGGACAAACAAAAATAGGAGAGGACATATGAAAACACTACTTGCAGGTATGCTGTTAACCGCGGGGCTCGGATTCGGTCAGGTCTCGGTTGGAATTCACATTGGACCGCCACCGGCACCGAGAGTGGTGCGCGTTCGCCCCGTTGTTCCCGGGCCCGGTTATTTCTGGGTGGATGGGTATTGGTATCCTGACGGACGCCACTACCGTTGGCATGAGGGTTATTGGACTCGTGCACCGTATGAGGGCGCGCATTGGGTGGGGCCGCGCTATGAAGGTGGGATGTTCTATGCAGGATTCTGGGACGGACCGCGCGGGCACTTCGACCACGATCATCGTTGGGATCGCGACCGCGGCCGGCGCGACTATCGCGACGATCGCCACTAAACCTTAAAACACTTTAGTTTTTCAATGGAGCCGGGGTCAGCACCTTGGCTCCATTTCTATTAGGATCAGCGCATCGCGATGATAACGGCGACGGAATCCCACTGGAAACTCGCCAGCCCCGCGAATCCAATGCCGCCAACGGAAATCCAAATCAGAAAGCGGGACGACGCGCGAAGACGGATCACTCACGTAATGACCCAAGGTAGTGTCCCAGAGTCGCTCTTCAACGGAAAGACTATCTTTCGTACTAGAGGTGGAGGCTGAGGTCATTTCCGCGCACTATCTTTCGATAAACGCCGAAATTCTATGAGTTTGTCGGATACAATCGGGGCAATACGGGTGTCTCCTCCGAGCACCCTCCGGAAGCGGGAACGTCGGATCTATCCACGTTCCCCCTCTCCCACTCTTTGATCCACGCAAAGTTGACCCGCACTCGATTCCTGTGTTACCGTAATTTTTCGGGCGACGTCGTCGTAAACGTCTTTCTGAAGTTAGTTCCGTTCCCTTACCAAACAATCTGATGGAACAGACTCTGCACGCACTCGCTGGGATACTGCTGAAATCTATCCCAACCGTTGTCCTGCTGCTTTTCCTTTATTTCTATCTGAAGGGGATGCTGTTCGGGCCGTTGAACCGGCTGCTGAAACAGCGCGAAGAGCTGACGGCGGGCACGCGGCATGCGGCGCAGAAGAGTCTAAAAGACGCCGAGCGCAAGGTTCAGGAATACGAAGCCAAAATGCGGGAGGCGCGCGCGGAAGTGTATCGCGAGCAGGAAGAGACCCGCAAGAACTGGCTGGCGGATCAAGCGGGCCAAGTGGACAGCGCGCGCGAGCGCACAGGGCGCACTGTCCAGCAAGCCAAGGAAGAGATGACGGCTGAGATTGCGGCTGCGCGGCAAAGTTTGGCGGCATCGGCTGGGGTGCTGGCGGATCAGATCGCGACTGCCGTGCTGGCGAGGAGAGCTGGATGAGACGTGTTTCGTCCGTCGCAACGCTGCTGCTAGCCGGCGCCGCATGGTTGAGCGCGCAAGAAGGTGGTGCGATGCCCGAACCGAGCGCGGGTTGGAAGTGGGCCAACTTCGTGCTTCTGGTGGTGGGGTTGGGATACCTGATCGCCAAGACCCTGCCGCCGCTGTTCAAATCGCGCACTGAGGAAATTCAAAAGGGCATCGCGGAAGCACGTGCCATCAAGCAGGATGCCGACAAACGCGCCGCTCAAGTGGAAGCGCGGACCGCCACGCTGGGCGCTGACATCGAGCGTTTTCGCGTCGAAGCCAAGGCGGAGATGCAGCAGGAAGGCGAGCGCATCCGCCAGGAGACAGCGGCGCAGATTGCGCGGCTGGAGAATCAAGCGCAACAAGAAATCGAAATGTCCGGCAAGATCGCGCGCCGCGAACTGAAGAGCTACGCGGCGAAGCTGTCGCTCGATCTGGCCGAGCAGCGCGTGCGCGAACGGCTGGACGCGAATACCGAGCAAGGGCTGGTCGATGCCTTCATCCAGGATTTAGAGCGGGAGTCCAAAGGCTAAATGATCTCGGTCGTGGCAGCGCGTTACGCGAAGGCACTCGCCGATGTAGTGACGGAAGGCGTGCACGCGTCGAGCATAGCGCAGGCCGATCCCGCTGCGATTACGGCGCAGCTGCGGGCGGTGGACGAGATGATCGAAACGTCCGCCGAGCTGAAAAACGCGCTGGCATCGCCGGCGGTGGCGCCGTCGCGCAAGCGGGCGGTGATGGCGCGCCTGATCGCGCCCATGAATTTATCAGCGCAGGTACGTAATTTTTTGTTTGTGGTGATCGATCACCGGCGCGTGCAGCAACTGAAATCGATCATCGAAGCTTTTGAGAATTTGGCCGATGAACGGCTGGGTTATGTGCGCGCGGATGTGTCGAGTGCGCAGGCCCTGCCGGAGGCACAGCGGGCGGCTTTGGAAGTCCAGCTTTCACGGTTGGCAGGGAAAAAAACCAGACTCCGGTACTCCACCGATCCGGCGCTGGTCGGGGGCGTGGTGGCTAAAGTGGGCTCCACTGTTTATGATGGCAGCGTCCGCGGGCAGTTGGAACGTCTGCGGGTAAAACTGGGGAGCCAATAGGCTCTTCGGATCAAAAAAGGAATTATGGCTCAGATTCGGGCAGATGAAATCTCGCGCCTGTTACGCGAGGAGATCGAGAACTACGAGAAGGCGGTCAACGTCGCCGAAACCGGCTCGGTGATTTCGGTGGGCGACGGTATCGCGCGCATCTACGGCCTGGAAAACGTGATGGCCGGAGAACTGATCGAGTTCAAAGGCGGCGTTTCGGGCATCGCGTTGAACCTGGAGGAAGACCAGGTCGGCGCGGTGCTGCTGGGCGAGTTCGCCGGCATCAAAGAGGGCGACGAGGTTCGCCGCACCGGCCGCATCATGTCGGTTCCGGTGGGCGAAGCCATGGTGGGCCGCGTGGTCAACGCGCTCGGCCAACCCATTGACGGCAAGGGTCCCATCGAGACCAAGGAGTTCTACGCCATCGAGCGTCTGGCGCCCGGCGTCGTCGACCGGCAGCCGGTGCGTGAACCGATGCAGACCGGCATCAAGGCCATCGACGCCATGATTCCGATCGGCCGCGGCCAGCGCGAGCTGGTCATCGGCGACCGCCAGGTAGGTAAGACCACCGTCGCGCTCGACACCATCATCAATCAGAAGGACAGCGGCGTAATCTGCATCTACGTCGCCATCGGTCAGAAGCGCTCCACCGTCGCGCAGGTGGTGAAGACACTCGAAACCTACGGCGCCATGGCGTATACGATCGTCGTGGCCGCCACAGCGTCCGATCCCGCGCCCATGCAGTACATCGCACCTTATTCGGGCTGCGCGATGGGCGAATACTTCCGCGATACCAAGCGCCACGCGCTCTGTATATACGACGACCTTTCGAAACACGCCGCGGCTTATCGCGAAATTTCTCTGCTGCTGCGCCGTCCGCCAGGCCGCGAGGCGTTTCCGGGCGACGTGTTCTACCTCCATAGCCGGCTGCTGGAGCGCGCCGCGAAGCTGAACGATGAGCTCGGCGCAGGATCGCTCACCGCCCTGCCCTTCATCGAAACGCAAGCCGGCGACGTCTCGGCGTACATTCCAACCAACGTGATTTCGATCACCGACGGTCAGATCTACCTGACTGGCGACTTGTTCAACTCCAACGTTCGGCCCGCCATCGACGTCGGCATCTCCGTCAGCCGCGTCGGCAGCAACGCGCAGATCAAGGCGATGAAACAGGTGGCCGGCGGCTTGCGGCTGAGTCTGGCGCAATACCGCGCGCTGGCGGCGTTCGCCCAGATGGGCTCGGAGCTCGATAAGGCTTCGACTGCTCAATTGGTGCGCGGCAGCCGCATGGTGGAAATTCTCAAGCAGGGCCAGTATTCGCCGGTCCCCGTCGAGAAGCAGGTCGCGATCATCTATGCGGGTACCAACGGCGTCCTGGACGACCTTCCGCTGGATCAGATCCGGGCGTTCGAGCAGGACCTATACAAGTTCCTGGAAAACGCGCACCCGGCGATCCTCACCACGATCAAGGAAAAGAAGACCATCGACGACGAACTGAAGCCCAAGCTAAACGC
>Ga0068860_100000944_pt1 | contig 32201 bp, 27 predicted proteins | sample KBSSwiS32_FD_66597 | JGI IMG/M metagenome (GOLD analysis project Ga0068860, IMG submission 66597) | Switchgrass rhizosphere microbial communities from Kellogg Biological Station, Michigan, USA - KBS Switchgrass S3-2 | ecosystem: Host-associated > Plants > Roots > Rhizosphere > Soil ... | reverse complement strand
GTCGCCGCGATCCGGCGCGGCGCCACCGACTTCATCGAGAAGCCGTTCGAGGCGGAGAAACTGCTCCACCTCGTCAGCCGCGCGACCGAGACCGAGCGGCTGCGGCGCGAGGTCGCTTCGCTCAAGGCGCAGGTCGGGCAGGAAGAGGAACTGACCGGGGCCTCGTCCGGCATCAACGCCGTGCGCGCGACCTTGAAGCGGGTCGCGGCGACCGGCAGCCGCGTGCTGATCACCGGCCCCGCCGGCGTTGGCAAGGAGGTGGCGGCGCGGCTGCTCCACATGTGGAGCCCCAGGGTCAACGCGCCGTTCGTGGTCGTCAGCGCCGCGCGAATGACGCCCGAACGCGTCGAGGAGGAATTGTTCGGTGCCGAGGAGGGCGGAGAACTGACCCGGCCCGGGCTGCTCGAACAGGCGCATGGCGGCACCCTGTTCCTCGACGAGATCGCCGACATGCCGCTGACGACGCAGGGCAAGATCCTGCGCGTGCTGACCGACCAGAGCTTCACCCGCGTCGGCGGGCAGCGCATGGTCCGGGTCGACGTCCGCGTCGTCTCGGCAACCTCGCGCATCCTCGCCGACCTGATCGCGGCCGGCACCTTCCGCGAGGATCTTTATTACCGCCTCAACGTCGTGCCCGTGCATCTGCCGCCGCTCGCCGAGCGGCGCGAGGATATCCCGGCGCTGGTCGATCATTTCGTCGCACGCTACGCCAGCGAGCGCCGCGTGCGCACGCCCGAGGTCGCCTCCGACGCGGTCGCGGCGCTGCAGGCGTTCGACTGGCCGGGCAATGTCCGCCAGCTGCGCAACGTCGTCGAGCGGACGATCATCATGGCGCCCGGCGACCGCCTCGGCCGCATCGACATCGACATGCTGCCGCCCGAAATCCTCGGCGAGCAGCCCCATGTCGGCGGCTCCAGCAGCAGCGTCGGCACGATCATGGGCGCCCCGCTGCGGGAGGCGCGCGAGACGTTCGAGCGCGAATATCTACGCGTCCAGATCCGCCGCTTCTCCGGCAACATCTCGCGCACCGCGACCTTCATCGGCATGGAGCGCTCGGCGTTGCACCGGAAGCTGAAGATTCTCGGCATTTCCGAGACGCGCGACGACGAGGATTGATGCCGGATTGCGATAAGATCGAATTCCGGCAATCTGGTTGAGCCCACGCGGCGCGCGCCGCCGGATCAGATCAACGGCTGGAACAGGTCGCGCAATATTTCGGTCTGGGCTTGCTCGCCAGCACGGCGAACGCCGCAATCGACCAGCTCCAGGGCGCATGCCGGAGCAGCACGGCACGCAGGACAATCCAGACACCGGCGCCGATCGTCAACAGGCCGATCAGCAACACGACTGCCTCGCCTGCCAGTTCGCTGTTCACGAAGACCATCGTCAGCGCCGCCGTGGCAATCCATCCGCCCACCGGCGCCGGAGGATCAGCGCCGGGCGCGGCTCAACATTGCCGTTCTGCTCCATATCGGCTTGATCGCCAAGGTCGCCATATGCCCCCATGATCGCAGTCCCCCGTTCCGCCGCGCATCAAACATTGGAACCTTGGCGGGTTCAAGCCCGGCGCGGCGAATTGGCGAAAGTCGCCGATGCCGTGCAATTCATTCGTTGAATCCGCTCCATGCTCGACCACATTCATGCTGCACCCGCGAACCGCGCGGATGGAGCCCGAACGCGTCGGGGTTACGAGGGTTGAGGTTCCGTGCCGGTCGACGTCGCCACGATCGTGAATGGCGCCCCACCCCCGTTCAGGCTGAGCTTCTCGAAGCCCCTTTCTGGACTTGTGGAGTCGGTCAGACGACAGCAATAGGCTTCGACAAACCCAGCCTGAACGTGGGTAGGTGAAATCGCGAAGGCCGGGTGTGCAGACGCCGATCGTCCTGCCGATCACCGGCGGCGGCAACTTCGCGCGTACCGCCGGCTTCGCCGTTTCGCTGGTGGGCGGCGGCACGCGAACGACGGGCGTCGTGCGATGCGATCAGCCGCGTGCCCTCGATTTGCAGGCACGGCGGGGGAAGAAGCTGGAGAGCGTTGCTCCAGCGATCATGGACGAGGTGCTGGCGAGGCTGGCGCCGATCTTCGAATGATGCCTGGGTGGTGCGGACGGCGGGACTCGAACCCGCACTCCCGAACGGGAAACGGATTTTAAGTCCGCTGCGTCTACCGGTTTCGCCACGTCCGCACGGGGCTGCTTGAAGCCGCATCGCAGGTGCGGCGTCAAGCGCTCAGCGCGTCACACGTTCAGGCGAAGGCGCATTTCCTTGCCGGGCTTGAAGTAGGGGACGCGCTTCGCCTCCACTTCCACCGCTTCGCCGGTGCGGGGGTTGCGGCCGGTGCGGGCGCCGCGTGCGCGGGTGGAGAAGGCGCCGAAGCCGCGCAGTTCGACGCGGCCGCCATCGGCCAGGCGCGCACCGATCTCGTCGAAGAAGATCGAGACGATCTTTTCGATTTCCCGAACCGACAAATCGGGATTCTCGGCTGCCAATGTCTGCACAAGCTCCGATCGGATCATGCCTGTCCCCTTTTCCGGTCTGCTCAGCTTTTCACCCCGACCCGTTTCTCGCCTGTCGATTCGGGCCACGCGATCACGATACACCGACATCGCGGACCCGTAACGATCAAAGCGTCGCCATTCGAAACAATCGACACCCGACGATCGTCGGTCGGAGCCGCTCTCCATAGCGGAGATCCGGCCTACGCCTTGTAACATGGCCGAAAATCGATCGAGCGCAAGCAAGAAAAAGGCCCGCCGCGCCAATCCCGAAGGAAAGGTGCGGCGAGCCATCGAAGCAGAAATGTTGAGCGAGATTACTTCTTGTCGCGCGCCTTGAGCGCTTCGCCCAGGATGTCGCCCAGCGACGCGCCCGAATCGGACGAACCGTACTGCGCCACTGCCTGCTTCTCTTCGGCGATCTGCATCGCCTTGATCGAGAAGGTGGGCTTCTTCGAACGATCGAAGCCGGTGACCAGCGCGTCGAACTTCTGGCCGACCTGGAAACGCTCCGGACGCTGCTCGTCGCGATCGCGACCGAGGTCGCCACGCTTGATGAAGCCGTTCGCGCCGTCATCGCCCACCTGGACGTCGAGGCCGCCGTCACCGATCGCGAGGACCGTGACCGTGACCACCGCATTCTTGTTGAGGCCACCCGACGAACCGGTCGTGCCGACGGCCGGCGCGCCCTTTTCGAGTTGCTTCATGCCCAGCGAGATGCGCTCCTTCTCGACGTCGATATCGAGCACGACCGCGGACACTTCCTCGCCCTTGCGATGCAGGTTGAGCGCGTCCTCGCCGGAGATGCCCCAGGCGATGTCGGACATGTGGACCATGCCGTCGACGTCGCCGTCGAGGCCGATGAACAGGCCGAATTCGGTGGCGTTCTTGACTTCGCCCTCGACCGTGCTGCCGACCGGGTGACGCTCCGCGAAGCTTTCCCACGGATTGTTCTGCGCCTGCTTGAGGCCCAGCGAGATGCGACGCTTGTCCTCGTCGACCTCAAGGATCATCACGTCGACTTCCTGGCTGGTCGACACGATCTTGCCGGGATGGACGTTCTTCTTGGTCCAGCTCATCTCGGAGACGTGGACGAGGCCCTCGATGCCGGCTTCCAGTTCGACGAAGGCACCATATTCGGTGATGTTCGTGACGCGGCCCGACAGCTTGGCACCGATCGGATATTTCGCCGCGGCGCCTTCCCACGGATCGCTCTCGAGCTGCTTCATGCCCAGCGAGATGCGCTGCGTATCCTTGTTGATGCGGATGATCTGGACACGCACGGTGTCGCCGATGTTGATCATCTCGCTCGGGTGGCCGATCCGCTTGTAGCTGAGATCGGTCACGTGGAGCAGACCGTCGATCCCGCCCAGGTCCACGAAGGCGCCATAGTCGGTGATGTTCTTGACGATACCTTCGATGATCTGGCCCTCGGCCAGCGACTGGATCAGGCCCGAACGCTGCTCGGCGCGGGTCTCTTCCAGCACGGCGCGGCGCGACACGACGATGTTGCCGCGGCGGCGATCCATCTTGAGGATCTGGAACGGCTGCGGGATGTCCATCAGCGGGGTGACGTCGCGAACCGGACGGATATCGACCTGGCTGCCGGGCAGGAAGGCGACGGCGCCGTTGAGGTCGACGGTGAAGCCGCCCTTGACGCGGCCGAAGATCACGCCCTCGACGCGCGCGGTCTTGGTGAACTCGCCTTCCAGCTTGTCCCAGGCGGCTTCGCGGCGCGCGCGATCGCGCGACAGCACGGCTTCGCCATGGACGTTCTCGACGCGGTCTACATAGACTTCGACCTCGTCGCCGACCTTCAGGTCGGCCTTCTGGCCGGGAGCGGCGAATTCGCGCAAGGGGACGCGGCCTTCGGACTTGAGGCCGACGTCGATGACGGCGAGATCGTTCTCGATGCCGGTGACAATGCCTTTGACGACCTTGCCTTCGAAGCCTTCATTCTCGCCGCCGAGAATTTCGTTGAGCATTGCCGCGAAATCGTCGCGGGTTGGATTTGCCAGAGTGGCCATGGATCAGGGGTTCCTTGTCAGTCGTTTTCCGGCCAGCCGGTTGTCTCCGGCGGTCTTGGCCAAAACGCCGCGGCGGCCTCATGCCGGTCGCGGCATCCCTCGGACGCGTGATTCGCGAAGGCCCGTCCTCACCGCAAAGCGGAAAGGGCGCGTGGAAGCGCCGGTTCATCGACCGGGCTTCGACGCGCCGCGTTCAGGTCAGCTTGAAATGCCGGTCCTGATCCGGGCCTCCACGAGCGTAAACGCCCGCTGGACGCCGCGCACATAGCGATCCGCAGCCTAACCCGCAAGCGCCATACGTCGCGCCTCGACCAGCGCGACCGCGCGCTGGATTGCCGAGTCGACGTCGAGATAGGTCGTGTCGAGCAATCTGGCGTCGTCGGCCTGCCGCAACGGGGCGGTGCTGCGTGTCATGTCGCGATGATCGCGTTCGCGGATGTCGGCGAGGATTCGGTCGAAACTGACGGTCGAGCCGGCCTTGGTCATCTCGCTGTGCCGGCGTTTGGCGCGGACATAGGGCGTCGCCTTGACGAAAAGCTTCACGTCGGCGTCGGGCGCGATCACGGTGCCGATGTCGCGGCCGTCGAGCACGGCGCCGCCGGGCTGGTGTGCAAAGTCGCGTTGACGCTGGCCCAGCGCCGCGCGCACCAGGGGATGGGCCGACACCTGCGACGCGGCCCGGCCCGCGGCTTCGCCGCGCAGCGCCGGATCGTCGAGCAGCGACTCGTCGAACGAACAGCCGGCCAGCGCATCAGCCTCGCTGGCCGGATTGCCATGCTGCAGCAGCACGGCATGGCCGACGGCGCGATAGAGCATGCCGGTGTCGAGATGCGGCAATCGATAATGGCGCGCGAGCGCGCGGGCGATGGTGCCCTTGCCGCTGGCGGCAGGCCCATCGACGGCGATGATCATCTGGAGCAACCCTGTTTTTTCATGTCTGCAACCCGCCGATTAGATCGAAGAAACCAGGGAAGCTGGTTGCGACCGGAGCGACGTCGTCGATGCTGACCGGCGCCCGGCAGCCAAGTCCAGCGACGGCGAGCGACATTGCGATGCGATGGTCGAGTTTCGAGCCGACCTGCGCGCCGCCGGCCTGGCGGTCGCCGCCGCTGCCGTCGATGACGAGTCCGTCGGCGCGCTCCTCGATCGTCGCGCCGATCGCGGCCAGCGCCTCGGCCATCGTGGTCAGCCGGTCCGATTCCTTGACGCGCAACTCGTCGAGTCCGGCGGTGACGGTGCGGCCGCGGGCGAAGGCGGCGGCGACGAACAGGATCGGGAATTCGTCGATCATGCTCGGCGCGACGTCGGGCGGCACATCGATCCCGGTCAGGACCGAATGACGCGCGCGGATGTCGGCCACCGGCTCGCCGCCCACCGTGCGCAGGTTGAGCAAGGTCACGTCGCCGCCCATCAGCCGCAGCACATCGAACAGGCCCGCGCGGGTCGGGTTGATGCCGACATTCTCCACCGTCACGTCCGAACCGGGCACGATCAGCGCGGCGACGACAGGGAAGGCGGCGGAGGAGGGATCGCCGGGCACGTCGATGCGCTGCGGCCGCAGCTCGGCCTCGCCGCGGATCGCGATATGCCGCACGCCGTCGCCATCGATCTCGACGGTCAGTTCGGCGCCGAAGCCGGCGAGCATCCGTTCGCTATGGTCGCGGGTCGCGACCGGCTCGATCACACGGGTGATGCCCGGCGTGTTCAGTCCGGCCAGCAGCACCGCCGACTTCACCTGCGCGGACGCGACCGGCAGGCGATAGGCAATCGGAATCGCCGGGCAGAGTCCGCGCAGCATCAGCGGCAGGCGCCCGCCGGGGCTGGCGGTGACGTCCGCGCCCATCAGCGACAGCGGTTCGATCACGCGGTTCATCGGCCGGCGCGAGAGCGAGGCGTCGCCGGTGAAGGTCGCGACGATCGGATGGCTCGCGACCAGACCCATCAGCAGCCGGGTCGAGGTGCCCGAATTGCCCATGTCGAGCGCGGTCTGCGGCTGCAGCAATCCGCCGACGCCGACCCCCCGGACGCGCCAGCGCCCGTCGCCGCCACGCTCGATCAGCGCGCCCATCGCCCGCATCGCCGCCGCGGTCGCCAGCACGTCCTCGCCCTCGAGCAGCCCGCTGATCTCGCTCTCGCCGACCGCGAGCGCCGAGAGCATCAGCGCGCGGTGCGAGATCGACTTGTCGCCGGGCACCCGCACGGTTCCACGCAGGGGAGAGCCGGCGCGAATCTCGCGGGGAACGGGGAGGGCAGAAGACAAACGGATTTCCTGACGGCGAATGGGGGCGGGTTTTGGCGGGGCGGCTTTTGACAGTGGCGCCCGGCTATGGCAAGGCGCGCCGCGCTTCGCTGGCCGGTGGACATCCCCGGCTGGCCTCCTGGCATTTTACACAAGGACTGTACGGCTCATGGTGAAGCCTGAATGGGGCACCAAGCGGACCTGCCCGAAATGCGGCACTCGCTTCTACGATCTCGAAAAGGACAATCCCGTCAACTGCATCGAGTGCGGCAACCAGTGGGAGCCGGAAGCGGTGCTGAAGTCCAAGCAGCCGCTGCCGTTCGACGCCCCGAAGAAGGACGTCAAGGTCGTTGCCGACGATACGGATCTGGACGCCGAGGATCTGGACATCGAGGACGATACGCCGTCGCCCGACGACGAGGTCGACCTCGGCGGCGATGACGATCTGGGTGTGAACACGAACGAAGGCGACGACGAAAGTTGACGCTTGCAAGGCGGTGTTTCCTCCCTTAGAGGGCACCGCCTGTTCCCGGGGCCGTAGCTCAGCTGGGAGAGCGTCGCAATGGCATTGCGAAGGTCAGGGGTTCGATCCCCCTCGGCTCCACCAATACAAGACCCCGCGAGTTCTCAGGAACTTGCGGGGTTTTCTGTATCTGCGCTTTCGTTCACGGCTTTCGCCGTTGCCGATCACGAGGATTGGCCGTGCCGATGGCGGTGATGCAGATCGGGATAATGCGGGTGGCTGTGGGCCAGCGGCGCATGACGGTGATGATGGACGTGCGGCTCGCCTGCCGGATCGGCCGGTCCATGGCTGTGCGCGTGATGGGCATCGTGGACATGGGCATGGCTGTGCTCGGCCGGGTCGTGGACATGGTCGTGCTCGTGCCGCTCAACGAGGTGGGTCCATAGGCCGATGCCCATCAGCATCGCGGCCACGATCAGCCGGATGGTCACCGGCTCGCCGAACATCGCGAGCGCCAGCAGCGCTCCGATGAAGGGTGCCGCGGAAAAATAGGCGCCGGTGCGGGCGGTGCCGAGGAAGCGTAGCGCGAGCACAAACAGCACGAGGCTGACGCCATAGCCGAAGAAGCCGATAATGCCGCCGGCCGCGAGGAGGCGCGTCGCCGGCAGTTGTGCGCCGGCCGCGAATGCGATCGCGAGATTGACGGCGCCCGCGACCAGCCCCTTGATCATCGCGATCTGCACCGGATCGGCGGCGCTGATCTTGCGCGTCAGATTATTGTCGATGCCCCAGGCGAAACAGGCGCCGGCAATCGCAAGCGAACCCGCACCGATCCCGCCGAACGCGTGTCCCTGCCACGACAGCAGCAGGGCGCCAGCGAGGATGGCGAGGGCGCCGAGCATCAGCCGGCGATCGACATTCTCGCGAAACACGGCCCATGCGATCGCCATGGTCGCCAGACCTTCGAGGTTGAGCAGCAGCGCCGCCGAGGATGCCGGGGTGGATGCCAGGCCGAGCATCAGCAGCACTGGCCCGGCGACGCCGCCCGCGAGGATGATCAGCGTCATCCATCCCCAGTCGCTGCCGCCGAGCGACGGTTGGCCATCACCGCCTCCAGCGATGCGGCACCCGCTCGAAACGAGAGCAAGGCCGATCCCCGAACCGGCGTAGAGCAGGCCGGCCAGCAGCCACGGCGAAACCCCTTCGCCGAGCATCGCCTTGGCGAGCGGCGTGCTCGCGCCGAACAACGCCGCCGAGGCGATCGCCAGCGGCACGCCCGGCCAGCCCACCCAGTTGCGCAGCATCATCATTCCGCGCGATCCAGTGCCCGCGGCGCCAGCGCGTCGATGATCCGGCATTCGCCGATCGTCGACTGTCCGCAGTCTTCGAGCAGCCGCACGAGTTCGTCACGCAGCAGGCGGAGATCGGCGATCTTGCGGTCGATCTGCGCGACATGGCCCGTCGCCATCGCGTCGACCGCCGAACAGGATCCGCCACGATCGTCGGCCAGCGCCAGCAGGTCGCGAACCTGATCCAGCGTGAAGCACAGGTCGCGCGAACGCCTGATGAACGACAGGCGGTTGAGATGTGCCTCGCCATAGACGCGATAATTGCCGCTGGTCCGCGCCGGTGCCGGGATCAGCCCTTCGCGCTCGTAGAAACGGATCGTTTCCACCCGGGTGCCGGTCCGTCGGCCGAGGTCTCCGATCAGCATCGCATTCGCTCCAAACAGCGCCCCGGATACGCCATAACAGGGCATTTTTCGCGTTTTGCCCGTTTTGCAGGGGAAAAAGCGCATGGAATTGCTGACGGAGAGGAAAAAGACCACATAGTTTCAATGACTTATAGAAAAAAATTAGGCTCACCTGTTATTCGACGGAACAGGGGGAAATTTTTTGCATAACAGGTGCGAATTCATGCGTAACAGGACAGAATCTCTGCATAACAGGGACACGAAAGGACGGCGAGATCGGCCTCTCTCGCCAAAGGTCAAGCGAAGCCGATTGGCACCGAGGGGACCGCGACTTTCAAGCCCGATCGCCCGATGGCCCAATTCCAAATCGCGCTGTACGGCAAACGCGCTTGACCCTGTAGCCGCTTCAGGGTGCATGGTTCAGCCCCGGAGCTGCGAATCGGAGACGATGTGGCGCACGATTGCTGTTCGAAGAAGGGGGACGAGATCGCCGCGCTGGCCGGCAAGGCCGACCAGCGCCGCGTGCTGATCATCGTCATGACCATCAATTTCGCGATGTTCGCGGTCGAGTTCGGCGGCGGCGTGGTGGCGCGGTCGACGGCGCTGGTGGCGGACTCGGTCGACATGCTCGGCGATGCGATCGTGTACGCGTTCAGTCTCTATGCCCTGTCGCGGGGTCCGCGCTGGGAGGCGGGCGCTGCGCTTGCCAAAGGCATCATCATCCTCGCCTTCGGCATCGCCGTCATCGTCGACATCGGCGACAAGATCGGCCATGGGGTGCCGCCGTCGAGCGGCCTGATGTTGGTTTTCGGTTCGGCTGCGCTGGTCGCGAACCTCGTCTGCCTTGCGTTGCTGTGGCGATTCCGAAGCTTGAACGTGAACATGAGCAGCACGTTCGAATGTTCGCGCAACGATGTCGTATCGAATGTGGGCGTGCTGATCGCGGCCGCGCTCGTGTGGGTCTACGCGTCACCCTGGCCCGACATCGTCGTCGGAGGATTGATCGCGCTGATCTTCCTGCGTTCGGCATGGACGGTGCTGCGCGAGGCCCGAATCGCCTGGCGGCGCGCATCGCCATTGTCGCAATGAACCCCGGTCACCAGCCATTTCCTAATCCCGTACCGGCTGCTAAGCGCGGTCGTGTGCAGCGCCTGCTGATCCTGTTCGCTTCGCTGGCGCTGATGATTTCGCTCGGATTCGGATCGGTCGCGCACGCGGCCGAGAGTGCGATGCCGATCGAGGCCGCCGCCGCGATCGAAGCCGGACACAGCGCAGGCGATGCCGATGAGGTGCCGGCGGACGCCGACAAGGGTGTGCCGCATCATCATGGAACGTGCCATGGTCACGATATCGGCGTTCCGCTCGATCCTTGCAGCGTGAGCGTGGCCACTGCGATCGTGCAGCCCGGCCAGCCGCGGACCACGACGCTGCTGGCGATCACCGCGGATACCGCGCTGAGACCGCCGAGAGCCTGACGACACGTCCGACCGCGCCGGCCCCGGCCGCGCGGACTCGTGCCATTCGTCAGGAGTTTCATTGTCATGCGTTTCGAAATCGCTGCGGCCTGTGCCGTGGCCATCGCGTCGATGTACGGCGCGAATGACGTCGTTTGGGCCGCCGCCGTCGGCCCGCCCGCGCCGCCCGTCGGACGCATCGTGCCGACCGGCCCGCCGCCGGCGAGCCTCGATCTCGCGGCGGCGATCGAGGCGGCAAAAGCGCGCTCACCCGTCATCGTGGCCGCGGAGGCGGAGGTCGAGGCGAGCCGGGCGCGGCTTCGCCAGGCGGGTTTCCGGATCAATCCCACGCTCGACGTCGAGGTCGAGAATTTCGCCGGCACCGGACCCTATTCCGGCGTCGACGGCGTCGAGACGACCGTCTCGGTCAACCAGCGTCTCGATCTCGGCGGTCGGCGGTCGTCGCGGATCGGCGCGGCCCAAGCGGCTCTTGCGGCGCAGGAACTGCGTCTCGCCATTGCGATTGCCGAGCTCGGCCGGACGGTGCGGACGCAGTTCGCAACGGTCGTGGCGGCGCGGGATCGAAAGGCGCTTGCGGTCGCCAACGAGGCGCGCGCGCGCGAACTCTCCCGGATCGCCGACGAACTCGTCGCGGCCGGGCGCGAGCCGCCGCTGCGCGCCCTGCGGGCGCGCGCGAACGCGGCGCAGGCAGCCGCATCGCTCGGGGCGGCGGAAGCGACCGACATCGCCGCGCGGCGCACATTGGCGAGCCTGTTCGGCGTTTCCGAACCCGTCGGGACGGTCTCGGGCGAATTTCCCTCCGCTATGCCGGAGAGCGTCGACCCGCGTTCGACCCTCGACGTACGACTGGCCGAGGCGGAGCGGCTTCAGGCCGAAGCGGAACTGCGTCAGCAGCGCGCCGCGGGGCGGCTCGATCCCGCTGTCGGCATCGGCATCAGGCGCCTGGAAGAGACCGGCGATACCGCATTGATCGCCGGCGTGTCGCTGCCGTTGCCGGTGTTCGATCGCAACCAGGGCAATGTCGCGGCCGCGCGCGCGGACATCCGGTCGGCCGAGGCGCGTCGCGACGCGGCGATCGTCCAGGCCAGCGCGCGCATCGAGAATGCCGCGACGAGTCTCTCCGCGGCGCGCGCGCGGGTGACCGCGCTCGAGCGTCTTGCGACACCGCAAGCGGCCGAAGCGTTGCGGCTTGCCGACCTGTCCTACAAGGCCGGGCGACTGTCGCTGCTCGAGTTGCTCGATGCGCAGAGCGCGTTCGCCACCGCCCAATCCGAACTGATCGACGCCCGCCTCGCGCTTGCCGAGGCCATGGCAACCCTCGTCCGCGCCGCGGCGCGATAAGGATATCCTACGATGGACATGTTGGATAATCGCAAGACATTGTTTGCGGCCGCAGGCGGCCTCGCGCTCATCATGGGCGTCGGCGGCGTCGTGCTGGGACGAACGCTATTCGCACCGGCCATGCCGACACCCTCCGCCGAGACGCTGAAAGCGGGCGCCGCAGGCGAGGCTGAAGAAGCGGACCACGGCCCGGAAGGCTTCGTCGCCGCGTCACCGGCGCGCATCGAAGCGGTCGGCATCAGAACCGAGACGGTTTCCGCCGGCAGCCTCGGCGGCGAAATCATCGCCCAGGCATCGGTCACCGCGCCGCCCGATGGGCGCGCCGCGCTGACCGCGCGTGCCGATGGCGCCATCGTGAAAATCTACAAGCGGCTCGGCGACCCGGTCAACGCCGGCGAGACCGTCGCGTTGATCGAAAGCCGCGATGCGGCGACCTTCGTGGCCCAGAGTCGCGCGGCCGCCGTGCATGCGCAGGCCGCGCGCGCGGTTCTTGCCCGTGAGCGCCGCTTATTTGCCGCCAACATCACCGCGCGCCAGGATCTCGAAGCCGCGCAGGAAGCTTCGGCCGAAGCCGAGGCGGAAGTCGGGCGGACGCGGGCGGCGGTGGCGGCGGCGCATGTCAGCAGCGACGGCCGCCATCTGGCGGTCAGGAGCCTGATCCGCGGACGCATCACCAAGGCCGAGGCCAGGCTCGGCACCTATGTGCTCGCCGGCGCCGAATTGTTCGACGTCGCCGATCCGCGCCGCGTGCAGATCGAAGCCGCGGTGTCTCCCGCCGATGCGACCCGCATTCACGCCGGGGACAGCGCGGTGATCGAACTGCCCGGCGGCGGAACGGTCGACGCTGTGGTGCGCTCCACGACGCCGGCGCTGAATGCCGAGAGCAGAACGGCCACGGTCGTGCTTTCGCCATCGGGTGCTCCTGCGGCGCTCACCCAGGGGCAGGCCCTGCGCGTGCGCATCAAGCCGCGCGGCGCGCCGGCCGATGGCCGGATCGTGCTGCCCGAGGCCGCCGTTCAATCGGTCGAGGGCCGCGACCTGGTATTCGTTCGGGCCAAAGGGGGATTTCAGGCGCTGCCAGTCACCGTCGGCGCACGCAGCGGCGGCCGGGCGGAGATCGTCGCCGGACTTTCGCCGGGCAGCATCGTCGTCGTGGCGGGCGCATTCGTGCTCAAGTCGGAACTCGGCGCCAGCGAAGCGGAGCACTGATCGTTGCGCCGCTTCGCGCGCTTCCCCGGCGAATGTCCGGCGCCTCGCGCCGTCTGAAATTCAGGAAATCCTTCATGATCGATCGCCTCATCGACGCCGCCGTCCGCTTCCGCTGGGCGGTCGTGGCGCTCACGCTGATCGTCGCCGCTTATGGTGCGTTCCAGCTCACCCGGCTGCCCATCGACGCGGTACCGGACATCACCAACAAGCAGGTGCAGATCAACACCACCGCGCCGCAATTCGGGCCGCTCGACATGGAGCGGCTGGTGACATTCCCGGTCGAAACCGCGATGGCGGGCATATCCGGACTCGATTCGACGCGATCGATCTCGCGCAACGGGTTCAGCCAGGTCACCGTGGTGTTCGATGACGGGATCGACATCTATTTCGCGCGGCAGCAGGTCGCCGAACGGCTCAATCAGGCGCGGGAAAGTCTGCCCGCCGGCGCCCAGCCGCAGATGGGGCCGCTGTCGACCGGCCTTGGCGAAGTGCTGATGTACAGCGTCGATTTCGATCGCAGCGCGACCGCCCGATCACCGAAGATCGCCGGCAAGCCCGGCTTCCAGCCCGATGGTTCGTTCCTGACGCCGCAAGGCGAATTGTTGACCGACGATGTCGCCAAGGCGGGCTATCTGCGCACGATCCAGGATTGGGTCATCCGGCCGCAACTCCGCACGGTCGAGGGCCTCGCCGGCGTCGATTCGATCGGTGGATATGAGAAGCAGTTCGTCGTCGAGCCCGATCCGAGCCGCCTGGCCGCGCTCGGCGTGTCGTTCTCGGACTTGGCCGAGGCGCTGGAGCACGGCAACGTCTCGGTCGGCGCGAATTTCGTTCAGCGCGCGGGCGAGGCCTGGCTGGTTCGCGCCGATGCCCGCGTGCGCGGCCGCGACGAGATCGAGCGGAGTGCGATCGGCAGCCGCAACGGTCTTCCGATCACTGTCGGAGACGTCGCCAAGGTCAGGATCGGCGGCGATCTGCGCACCGGGGCTGCCTCGATGAACGGGCGCGAGGTGGTGATCGGCACCGCTTTGATGCTTGTCGGCGAGAACAGCCGCATCGTCGCGCAGGCGGCGGGCGCGAAGCTCGAACAGGTGTCGAAATCGCTGCCGCCCGGCATCGCCGTCAGGACGATCTACGACCGTTCGAAACTGGTCGATGCGACAATCGGAACGGTCGAGACGAATCTGATCGAAGGCGCGCTGCTCGTCGCGGTCGCGCTGTTCTGGCTGCTCGGCAATATCCGCGCGGCGATCATCGCGACGCTCGTCATCCCGCTGTCGTTCCTGATGATGGCGATCGGCATGAATTTCTATGGCGTCTCGGGCAATTTGATGAGCCTCGGCGCGCTCGATTTCGGGCTGATCGTCGATGGCTCGATCATCATCATCGAGAATTGCCTGCTTCGCCTCGCCGAGCGCCAGCACAGGGAGGGGCGCCTGCTGGCGTTGCCGGAACGGCTGCATGAAGTGTTCGAGGCGACGAAGCAGATGATCCGCCCGACGATCTTCGGGCAGGCGATCATCCTGCTGGTGTTCGCGCCGTTGCTCACCTTCACCGGCGTGGAGGGCAAGACCTTCTCGCCGATGGCGATCACGGTGATGCTCGCGCTCCTCGGCGCGTTCATCCTGTCGCTCACCTTCGTGCCGGCGATGGTGGCGATCCTCATCCGCGGCAAGGTCGCCGAGAAGGAGGTCAGGGCGATCGGCTGGTTCAAGGCGCGCTACGAGCCCGTGCTGCGGCGCCTGGTCGTGCGGCCATGGCCGTGGATCGCCGGCGGCATTGCGACGTTCGCGGTCGCCGGCCTGATTTTCACGACGCTCGGCCGTGAATTCATACCGACCCTGGACGAGGGCGATCTCGCCATGCAGTCGCTGCGCGTCCCCTCGACGTCGCTCGCCCAGTCCAAGGACCTGCAGCTGAAGGTCGAAACCGCGATCTCGTCGCTGCCCGAGGTCGCCTATGTGTTTTCGAAGACGGGCACCGCCGAGGTGGCGAGCGATCCGATGCCGCAGAATGCATCGGATTCGTTCATCATGCTCAAGCCGAAGGACGCCTGGCCCGACGGCGTCGACACCAAGGGCCAGATCGTCGAGCGCATCCAGGGCAAGCTCGCGACCCTGGCCGGCAACGCCTATGAAACCAGTCAGCCGATCGAATTGCGCTTCAATGAACTGATCGCCGGTGTCCGCGGCGATATCGCGGTGAAGGTGTTCGGCGACGATCTGGACCAGCTCAGCAGGGTTGCCGCGCAGGTCTCGCAGGCGATGAGCGGCGTACAGGGGACAGCGGATCTTCGAGTCGAGCAAACCGCCGGCTTTCCGACGCTGGACGTGAAGTTCGATCGCGACGCGATTTCGCGTTACGGCCTGTCGGTTCAGGACGTGACCGACACCGTCGCCGCGGCGCTGGGTGGCCGCGAAGCGGGTTTGGTGTTCGAGGGTGACCGGCGCTATGACATCGTCGTGCGGCTCGATCCCGCCACGCGCGACGATCTCGATGCGGTCGGCGCGCTGCCGGTGCTGTTGCCGGCCCGCGGCGACGGCATGCGAACTTCGGTCGCGCTGCGCGAATTGGCAAGTTTCGGCTTTTCTGAAGGCTTGAACCAGGTCAGCCGCGAAAACGGCCAGCGCCGTGTGGTCGTCCAGGCCAATGTCCGGGGCCGCGATCTCGGCTCCTATGTCGCCGATGCCCAGGCACGCGTGGCAAAAATTCCGTTGCCGGCCGGCGTCACCATCATCTGGGGCGGCCAGTTCGAGAATCTTCAGGCCGCGTCGGCGCGGATCGCGATCATCGTGCCGATCGTGTTCGCGTTGATCTTCGGGCTGTTGTTCATGGCGCTGCGCGGCGTCATGTCTTCACTCGCCGTCTATTCGGCGGTGCCGCTGGGCATTGCCGGCGGCGCCTTCGGGCTTGCACTGGCCGGGCTTCCTTTCTCGATCTCGGCGGCGGTCGGCTTCATCGTGCTGTCGGGCGTTACGGTGCTCAACGGTCTCGTCGTGATGACCAGCGTGCGGCAGCGGATGGACGACGACATGCCGGTCGACGAGGCGGTGATCGGCGGGACGATGGAGCGGGTTCGTGCGGTGCTGATGACCGGGATCGTGCCTGCGATCGGTTTCGTGCCGATGGCGCTGGCGACCGGGCGCGGCGCCGAAGTGCAGAAGCCGCTGGCGATCGTCGTCATCGGCGGCCTGATCGTGGCGACCTTCATGACGCTCTACGTGCTGCCGGCGATCAGTCATCTGCTGCTGCGCGGGCGGAGGGTTTCATACAAACCCGGTGATTATTCGGATGCTCCGCCGGGCGCGGTACCGCAGCCTGCCTGAGGGGATGGGCCGACGCGCGAAACCTTCGTCGGCGGTGGATGGGTGCAGGACGCAATCGAGACCCGCGCGTCCGGGCAACTGCCCAGTCGCTATAGGATATCATCGCCGATCAGCGGCTCGAACAGCCTGATGACGTTGCCGGTCGACCGCATCGCGCCGCCGAACTGCGAAGGCGGTACGAACTCGGATCGGAACCAGGGATAGATGTCCGGATCGAACAGCGATCGCAGCCAGGCGACGGCGGCGATCACCGGCGGCGAAGTCCGCGCCGCCGGATGATAATAATAGAAGAGTTCGAACTTGAACTGGGCGGGCAGGGGGATCGGCACCAGCTTGCGCGTCACGCCCATCACATAAGTGGGCATGAAGGCGATGCCGGCGCCGCTCGCCACCGCCCAGAACAAGGCGAGGCTGGAATTGGTGCGGATCGGCAGGAAGCCGGGCGGTCGCGCCGAGCCGACCAGCTGGTTGAGCAGATCGGACCGGACGCCGGGCGCCTCCTGTTCGACGAAACGATGGTTGAGCAGGTCGTCGAGCGAGGTCGGCATGCCGAACTGCGCGATATAGCCGCGCGAGGCGAACGGAATGAAGTGCAATGTGGCGAGCTTGCTCACCACCAGTTCGGGGTTGGCGGGCGGACGAAACAAAAGGCCGATGTCGAGCTCGTCGCTGCGCTCGGTATGAACGTCGTAATCGCATTGCAGCGCGACGGTGAGGTCGGGGATCGTCGCCTGCAGCTCCAGCAGGCGCGGCGTCAGCCAGCCCGACCCGACCGCCTCACTGGCGCCGATCCGCAGTTCGCCGGGACGGCGCAGCTCATATTCGGGCTCGCGCGAGAAGGTATCGACCGCGGCGCCGCGCATCCGTTCGGCCAATTCGCGCACGCGCGCGCCGGCGATCGTCGTCCGGACGCCGTCGGGCGACCGTTCGAGCAGCAGTGTCGACAAGGCATCTTCCAGCCGCGCGATGCGGGCGCGGACGGTGTTGGGGGCCACGTGCAGGCCGGTCGCGGCGGCGCGCAGGCTGCCGACCTCGGCCACCGCCAGAAACGCCTTGACATCGTCCCACCGCAACCCGGCCGGCAGCGCCTCGATCGGCGCGCCGTGCAAGCCCTGCACAGGCCGTTCAGTTTTCTTGATCACCGCGTTCTTCGGCTTCACGCGTACAAGTTCCCCAACAGTACGCGTTCCGTTCTGCAGCATGGGGGTAATAAAGGCAATGAAGGTCGATTCGGGCCATGCCGCCGATCGCTCGGGTGAAAGCGCTCTCGCCTTCACGCCGGAGTTCGATCGCCTCGTCGCGCGGTCGGGCGAAAACGCGCCGTCGATCTGCGCGCCTTCGGATGCGCAGATCGACGCCGCACTGACGGTCGTCAGGCGCGAAATGGCGATCGCGCCCCAAGCGGTGATCGATGCCGTGCGCGCCCGCAACCCGTCGATCTTCCGGATGATCCGCCGCGGCGACGGCCCCGCCGCCTGGCCGTTCATCGCTTTCCTGCCGCTCAATCGCGAGGGCGTCGCCGCGTTCGTCGGCGGCGATTTCGATGGCGCGGCACCGAACCCCGACTGGATCGCCGGCCCCGGCGAACGCCCGGAGGCGATCTATATCTGGCTGGTTTATGCGCCCGGCCGCATGATCGACGGCCTGCGCCTTGTTCACGCGCTCGAGGCGATCGGCCACGGCTGCCCGGTTTTCTCGCGCCCGATCAGCGCGGTTTCGGCGCGGATCCAGACCATGATCGGCTTTCTCCCGGCGCGCGACTTCTATCGCGAGGCGCCCGATTGGGCGATCGTGCTCCACGCGCGCGCGCCAGTGCGGCCCGCAAAGCCCCGGCGTCCGGTGATCGGCGTCAGCGTCGCGCGGACGATCGAGGACATGATGAAGGTCTTCGTCGTCCGCTCGGCAACCTACATGGCCGAACAGTTCGCCTGCTATGAGGAGGAGTTCGACGGCAATGATTTCTGCGCGACGCACCTGCTCGGCACCGTCGACGGCGATGCTGCCGGCTGCGCGCGGATTCGCTATTTCGGCGATTTCGCGAAGCTCGAGCGAATGGCCGTGCGCCGCGAATATCGCAACACGCGGCTGATGTTCGAACTCGCGCGGATGTGCGTCCAGCACTGCCGCGAAAAGGGCTTCCGCAAGCTCTATGCCCATGCCCGCGAGGATCTGGTGCCGCTGTGGCGCCGCTTCGGGGCGAAGCTGATCGAGGGTCGCCCGCCGTTCAGCTTTTCCGACGTCGAATATCGCGAGATGTTCATGGACGTCGAACCCACCGCCGACGCAATCCGCTTCGGTGCCGATCCGCTGGTGATGATCCGGCCCGAGGGCGCTTGGGACCGACCCGGGCCGCTCGACGGGGTGCCACGGCGCCCCGTCCTGTCCGGTCGGCGCGCGCGCATCCATGCCCACACCAGGCTGCTCGGGGATCCGGTGCCGGCGCGGACGGCGAAGGGCCGCACGGCCGAAGACGCGTCGGTGCGACATGACGGTTGAGGGGCCCGGTGCACGCGACCCCGATCCGCTCCGCTTCTTCAAGCCGGACCCGGACCGCGCGGCCCCGCGTGCCAGCGATCCGCGTGAAGCGCCGGTGTCGACGCGCAACAGTGCCGACCGGAATGGCGAATCGATGAGACCGGTCGAACTCGAGCCGCTGCTGGCGGTGGCGAAGCGCCTGCGCGACGAACGCGCCTGGCGCGCCTCATGCTTCGGCCGGCTGCAATTCTTCGAACCGGCCTGGGACCTGATGCTTCATCTGTTCATCGCCGCGGAGAGCGGCGAAACCGTCAAGGTTGGCGAAGCCTGCCGGCTGGTCTCGATGGGCCGCGCGGCCGGCCTACGCTGGATCGGTGCGCTCGAGGCGGGCGGGCTCGTCGATACCGCCGGTGATTCGGCAATATCGGACACGAGCGTGCTGACGCTGTCGGTCCACGGCCGGGCGACGATGAGCAACTATCTGTCGGCCCTACGCTGACGGCGCTATGCTGACCGTCGCCTGACCGGCGCCGCTGCGTTCCGCTATCCTTTGGTGCCCGAATCGTCCAATGCGGCGAGCAAGGTGTCGAGCCGCTGGATCGCGAAATCGAGATGCGCGCTCGGCTCCCAAGCCTGCGCCACGTCGAGCAGTCTCAGCGCTTCGGCCATCAATCGCCTAGCCTCTACGAGGACCGTCGCATTTTCGATCTCGGTCACCAACCGAGGGTCCACTTCAAACGCATTGGTCGCTCTCCACACATCCCGCAATTTCCGCCGCCCCACGACGTACGCCGGGATTTCCGGACAATTTGCCACGCTCACGCCCATGGGCCGGTAATGTTATGGGACAGAGTGATGATGTTTCAATCTTAACATCCGGTTGATTTTCTACAATCCGTAGCGGCTTGACGGGCTGGCCGCCGCCAGCGGGGCATCGGCGCGTGCCGCTTTGGCACAGATCATGCGGTCACCGCGATCGATGTCATCGAATCGTCACGAATGCGTCACGAAAATATCTTCAAAATCGAGCCTGATCGTCATCGCGCGCACCTAGTGGCGGGCGCGAACCGGCGTCTGGCGTGTCTCGTCCGACGGCTGGTCAGGTCGCCTTTTGCGGTACCGACGGAGCGGAGATCCTATGACCTCGTTCAGACGCTTCGGCAGCCTGGTGATGGCGGGCGCCGCCAGTATCGCGCTCTCGGCGTGCGGTGGCGGCGGTTCGGAGAGTCCGACGCCGACACCCACACCCACACCCACACCCACTCCAGGCCCGACGCCGACGCCGACCACGGTCCCCGCCAATTGCCCGATCGGGACGACCAACGCCGGACTCATCGGGAGCGTCAACGGCAGCCGGCGCAACTGCCAGATCAGCGGCCGCCTGATCGACGATCTCACGCTCGCGCGCATTCCGGGGATTCTCTATTCGCTGTCGGGCCGGGTCGACGTTGGTGCCGATATCGGCGGTGACGGGTTGGCCGCCGATGGCCGGCAGGTCGTGCTGACGATCGATCCGGGTGTGGTGATCTTCGCATCGTCGGGCAATGATTTCCTGCTCGTCAATCGCGGCTCGCGACTGATGGCCGAGGGCACGCCGGCCAGCCCGATCATCTTCACCGCGCGCAACAACGTCACCGGGATCGCGACCGATGCCAGCGAGGGGCTGTGGGGCGGCGTCGTCCTCGCCGGCCGTGCGCCGATCAGCAATTGCGGCGGCAGCGCCGCGGGCGGCACCGTCGGCTGCCAGCAGATCGTCGAGGGTACGACCAACGCGCGGTATGGCGGTGCACTGCTGAACGATAACAGCGGCACCTTGCGCTACCTCCAGATCCGCTATTCGGGCTTCGCGATCGCGCCCGACAGCGAGCTGCAGGGGCTGACGACGGCCGGCGTCGGCAGCGGCACGACCATCGACCACATCCAGATCCACAACAGTTCGGACGACGGCATCGAGGCGTTCGGCGGGCGGCAGAACATGAAATATCTGGTGATCACCGGCGCCGACGACGACAGCCTCGATACCGATCTCGGCTATAAGGGATTCATCCAGTTCGTCATCGCCGTCCAGCGTGACGCGTCGCATGGCGATGCCATGGTCGAGGCCGATTCGAACGGCACCGAAGACACGATCCCGCGCCAGAACACGCGCCTTGCCAATTTCACCTTCGTCCAGCGCAGCACGGTTCTGGGCCAGAACGCGATCCTGCTGCGCGGCGGCACCGATTATACGATGGTCAATGGCGTCGTCGCCGGTCCCCGCAACTGCCTCGACATCGATGCGCCGCAGACGATCCAGGCCGCCGGCACCGCCGCCGACGAGGCCGGGCCACCGGTGTTCCAGTCGATGTTCCTGTCCTGCCCGACGCCGTTCCGCGACGATGGCGACATCGGTGCCGCGCAGATCCGGATGCTGTTCGATGCCGGCGCCAACAATGTCGCCAACGGCACGTCGACTCTGGCGAACATCTTCGTCAACGGCGCCGGCGAGACGGCGGTGTCGGCGTTCGACGCCTCGACCCTGGGATCCTTCTTCGTCGCGACGAGCTATATCGGTGCGGTCCGCGATGCTTCGGACAGCTGGTATGCCGGCTGGACCTGCAATGCGGGCTATGTCTCGTTCGGCGCGTCCAGTTCCGCCTGCACCGGATTGCCGGCGGGCGCCTGATCGAGACGCAAGCCGAAAAGACGGTCGCTAGACGTGGCTCGGTTGCGCGTCACGGTCATTTTGCGCTTGCCACTTGCTCCGATCGAGCAAGCTGCCGGGCCAGCATATTGGCGCTCATGCCGAGCGCTTCCAGCTCATCGGCGAGATGCTCGCCTGGATGTATGGGCGTCCTTGCCATGTTGCACCGTCTTTCCACATGAAAAACGGCGGCGGCGCGATCCACGATCGCCCCGCCGCCGCCATTCAGTGCGAACCATGCCATGCCGACCACGGCCTGTCGCCGCGGCCGCCATGCGCGCCGATCAGAACTTGACCGTGCCTTCGACACCGAAGGTACGCGGCGCGTTGAAGTTGCCATAGTCGCCGAGCACGTTGTTGATGCTGCTGGCGGTCGAGCCGGCCGCGGGCAGGCCGCCCAGGCTGTTCGACGGATCGCGGCGATAGACGTGCGCCTCGTTGAACAGGTTGCGCGACCATGCCGAGATCGTCAGTTTGCTGTCGCCGCGTCCCAGATCGATGTCGGCCAGCGAGATCCGCCCGTTGACGATGAACGACTTGTCGTTCTTCGTCGCGAACTGATCGAAGGTTTGCGTCGCATCCGAATAATTGCCGTCGAGGTGCAGCTTGAGGCTGGCTTCGCCCACCGGGATCGCATAGTCGATCGAGCCGCTTGCCGCGTTGCGCGGCGTGAACACGATGAACACGTTCTGCACCACGTTGGTGAAGGGGTTCAACGTCGGCGGGATCTTCGTATAGGTGTAGGCATAGGATGCGGTGAGCGTCAGCCCTTCGAGCGGATTGACCGTGAGATCGGCTTCGACGCCGCGGATCTTGGTCGTACCCGGCGCATTGAAGGTTTCGATCGTGTTGCGGTTCGAGCCGGTGATCGGATCGAAGGAAACCGAGCTGAAGTCGATCTGACTGCCTTTGCGATCCATGATATAGCCAGCGAGGTTCAGCCGCACCCGGTGATCGAGGAACTCGGTCTTGGCGCCGATCTCATAGGCCTTCACCTTTTCCGGACCGAACTGGCGGTATGTGACCGAGCGCGAACTCGCGCCGCCCGAGCGATAGCCGGTCGAATATTTCGCGTAGAGATTGATCCCTTCCGCCGCGTCATAGGCGATGATGGCGAGCGGATCGAAGCGGCTCGTATTTTGCGAATAGGTGAAGGGGCGCGGGCTGTTGTTGACGGTGAAGAGCGCGCCGTCGCGATCATCCCAGGTGTTGCGGCCGCCGAGCGTGATGTGCAGCGTGTCGAACGGCGAGTAGGTGGCCTGGCCGAACACGGCATAGCTCTTGGCCGTGGCGCGGCTGGCGCGGTCGATCGAGCGGCAACCGGGTTGCGACCCGAAACCGGCCGAGCCCGTGCAGGGATCGAGGATCGTGACGGCGTCACGCGCCGCGTTGAACGCGACCGAGTTCGGTGTTGCGGCGTCGTCGCTCACCCGCTCGTTGAAGTAATAGAGGCCGGCGGCATAATCGACATTGGCGAAGCTGCCGACAGCCTGCAGCTCCTGGCTGAACTGGTGCTGGTAGAGATCGGCGAGGCTGTAGCGGCTGAAGTTGCAGCCATTACCCGTGCAGCCCGGCGAAACGATCGGCGGCCGATGCGCGCCGCCGCTATTGTCATATTGATTGGAGCTGACATCGCGCCATGCGGTGATCGAGCGCAGTTCGATTTCGGGCGCGAGCTTGTATTTGATGGTTGCGGTATAGCCGTGCGTCCGGTCGATGCTCGGTTGCTGCGGCACGCCGATGTCGGCGACCTTCATGCGATCCGTGCCTTCGACCTGAACGATCGGCGACAATGGCTTGACGGTGCCGCTGAAGCTCGCCGGGTTGGTGCCGGGCAGGACGCAGTTCGGACTCTCCGCGACCGGGCCGGCGTGACAATTGTTCGGATTGACGTTCAGCAACTGGCTGTAGAACGCGGAATTGGCGTCGCGACCGACATCATAAGCGAGATCGACGGTCAGGCCCTCGAAGGGCTTCCACCGCGCCGCGGCACGCAGTGCGCGGCGATCATAATAATTCCAGCCGGTCTGCCCGGCGAGCGGATTTTTCGTCGTCGCGCCCTGATACTGGACGACGCCATCGACCTTGACGCTGACGTTGGCGAACTCGGGAAAATCGACATGGAGGCCGCCATTATAGCTGCCATAATTGCCGACTCCGCCGGTCACCCGCCCGCCGAACTCGCCGCTCGGCGCCTTCGTCACGATGCTGAGCGCGCCGCCCTCGGTGTTGCGGCCGAACAAGGTGCCCTGCGGCCCCTTCAGCACCTCGATGCGCTCGACGTCGAACAGCGCGGCGTTGAGGCCGTGCTGGCGGCCGAGATAGACACCATCGACATAGATGCCGACACCCTGTTCGCGCGCGGGCTGGTTGGCGTCGAGCGGCACGATGCCGCGGATGCCGATCGTGAGCGCGGTCTGGCGCGCCTCGAACGTCGCGACACGCAGGCTGGGAATCGCGCCGTCGGCGAGGTCATAGAGGCTCTGCACGTGCCGGTCGGCGATCGTCGTCGCATTCAGGACGGCGATCGCGATCGGCGTCTTCTGCAGATTGGTCTCGCGCTTGGTGGCGGTGACGACAATGTCGCCAAGACCCATATCGTCGCCGGCATCGGCAGCGGCCGGTGCGGCGTCCGCGCTCGCATCTGACGATCCCTCACCGACGGTCGGGTCGGCGGCGTGAGCGGGCATGGCGAGGGCCAGTGTCAAGGCGGCGACTGAAATCGCCTGAGCCGAAAAAGTCATTGATATTTCCCCTGGCGAGCGCTTCCTGCCGCCGATGGGGCGCGCACTATCGGCGCTCCACGACAATTTCGGGACTAAAATGTTACGTTTCAGCGACAATGGCGCTCGAACTGGGTGAGAGGCATCGACGCGTTCGAAGTGCGTCCTGAAAGCCACAGTTTGACGGCGATTGCGTTTTTTTTGACTTGTGCCCGAATGTTCTGGCGGACAGCCGCCGCCCGACTGAAACCGGAACGAATACCGCCGGTTGCAGCGATTTGGTCCCTGGATCGATCGTGAGCCCGTCCCCCGTCGGGAGTCCAAGTGCGGGATGTGAAAATTTGATGTCAGTTCGGCGCAGTCTGTGTGACAGGCATGGCGCGCCGCAAATTGGCCGTATGAGCGTGCGCTCTCACCGTGGCCAGGGCCGCTCGCGGTACCATTTGGTGATCACATATTTGAAGCCGGCACGCACCTTCATCGCGTGGTGCAGGGTGGCGGCATTGCCCGATCCGTCGGGCCGCTGGTTGTTCCAGGCGAGCAGCTTGCCGGCCTCGGGCTGGACGATCTTGTCGATCACCTTGAATCGAGTCGCGCCGCCGGCCTCGGGCGTGTTGAGATAGATCATCGCGGTCCAGGTGCGCTGTCCGGTCTCGGTGCAATATTTGACGAAGTCCGGGCCGTTGACCTCGAAATAGTCGGTATGCGCCTTGAACTCCTGGCCCACGGCATAACGCTGCCCCTGCAGAGGCTCGCCGAGCGCCGGGTCCATGCCGAGAAAGTTGGCGATCTTCTCGTCGAGCGCGACCGCGACCGGATCCGACCAGCTGAGGTCGCAGGTTTCGCTCGTCCGGAAATATTTGTCGCCCATATCGTCCGATACGGTGGAGGGACGGCGACTCGCGTCGATCCGTTCGATCAGCGCGCCGCATTCCTCGGGCGACAGGAAGCGCTTGAACATGAACAGGTCGAGCTTGGGACTCGGCACCTTCTGAATGCCTGCCGTCGCCATCAGTCTGGACGCGATGTCCATGAATCGCCTTCCTTCGTCCCGTCGTCAAAGCCTCCCCGTTCCGGGGAGGACGTGGTCGCGCTTGCGTCTATAGCGCTAGAAAGGCACGATCAATTTCGCGGGGCCGGGGGATGACGATTTTTCGACGGGCGGACGCGCCACGCAGAGTTTGCGCTTGCCCGCCGCAGGAAATTCGTCACCAAGGTGTCCTGTTTTCGTCATGCCCGGCCCGTAGCGCGGCCGTGTCGGGGGGTAGTTTGATGCGTTTGGCCTTGGATCCGCGAGCGAAGCGGCTGTTGCGACGCTTGCCCCGCACCAGTGCTTATGGACTCGTCGAACTGATCCTGCTGCTGCTGCTCGCTTTCCAGTGTGCGCGGCTGCTGTGGGCGATCGTCACGCCGGTGAGTCCGCTCGGCGCATGGCAGCCGCGCGACGAACTGACGCGCGGCGCCGCCGAGCGCGCGCGGCTGCTCGGCCAGTTCGATCCGTTCTTCCGGCAGGCACCGGGCGGCGAGGCGGTGGTGACCTCGCTGCAGCTCACCTTGTTCGGCGTCCGCATTGACGAGGCGATGGGACGTGGGTCGGCGATCATCGCCGGACCGGACGGCGTGCAGAGCAGCTACGGCGTCGGCGACGAGATCATGCCCGGCGTGACCCTGAAATCGGTGCAGTTCGACGGTGCGACGATCCTGCGCGGCGGCGCCGAGGAGCAGATCTACCTCGATCAGTCGGGCGCCGCGCCGCCGCCGCCGCCCATCCAGGCCGATACCAGCACCTTGCTCGATACGCCGACGTCGCTGCCGGTGCCGGGATCGCAGCAGGTCAGTCCGCAGGCGCTGATGACGGAGATCGATTTCTCGCCGCGGCTCGACAAGGGCCAGATCACCGGCTTCGTCGTCAAGCCAAAGGGATCGGGCGAGGCTTTCCGCATCGCCGGCCTCCAGGAGGGCGACATCCTCGTATCGATCAACAACCAGAAGATCGCCAATGCCAGCGATCTCGAAAGGATCGCGACCCAGGCCGGTGGCAGGGGCGGCAATATCAGCCTGACGGTCGAGCGCGGATCGCAGGTCATTCCCATCGCCATCACGATTGCGAGACAATGAAGAAGCAACTCCTCACTCTCGGTCTCGCGCTCGCTCTGGCGGCGCCCGTCCCGTTGCTCGCGCAGCAGACGCTCAACGTCCGCGATGCGGATATCCGCGCCTTCATCCAGGATGCCGCGCGGGTGACCGGACGGACCTTCATCATCGACCAGAGGGTGCAGGGCAAGGTTTCGGTGGTGACCGACCGGCCGCTCTCGCGGTCCGAATATTTCGAGGTCTTCCTGTCGACCCTGCGCGCCAACGGGCTGGTCGCGATCCCGACGTCGAACGGCGCGTTCCGCATCCAGCCGGCCGACGGCGCGGCGGCGCAGCCCGGCCGGGTGGGCGGCAACGGCGCATCGCGCAACAGCTTCGTGACCGAGATCTTCCGGCTGCGATCGATCGATGCGACCTCGGCGGTCGAGACGATCCGGCCGCTGGTCAGCCGTGAGGGATCGGTGACCGCCAATCGCTCGGGCAATTCGATCGTCGTCGCCGATTATGCCGACAATCTCAGCCGCATCCGCCAGGTCATCCGCGACATTGATCGCGACAGCACCACCACCCGCGTCGTGCCGCTGAAGAATGCCGGCGCGCGCGAGATCGCGACCTCGCTGCAGCAGCTCGTCGGGTCGGGCAGTGCCGGCGGCACCGGCGCCGACGGCGCCCCCGTGGCGGGACGCGGTCCTTCGGCGACGATCGTCGCGATCGACAGTTCGAACTCGATCGCGCTGCGCGGCGATGCGCCGACCGTCGCCCGACTGGCCGAGATCGCGCTCGACCTCGATCGCCGCGCCGCCAGCGGCACCGAGATCCGGGTCTACTGGCTCGAATATGCCGATGCCGAGAAATTGCTGCCGGTGCTGCAGCAGCTCGTCGGCCAGACGCCCAGCTACAGCCCGTCGACGTCGAGCAGTTCGAACGGTTCGAGCAGCGCGATCGGCGGGAGGAGCGGCGGCACGCCGACGCCGACACCCACAGCAGTGGCGACGACATCCCCTGCCACCGGCACCACGGACTCGTCATCGGGCATCGCCGGGCGCGGCCCGGCGATCATCACCCGTTATGAGGGCATCAACGCCGTCATCGTCGCCGCGCCGACCGAGGTTCAGCGCACGCTGGGCGAGGTCGTGCGCCAGCTCGACACCCGGCGCGACCAGGTGCTGGTCGAGGCGATCATCGCCGAAATCTCCGATTCGGCGGCGCAGAAGCTGGGGGTGCAATTGCTGTTCGGCGGCAAGAACGTGCCGTTCGGCGTCACCAATTACTCGAACAGCGCGCCGAGCATTCTCTCGATCGCCGGCGCGATCGGCGCGCGCGAGCTGAACCAGACCACCACCGTCATCAACGGGTCGACGGTGACGACCTCGACCAATTCGGCGACCAGCGACCTGCTCGAGCAGAATGCGGCGCAGGCGATCCTGGGCGCGCAGGGCGGCTTCGCCGGCATCGCCACCAAGATCGGCAGCGACGTGATCCTCGGCGCGATCATCAATGCGGTGAAGAGCGACAATCAGTCGAACCTGCTGTCGGCGCCGTCGATCATGACGCTCGACAACCAGGAGGCGAAGATCCTCGTCGGCCAGGAGATCCCGATCACCACCGGCGAGGCGCTGAGCAATAATTTCGACAATGCCTTCCGCACCGTCCAGCGCCAGAATGTCGGAATCTCTCTGGAGGTGACGCCGGTGATCAATGCCGGCGGCGCGATCCGCCTCAAGCTGCGGCAGGAGGTGAGTTCGATCGCCGGCCCGGTCTCCGACAATTTCGCCGACCTGATCCTCAACAAGCGCGAGATCGAGACGACGATCACGGTCGACGATGGCGAGATCGTCGGAATCGGCGGCCTGCTCGACGACAATGAGCGGCGGACGATCGAGAAGATCCCGCTGCTCGGCGACATTCCGGGGCTGGGCGTGCTGTTCCGGTCGAAGGCGCGGTCGCGGGCAAAGACCAATCTGATGGTGTTCATCCGCCCGACGATCCTGCGCAACGCCGCCGACGCGCGCGCCGTCGCCGAGCGCCGCTATGGCTATATCCGCCAGACCCAGCTCGATTCGCGGCCCGAGCGCGAGCCGACGATCGACGAGTTGGTCCGCGACTATATGGGCGCGACGCCGCCGATTCCGGCCGATCAGCTCGTGCCGGGCGATGCGACCGTCACGCCGCCGGCGGCGGGCGCGGTCGCCAAGCCGGAGGTGATCCGTCCGGAAGTGAAATCTTCGACCACGAAAATCCGGCCGACCGAACTCCCGGCCAGCGGACCGGGCCGGTGAATATCGGGCCAGTGAAGATCGCACGGGGCAACCTGCCGGCGACGGAAGACGACGCTCCATTTCCGGTGGTGCCGATCGAACCCGTGCAGATGCTGCACGCCATCCCTTATGGCTTCGCGCGCAAGTTCGGCGTCGTGCTGAGCGGACCCGAGGACGGGCGCTATGCGGTGTCGCTGCGCGAAGGCGCTGATCCACGCGTGCTGCTCGAGGTGCGGCGCTATCTCGGCCAGTCGTTCGACGTCGCGCCCGTCGCCGCAAGCGTGTTCGATCGCATGCTTTCCGAAACCTACGCGATGGATGGGCAGGCGGCGGCGATGGCGGCGGGATCGCTTGGGCTCGGCGACGAACTCGACATGCTCGCGACCGACCTGCCGACGGCGGACGACCTGCTCGACACCGCCGATGACGCCCCCGCGATCCGGCTGATCAACGGCATCATCGCCGAGGCTGCGCGACAGGGCGTGTCCGACATCCATATCGAGCCCTATGAGACCGGGCTCGTCATCCGCATGCGCGTCGACGGTGTGCTGCGCGAGACGCTGCGGATGCCGCCGCATGTCGCGCCGGTCGTCGTCAGCCGCATCAAGGTGATGGCGCGGCTCGACATCGCCGAGCGCCGCGTGCCGCAGGACGGCCGCATCGGGCTGACATTGGGCGGGAAACTGCTCGACGTGCGCGTCTCGACCTTGCCGAGCCGGGCCGGCGAGCGCGTCGTGCTGCGCATCCTCGACAAGGAGAATGCCGGCATCACGCTCGACGCGCTGGGCATGACGCCGGCGATGCACGCGCTGCTCAACGAGGCGCTGACCGAACCCAATGGCATCATCCTCGTCACCGGGCCGACGGGTTCGGGCAAGACGACGTCGCTTTATGCCGGCCTGCGCCTGCTCAACGACGGCACGCGCAACATCCTGACGGTCGAGGATCCGGTCGAATATGCGATCGACGGCGTCGGCCAGACCCAGGTCAACGCCAAGGTTGGCCTGACTTTCGCCGCCGGGCTGCGTGCGATCCTGCGGCAGGATCCCGACGTCGTGATGGTCGGCGAGATCCGCGACCGCGAGACCGCCGAGATCGCGGTGCAGGCCTCGCTGACCGGCCATCTCGTGCTCTCGACCGTCCACACCAACGACGCGGTCGGCGCGATCACGCGGATGCGCGACATGAAGGTCGAGCCGTTCCTGCTTGCCTCGACCCTGCGCGCGGTGATCGCGCAGCGGCTGGTGCGGCGGTTGTGCCCGGCCTGCCGCCGGCCGGTGGCGGCGGAAACCTCGGTCGCGTCCCTGCTCGGCATCGAGGCGGGGACGACGGTCTATGAGGCGGCGGGCTGCGGCGAATGTAGCGGCACGGGCTTCAAGGGGCGGATCGGCGTGTTCGAGGCGATTCGCGTCGACGAGACGATCCGCCGGCTGATCAACGAAGGCGGCGACGAGGTGCTGATCGCCCGCCACGCCTTCCGCAACGCGCCCGACCTCGGCACCGCGGCGCGGACGCTGGTGCGCGAGGGACAGACGACGCCCGAGGAAGCCGTGCGCGTGTCGCGGCGCGAGACGGTCGATGCGTAAGGCGATCTTCCCCTCTACCGCTTGCGGGAGAGGGAGAGCCGCCGCAGGCGGCGAGGGTGAGGGCCTGAAGGGCGAGACCCGCTCAGGCCCTCACCCTGACTTGCTGCGCAAGTCTGTCCCTCTCCCGCAAGCGGTAGAGGGTTCAGGGTCAGCCCCCCATGCCTGATTACGACTACCTCGCCCTCGACACCGGCGGGCGCGAGCGCCGGGGCAGCGTCGCCGCGCCGACGATCGAGGACGCGCGGGCGCGGCTCGACAAGCGCCGTTTCTATGTGGTCAGGATCGAACCGGGCAGCGGCGCGCCGGCACGAGCTAAGCCGTTGCTGTCGGGCGGCCTGTTCGGTCCGCGCCGGATGTCGGGCAAGGCGCTGACCCTGTTCACACGCCAGCTTGCGACCTTGATCCAGGTCAGCCCGCTCGAGGAATCGCTGCGGACGATCGCACGCCAGACCGAACAGCCGCATGTCCGCGCGACGCTCGACCGTGTCCATGCCGGCGTCGTCGAGGGCCGGCGCCTGTCCGAATCGATGGCGCGCGATCCGAAGAGCTTTCCGCCGCTGTATCGCGCGATGGTCTCGGCCGGCGAAGGATCGGGCACCTTGCCGTCGATCCTCGAGCGCCAGGCCGATCTGCTCGAACGCCAGGCGCAGATGCGTGCGAAGGTGACGAGCGCGCTCGCTTATCCGATCGTACTTGCGATCGTGGCGTCGGGCGTGGTGATGGCGCTGATGATCTTCGTCGTGCCGCAGGTCGTCGAGCAGTTCGACACGGTCGGCCAGGAGCTGCCGCTGCTGACCCGGATCGTGATCGGACTGTCGAACTTCCTCGCGAACTGGTGGTGGGCGCTGCTGATCGGCCTTGCGCTGTTCGCGCTGGTCGGATGGCGCGCGCTCAAGGATCCGGCGATCCGGCTGCGCTTCGATCGGATGCTGCTGCGCGTGCCGATCGTCGGCCGGCTGATCCGCGATCTCCACGCCGCGCGGATGGCGCGGACGCTCTCGACGATGATCGCGTCGCGTCTGCCGCTGCTGGAGGGCCTCGCACTGACCAGCCAGACCGTCCACAACCGCGCGCTGCGCGCCGCCACCGACGACATCGTCGAGGCGATCCGCGGCGGCGGCAGTCTCTCGGCGGCGCTGCGCCGCGCCGGCGTGTTCCCGCCCTTGCTGGTCTATCTCGCCGCATCGGGCGAGGCGGCCGGCCGGCTCGACACGATGCTGGAGCGCGCCGCCGACTATCTCGAACGCGAGTTCGACAGCTTCACCGCCGCGACCTTGTCGCTGCTGGAGCCGGCGATCATCGTGTTGATGGGCGGCGTCGTGACGATGATCGTGCTATCGATATTGCTTCCCATCCTCCAGCTCGAGACGCTGGCGGCATCATGAGGTTTGTCATGCGTAAAATGTTCAGGCGCTTCGCCACCGACCTCGACACGAACGTGCGAGTGAGGGCCGACGAGCGCGGCTTCACTCTGGTGGAGTTGATGGTGGTGATCGTCATCATCGGCCTGCTCGCCACGATCGTCGCGATCAACGTCATCCCGGCGGGCGACCGCGCGCGGGTCGACAAGGCCAAGGCGGACATCGCCACGATCGAGCAGGCGCTGGAGATGTACCGCCTCAACAATCTCAACTATCCGGCCACCAGCGACGGCCTGCAGGCGCTGCTGACGCCGCCGGCCTCGCTGCAGAACCCCCAGCGCTATCAGCGCGGCGGCTATATCAAGAAATTGCCCGACGATCCGTGGGGCCGGCCCTATCTCTACAGTTCGCCGGGCCGGAAGGGTGCGTTCGACGTCTATTCCTATGGCGCCGACGGCGTCGAGGGCGGCACCGACGACAATGCCGATATCGGCAGCTGGCAGTAAGATGCGCCGGGTGCGCCTTTTCAGATGGGTGCGCTCACCGTGGGCCCCGGCTTCCGCCGGGGCGCGCTCGCCGGGCGAGCGCGGCTTCACGCTCGTCGAAATCCTGATCGTCATCACCATCGTCGCCTTGATGTCGGCGGTGGTGATCCTGGCGATCCCCGATCCGCGCGGCCGGCTGACCGACGAGGCCGAGCGCTTCGCGGCGCGCGCCAAGGCGGCGCGCGATGCCGCGGTGGTCGAGTCGCGCA
>Ga0068860_100000943_pt1 | contig 32232 bp, 30 predicted proteins | sample KBSSwiS32_FD_66597 | JGI IMG/M metagenome (GOLD analysis project Ga0068860, IMG submission 66597) | Switchgrass rhizosphere microbial communities from Kellogg Biological Station, Michigan, USA - KBS Switchgrass S3-2 | ecosystem: Host-associated > Plants > Roots > Rhizosphere > Soil ... | reverse complement strand
TCGCCGTGCGCGACCTCTACGCGCTCTATCCCGACTACCTGATCGACGTCGACGCCGAGCAGGCGGCGCTCGCCGCTGCGCGGCTCGTCGTCTGGCAGCACCCGGTCCGCTGGTACGGCATGCCGCCGCTCCTCAAGCTCTGGTGCGACGACGTGCTCGCGTTCGGCTGGGCATACGGCCCGGGCGGCGACGCGCTGCGCGGCAAGGACGTCTGGCTCGTCGCCAGCACCGGCGGCGCCGACGACTCGTACCGGCCCGACGGCTACAACCGCTACTTCTTCGACGCCTTCCTGCCGCCCTACGAGCAGACCGCGGCGCTGTGCGGCATGCGCTTCCTGCCGCCGCTCGTGCTCCACGGCGCGCATCGCGCGAGCGACGCCGAACTCGCCGCGCACGCGACGACCTTCGCGCGGAAGCTCGCCGAGTACCCGAACTGGCCGGAGATGGAGTTCATCGAGGACTGCGTCGAGTGCCGTGTCCCCGAGACCGCACGGCCAATCGACCGCTCGATGGAACCGGCCTGAACATGGAGCACAGCGCCTGGCTGAGCGCGAGCCTGGTCTACCTCGCCGCTGCCGTCCTCGCGGTGCCGCTCGCGCGCTACGCGGGCCTCGGCTCCATCATCGGCTACCTCGCCGCCGGCATCCTGATCGGGCCGTGGGGGCTGAAGCTCGTGACCCGCCCCGAGGACATGCTGCAGATCGCCGAGTTCGGCGTCGTGCTGATGCTCTTTCTAGTCGGCCTCGAGCTCGAGCCGCAGCGGCTGTGGGCGCTGCGCAAGCCCATCTTCGGCTGGGGCAGCCTGCAGCTCGTCGGCTCGGCGCTGCTGCTCGCGCTCGCTGCGCTCGCGTTCGGCGTCGACTGGCGGCTCGCCATCGTCGCAGCGATCGGCCTGGCGATGTCGTCGACGGCGATCGGCCTCGGCGTCCTCGCCGAGCGCAACATCCTCGCGACGACCTCCGGCGAGAGCATCCTCAGCGTCTCGCTGCTCCAGGACATCGCAGCGATCCCGATCCTCGCGCTCATCCCGTTTCTCGCCGCGACCGCGGGCGCCGCTGGCAGCGCCGGCGGCGGCTGGCTCGGCGCCGCCAAGGTCGTCGGCACGATCGCAGCGATCATCCTCGGCGGCAGGCTGCTGCTCAGGCCCGCGCTGCGCTGGATCGCGTCGAGCGACACGCCCGAGATCTTCACCGCCGCTTCGCTGCTGCTCGTCGTCGCGACCTCGGCGCTGATGGAAGCGGTCGGCCTCTCGATGGCGCTCGGTGCCTTCCTCGCCGGCGTGCTGCTCGCCGAAAGCGAGTACCGGCGCGAGCTCGAGACCGACATCGAGCCGTTCAAGGGACTTCTCCTCGGCCTCTTCTTCATCGCCGTCGGCATGAGCATCGACTTCGCGGTCGTGATGGCACAGCCGCTGCTCATCGCGGCGGCCGTGGCCGGCTTCCTGGTGATCAAGGCAGGCGTGCTCTGGGCGATGGCGCGCACGATGCCGATCCCGCAGCTCGAAAGACCGGTCTTCGTCATCCTGCTCGCCCAGGGCGGCGAGTTCGGCTTCGTCGTCTTCCAGACCGCCGCGCTGGCCGGCGTGATCTCGGCGCCGGTGTCGTCATTCCTGGTCGCGGCAGTCACCATCTCGATGCTGCTCACGCCGCTGCTGCTGTTCGCCGCCGACCGCTGGTGGATCCCGTTCCTCGCCGGCGGCAAGCGCCAGATCGAGGAGATCAAGGAGCCGCAGCACGAGCCCGTCATCATCGCCGGCTTCGGCCGCTACGGGCAGATCGTCGGCCGGATGCTGTTCGCCAACGGCGTGAAGCCGACGGTTCTCGACCACGACGCCGAGCAGATCGAGGCGATGCGCCGCTTCGGCTGGCGCGTCTTCTACGGCGACGCGACCCGGCTCGACCTGATGCGAACGGCGGGTGCCGACAAAGCGCGCGTCATCGTCGTCGCGATCGACGACATCGAGCAGAGCATCGACTGCGTCAAGATGATCCGCGCCAACTTCGCCAATGCGACGATCGTCGCGCGCGCGCGCAACGTCCAGCACTACTACGAGCTCTACGAGCTCGGCGTGACGCTGGTCGAGCGCGAGACGCTCGACTCGGCGCTGATGAGCGCGCGCAGCACGCTCGAAGTGCTCGGCTGGCAGCCGCACCGGGCGAGGAACCTGGCGCTGCGCTTTCGCCGCCACAACGTCGCCCAGCTGGCGGCGATCGCGCCGCATCGAAAGGACGAGGCGCGCCTCATCGCCGCCGCCAAGCAGGGGCGCCAGCAGCTCGAGGAGCTGTTCGCGATCGAGCGCCAGCAGGCCGCCGAGCGGCAGGCGCGCGCCGGCTGGAGCGGCACGACCGATCCCTAGTTCGCGACGGCGAGCGCGGCTCGGGGCGGGCGCCGGCGGCCGCGAGGGGTCACCGGCCTAGCCCCATTGCAGGCAGCGCATGCTGAGCGTTCCCGACTGGAAGCCTTCGTGGACGTGGCGCGGCGGCTCGTCGACGCGCGCCGCGCCGAGCGCGTAGAGGAGCGGAAAGTAATGATCGGGCGTCGGCACGGCCATTCGCGCGGCGCCGCTCAATCGCTCGTAGGCGACGAGCGCGCCCTGATCGCCGGCGTCGAGCGCGCGCTTGGCCTGCTGGTCGAAGTCCTCGGCCCACGCCGTCGTGCCGTGCGCAGTCTCGCCGGCGCCGCGCTCGGTCGCGCCGAGGTTGTGAACGATGTTGCCGCTGCCGAGGATCAGGATACCGTCTTCGCGCAGCGCGGCGAGGGCACGACCGACGGCGAGGTGATGCGCACCCGGCTGGGCGATGTCGACCGAGACCTGGAACACCGGAACGTCGGCGGCCGGATAGAGGCGGTGCAGCACCGTCCAGGCGCCGTGGTCGAGGCCGCGCTGCGCGTCGACGCCGACCGGCCTCGGGCCGAGGCGCAGCGCGGTCTGCGCCGCCAGCGCCGGCGCCCCCGGCGCCGGATAGCGCAGCGCGTGCAGCTCGGCGGGGAAGCCGCCGAAGTCGTGGATCGTCTCCGGCTCGCTCGCCGTCGAGACGCGCGTGCTGCGCGACGTCAGCCAGTGCGCCGAGACGACGACGATGGCGCGCGGCAGGCCGATCTCGCGGCCCCAGCGCTGCAGCGTGCGCGTGAAGCGGTTGTCCTGCACGGCGTTCATCGGCGAGCCATGACCGATGAAGATCGAAGGGGCGCGCCCGCGCAGCGCCGGCCGGCCGTCGCTCGCGACCGGCGCCGCCGCCGCGCTGCCGACCAGCTGGCGCAGGCCTTGCGCCAGCGCCCCGCTCAGCGCGAAGCCGCCGCCCGCGCCGAGGGCGAGGACGATGCGGCGCCGGCCGCTTCGTGCCGGAACGTCGGACGGGTCGCGACTGCGCTCGCTCATTCGATGCGGCACGCTTCGTCGAACGGCAGGCGCGGATTGCGCGGGAACAGCTTCGCCGCGTCGCCGTGGCCGAGGTTGCAGATGAAGTTCGTGCGGACCGTCGTCCCGGCCCAGAACTCGGCGTCGATCCTGGCGTGGTCGAAGCCGCTCATCGGTCCGCAGTCGAGGCCGATCGCGCGCGCGGCGATGATGAAGTAGCCGCCCTGGAGGCTCGAGTTGCGAAACGCCGTGGTGTCGGCGAACTCCTTCTTGCCGACGAACCACGATTTCGCGTCGGCATGGGGAAAGAGGAACGGCAGCTTCTCGTAGAACGCCATGTCGGTGCCGATGATCGCCGTCACCGGCGCCGCCCGCGTCTTCTCGACGTTTCCCGGCGAGACGCAGCCGAGCAGCCTTTCCTTGGCCGCCACCGAGCGAACGAACACGATTCGCGCCGGCGACGAGTTGGCCGAGGTCGGGGCCCACTTCATGAGATCGTAGAGGCGGCGCAGCTGCTCGTCGGAGACCGGCTCGGCGGTGAAGCCGTTGTGGGTGCGGGCCTGGTCGAAAAGCTGGTCGGTGTCGACTTTCATGGCGGCGGCCGTGCTCCGGCGTCGGTCCTGAGGATCGCGCATTCTTGTGCCGCGACAGCACTCACGCCGCGAAGGGTTTCGTCGGCAGCGTTCGTGGGGACTGAAGGATCGCCCGACAATCGCGCCATGTTCTCCCCCTCGGCCGGCGATGTTCGTGACTTCTTCGTCGATGCGCGGCGCAAGCGCGGCGAAGGCCTGCCGCTGACCCCGCTCGAGACGATCGCGGCCGACTGGATCGACGCGCATCCCGAGTACGCCCGGGACCTGGCCGATGCCGAAGCGGCTCGCACGGCGAACTACCCGGCCGACGCCGGTCGCGAGAACCCGTTCCTGCACCTGTCGATGCACCTGTCGATCAGCGAGCAGATCGCGATCGACCAGCCCGTCGGCATCCGCCCGGCGTTCGACGCGTTGGCCGCTCGCCTCGGCTCGGCGCATGCGGCGCAGCACGAGGTGATGGAGTGCCTCGGCACGATGCTGTGGGAAGCACAGCGCGGCGGCCGTCCGCCCGACGGCGCCGCCTACGTCGACTGCGTGCGTCGCCGCGCGACGCGCTGAGCGCGTGGTCGGCTCCTAGTTGCCGACCAGCCCCTGGCGGATCGCGTAGACGGTCATCTCCGAGTTGTTGGCGAGGCCGAGCTTCTCGAGGACACGCGCGCGATAGACGCTCACGGTCTTGGGGCTGAGCATCAGCTCCTCGGCGATGTCGGAGAGGCGCTTGCCCGAGGCGATCATCACCAGTGTCTGCATCTCGCGGTCGGAGAGCTTGTCGTGCGCGTTCTCGACCGACGGCGTCGTCAGGCTCTCGACCAGCATCTGGGCGATCTCGGGCGTCACGTACTTGCGGCCCTGCGCCACCGTCCGCACCGCGCTGACGATCAGCGCCGGGTCGCCGCCCTTGTTGACGTACCCGAATGCGCCGGCACGCAGCGCGCGGATCGCGTACTGGTCCTCCGGGTACATCGAGACGACGAGCACGCGCATCGCCGTGCCTTCGTCCCTGAGCGCATGCAGGACGTCGAGGCCGCTCCGCCCGGGCAGGTTGATGTCGAGAACGAGCACGTCGGCGCTTTTCTCGCGCATCAGGGCGCGCAGCTCGCCGTAGTCGCCGGCCTCGCCGACGACCTCGATGTCGGGCGCATCGCTGAGCGTGTCGCGGATGCCGCGCCGGATGAGGGCGTGGTCGTCGCAGAGGAACACCTTGATCATGAGGATCCTCGTTGGCAGGGGACTTGGCTCAAACGTCCGCCCATTGGCTCGGGTCGTACGACTTGTCCGGCGGCTCGGGGATGTACGCGCTGTCGGGGATGTCGAGCGGCACCGAGAGGATCAGCGTCGTGCCGTGCGGCCCGCTCGACAGATCGATCCAGCCGCCGACGGTCGTCGCGCGCTCGTGCAGGCCGCGGATGCCGAACGAGCGCGACTTGGCGAGATCGTCCTCGCTGACCCCTCGGCCGTTGTCGCTGATCTCGAGCGAGAGCACGCCGCCGGCGAGGGAAAGGTCGATCTGCACCCGCGTCGCCTGCGCGTGCTTGCTGATGTTGGTCAGGGCCTCCTGCGCCGTCCGGTAGGCGACCAGCGGCACGAGCGGTGGCAGCTCGAGCGGCTGCCGGGGCAGCCGGATCTGACATTCGATGCCGCTCCTGCGCTCGAAGCGCAGCGCGATCCAGTGCAGCGCCGCCGCCAGGCCTTGCTCGAGGATGGCCGGGCGAAGGTTGTGCATGATGCGCTGGCTCGACTCGACCGCGTGAGTCACCGTCTCGAGCGCCGACTGGACGCGCGAGACGATCTGCGGCGAACTCGAGTGGCGCGCGATCCAGGCGAGGTCGAACTTCAGCGCGGTCAGCGAGCCGCCGACGTCGTCGTGGATCTCGCGCGCGATCGCCGCCCGCTCCTGCTCGACGCTCGTCTGCAGATGCTGGGCAAGCTCGTGCAGGCGCTGCTTCGAGGCGACCAGGTCGCGATCGGCGCGGACGCGCGCGCGCCGCGTCTCGGCGGCGTCGACCGCGTGCAGCAGCGCCGGCACCAGGCGCGCGAGGTGGCTCTTCTGCAGGTAGTCGCTGGCGCCGTTCCTCATCGCCTCGACGGCGGTGTCGTCGCCGATCTCGCCCGAGACGAGGATGAACGGGATCTCGCGCATGCTCGCCTTGAGCAGCTCGAGCGCGACCAGGCCGGAGAAGCCCGGCAGGTTGTAGTCGGAGACGACCGCGTCCCAGGGCTCGTCGAGCGCCTCCAGGAACGCGCTTTCGGAATCGATCCGGCGCGTCTGCGCGTTCAGCCCGCCGCGCGCCAGATGCGCGACGAGCAGCTCGTGGTCGAGCTCCGAATCCTCGAGATGAAGGACGCGAAAGACGCGTTCACGGAGCTGCCCCGGCATGGCGCACAGTATGCGGTCGGGCGACGACGAGCCCAGGGCCGGGACGGCCGTCAAGCCGTCGATTCGGGCCCGGACGTCTACAAATTCGCATTGCGCGGATCGGCCGCGACCCAGCGCACGGCCGCGTGCGCAGGCGACGCGCCCGCGTTCTTCAACGCTCGGCGCAGCGCGTGCCCTTCAGGGCAGCCAGCAGCGACGGGTATTCGTCCCCGAGCAGTTCACGCCAGCGACGCTCGTCGCGCTGCGAGGTGATCCGCTCGCAAAGGCGCTGCAGGCAAGCGTCGTCCAGGCTTTGCCCGCAACGCGAGCTCTTCAGCCTCTGCCCGTCGCCTTGCTGGTCCAACGTCCAGACGACGGGCGTGTCGCCGTCGAGCGCCGCAAGCAGCCGCCCATCGGGACTGAGCGCCAGAGGAGGTCCGTGACCACTTGCGAATCGCTTGGTCGTCTTGACCAGCCGCTGGCTGGCAAGATCCCAGACATAGCCGGTTCCCGCCACGCCGTAGGCCACCCGTCGACCGCTCGCGTCCCAGGCCGGGGCGTAATGGCCGGTGAGCTCGAAAGCGCGTTCACCCGGAGGAGCCGGCAAGGGTCGAAGCTTCCCGTCGCCGATGTTCCACAAGCTCAGTCCTCGCGCGCCGCCGAAGACGCCCAAGTACGCGCCATCGTCGCTGAAACTCGTGAACCCGCATCGGGCGCCCAGCTGCGGTCCGCGCGAACCGAGCGTGATCCCTCCGGCTCCGTCGGCGACTCCCGCTCGCGACCCGTTGCCCGACTCGTCGTCGACGACGAAGTTGATCCGGTTCTCGCCGGCAAAGCCGATCGCGACGACGCGGGTCTTCGCCGGCAGCGCATGCTCCTTGACCGCGCCGCGCGCCAGATCGTTGACCACCAGCGCACGGCCATCGGCGACTGCCAAGCGCGCCCCGGACGGGCTGATGGCGGCACAGATCGTGTCGCTTCGCGCCCCGGCGCGCCGAAGCAGGTCGAGCCCGGCGCTGCCGATCGGCAGCCGGGTCGCATCGGCGACGCGGAACACCGAGACCACGGGCTCGCGGGGCTCATCGTTTCGCGTGCCATTGACCAGAACATGCGTGCCATCGGCGCTGAACGACAGCTGGCGCATGAATTGACGCTCGCTGGCGAGCGGCGCTCCCCAGGCGCGCCCGTCGGCAAGGGACCATTGCAGGACGACACCGTCGCGCGCGCCGCTGGCGAGGCGGCTGCCGTCGCGGCTGAAGGCGAGGGTACTCGGAACGCCGGTGTGCTGCCCCAGGATCCGGGCGATGTCGGGCGTCGTCGCGTCGATCCGCTCGATCGCGCGCCGTGCTTCTTCCGTGGGCGCGAGCCGCCATGCGATCGTTGCCTTGAGCGTGGCGGCCTCGACGCCGCGGCCCTGGTCGAGATCGACGAGCGCCGCCGCCGCCAGGCGGCGCGACTCGGCGTCCTTGCGATTGCTGCTCGCACTCTCGGACTGGGAACGAGCGACGAAGAGAGCCACCGTCGTGGCCACCCCGAGGACAGCGACCAGCACCGCGCCGCCGGTCACCAGGCCCACCGAGCGGCGGTACTGCAGGATGTCGGCGCTCTCGAGATCGTCCTTCGGCATTTCTCGAATCGCGGCTGCGACGGACAGCGCGGCACTGCGAAAGCGGCTGTTGCGCAGGGTGCGGTGCTCGGGGCCCTGCGCGAAGCGCAGATCCGTCCAGTGCGGCTCGGAGGTGAACACGCCGCGCAACGCGGGCGGCAGACAGTTCGTCCGTTGCCAGTCGAAATCACGCACGACTTCGTCGTAGGCAATCTCTCCGGCACTGACGACGATCAGGAGCCGTTCAGGGCGACGATTCGCCAGCCACCAGCGCACCTCGCGGTCGACCCACACCGACTCGGCCGACGACGGCGAGGCGAGCAGCACCAGGTGTTGCGATTTCTCGAGGGCCGCCTCGATGCTCGGCCAGAGGGCTGCACTCGCGGGCAGGCTGGCGTCGTCGCGGAAGACTCGGATCCCGGCGCGACGCCAAAACGGCGTGCCAAGCCTCTCGAGAGCGCGTTGCAGGACCGGTGCGAGAAGCGCGTCGGCGCGATGGCTATAGGAAAGGAAGGCGTGGTACACGACTCGCCGGCCGGCTCTGCGGTACTACAAATCGGCAGCTTGACGAAGCGTCAGCACGACCGGCCGCGTCAGCACCTCGCGCAGGCCCCACCAGCCGGCGGCGAGCGCGAGCACCGCGCCGGCGCTCGCGCCGAGCAGCGGAACGATCGGTGAGGGATTCCAGCTGAACTCGAACACGTAGCGCGCCAGCGCCCAGCTCACCGCGATCGCCGCGAACGACGCGAGCAGCCCGGCGAGCGCGCCCACGCCGAGCAGCTCGGCACGCTGCACCTGCGCGAGCAGCTTGCCGCTCGCGCCAAGGGCGCGCATCACCGCGAACTCGCGGGCCCGCGATTCGCGCGTCGCGCTGACCGCGGCGAACAGGACGACGAGACCGGCGGCGAGCGTGAAGCCGAACAGGAACTCGACCGCGCGAACGACCTGGTCGAGGACGCGCTGGACCTGCGCGATCGACGCCGAGACGTCGATCGAAGTGATGTTCGGGAAGTCGCGGCTGATCGCATTGTCGAAGCCGGCGACCGCCGGCGCGCGGTACGCGGCGATGTAGCTCACCGGCGCGTCGACCATCGTCGCGGTCGGAAAGAGGACGAAGAAATTGACGCGCATCGACGACCAGTCGACCTTGCGCAGGCTGGTGATGCGACCGTCGATCGGCGTGCCGCCGAGGTCGAAGCGCAGCGTGTCGCCGAGCTTGAGCCCGAGCGTCTCCGCCAGGCCCTCCTCGACGCTCAGCCCGCCCTTCTCGTCGGGCGTCCAGCGTCCACGGGCGATGAGGTTGTGCGGCGGCAGGGTCGCGCTGTGGCTGAGGTTGAACTCGCGATCGACCAGGCGGCGCGCGCGCGGATCGGCGTAGTCGTCGGGGCTGACGCTCTTGCCATCGACGGCGACCAGCCGCCCGCGGATCATCGGGAACCAGTCGTAGCGCGCGACGCCCGAGGCGCGCAGCTTGGCCTGGAAGGCATCGGCCTGCGGCGGCTGGACGTTGATGACGAACCGGTTCGGCGCGTCCTTCGGCGTTGCCTCGCGCCAGCTCGAGACGAGGTCGGTGCGCAGCAGCGCGAGCAGGACGAGCGCGAGCAGGCCGACCGCGAGCGCCGACACCTGCAGCACCGCGAACGCGGGCCGCGCCGCGAGCTGGCGCGTCGCGAGGATCAACCAGCGCGGCGCACGCGCGTCCGGTACGGAGCGGCGCAACACCACGAGGGCGAGCCACGAGAGCAGCGCGAACACGCAGACCGCGCCGGCGAAGCCGCCCACGGCGATCAGGCCGAGCTTGAGGTCGCTCGAGACCGCGAGCAGCAGCGCCGCGAAACCGAGCGCCCCGGCGCCGAGGACCGCGAGCGACGCCGGCTTCATCGCGCCGACGTCGCGCCGGATCACGCGCAGCGGCGGCACGCGCGCGAGCTGCAGCACGGGCGGCAGGCCGAAGCCGAACAGCAGCGTGAAGCCGACGCCGGCCCCGAACAGCGCCGGCCAGATTCCGGGCGGCGGCAGCACCGCCTCGACCAGCCCGGCGAGCAGCCAGACGAAGACGTAATGGACGCCGAAGCCGAGGACGAGGCCGGCGACGCTGGCGAGCAGGCCGACGAGCGCGAACTCGACCAGGTACTGCCACGCGATCGTCCGCTGCGGCAGGCCGAGGACGCGCAGCATCGCGCAATCGTCGAGGTGGCGGTTGGCGAAATCGCGCGACGCGATGCCGACCGCCACGGCTGCGAGGAGCGCCGCGAGGAGGGCGACGAGGTTGAGGAATTTCTCGGCGCGGTCGAGCGTCTGGCGCATCTCGGGCCGGCCGGTGGCGAGCGACTCGATGCGGATGCCGCGCAGGTTCTTCGCCTTGATCTCGGCCTCGGCCCAGTCGACGAACTCGGCGACCTTGGCGTCGCGCGCCGCGTCGGCGGCGACCGCGAGGCGGTATGAGATCCGGCTCGCCGGCTGCACCAGCCCGGTCGCGGCGAGGTCCGCCTCGTTGAGCATGACGCGCGGCGCGAGGCTCGCAAAACCGGTGCCGCGGTCGGGCTCGATGACGATGATGCGGGCGATCTTCAGCGACGCGTCGCCGAGCAGGAGCGGGTCGCCGACGGCGAGGCCGAGCGCGTCGAGCAGCGCGTTGTCGACCCACACCGTGCCCTTGGCAGGCGCCGCGGCGACGTCGACGTCGTCGGCGCCCGGCGCGTCGCGAACGCGCAGCCGGCCGCGCAGCGGATAGGCGTCGCTGACGGCCTTGACGCTGACCAGCCGCGTCGCTCCGCCCTTGTCGTCGGAGGCGCGGCCCATGCTCGGGAAATTCGCTGTCGTCGCGGTGACGAGGCCGAGCGCGCGCGCGCGCGAGGCGAACGTCGCCGGCGCCGGTTGATCGCTCGAGACGATCGCGTCGCCGCCGAGCAGCTGGCGTGCGTCGCGGGCGAGGCCGCCGTTGATGCGGTCGGCGAAGAAGCCGACCGCCGTCAGCGCCGCCACGGCCAGCGTCACGGCGACGACGAGCAGGCGCAGCTCGCCGGCGCGAAAGTCGCGCAGCAGCTGGCGCCAGCCGAGCTGCCACGCCGACGGCGCGCGCGCTTGCGCCGGCGGGGCGTCGAGGGCGGCGGGCCGCGTCAGCGAAGGCGTCGTCATCGGCGCGGAACTTACCCGAGTTGTGAACGTTGCGTGCAAGCGGGTTGAATCCGGCCCGTCGCGCGGGGTGATCCAATGACGCATGAACTCCACCCTGCCTTCGCTTTTCGTCTCGCACGGCTCGCCGATGATCGCCCTCGAACCGGGCGAAGCCGGCGCCTTCATGCAGCGGCTCGGCCCGGCGATCGACGCCGCGTTCGGCCGGCCGCGGGCGATCGTCACCGTGTCGGCGCACACCGCTGCGCGCGTCCCGGTCGTCCTCGCCGCGCCGCGCCACGAGGCGATCTACGACTTCGGCGGCTTCGATCCGAAGCTGCGCACGCTGCGCTACGACGCCGCCGGCGACCCCGCCCTCGCCGCCCGCCTGCTGAAGCTTCTGCAGGAAGCCAGCATCGACGCGCAACGCGTCGACCAAGGCGGCCTCGACCACGGCGCGTGGACCGCCCTTCGCTTCATCTATCCCGACGCCGACATCCCGGTCGTCCCGCTCGCCTTCGTCCCCAGCGATCCGCCGGCGGCGCAGTTCAGGCTGGGCGAGGCGCTCCGGCCGCTGACCGAAGACGGCGTGCTCGTGATCGGCAGCGGCAGCATCACCCACAACCTGCGCCGGCTCTTCGTCAACGGCCTCACGCCTCGCACCGACCTGCCCGAAGCCGCCGACAACGCGGCGTTCCGCCACTGGATCGCCGAGCGCGGCAGGGCATGCGACTGGGACGCGCTCTTCGCCTATCGCAGCAAGGCGCCGCACGCGGTCGAGATGCATCCGACCGACGAGCACCTGCTGCCGTGGTACGTCGCCGCGGGCGCCGGCGGCCGCGACGCGATGCCGCTGCGCATCCACGACAGCGCGACGATGGGAAGCCTCGGCATGGATGCGTATGCGTTCGGGCCGCGCGCCGGCGCGCTCGCGGCGGTTCTGGCTCAACGAGAGCCGCAGCCGGCCTGAGGCGGCGCGGTCAGCGCGCCTTCGGCACGCTGCCGACGACGCCGGCGACGAACCAGTCCATCGACTTGATGTCGGCGTCGGCGAGCACGCCGCGCGCCAGGCGGGTCGTGCCGGCGTTGTCGACCAGCGGCGCGGCGAACGGCGCCAGCGTTCCCGCGACGATCGCGGCGCGCCGCGACTGCAGGCCGGCACGCACGTCCTTCGCGAGCGCGACGTCGACGGCGTCGATGTCGACCATGCCGCTGGCGATGCCGCCCCACACCGGCTCCGGCCGCCAGCTGCCGTCGATCACGCGCTCGGCGACTCGCGTGTAGAAGCCGCCCCAGTGGTGGACGATCGCGGCCAGCTGCGCATCGGGCGCGAACGCGCGCATATCGCTCGGATAGGAGACGACGCGGACGCCGCGCGAGCGAAAGCTCGCTTGCGCCGCCTGCGCCACCGCCGGCGAAGCGCTGTGGTGAGTGAGCACGTCGGCGCCCTGGTCGATCAACGCCTGCGCTGCGTCGCGCTCCTTGGCCGGGTCGAACCAGGTGTTGAGCCAGACGACGCGCACCGTCGCGCTCGGGTTGGCGGCGCGCATGCCGAGCGCGAACGCATTGATGCCCTGCACGACCTCGGGCACCGGGAAGCCGGCGACGTAGCCGGCGACCCCGCTCTTGCTCGCGCGCCCGGCGAGCCAGCCGGCCAGCCAGCGCGCCTCGTAGTAGCGGGCGTCGTAGGTGGCGAGGTTGGGCGCGTCCTTGTAGCCGCCGGCGTGCTCGAAGCGGGCCTGCGGAAACTCGGCAGCGACCCGCAGCGCCGGCTCGAGGTAGCCGAAGCTGGTCGCGAAGACGAGCGTCGCGCCTTGCTGCGCGACCAGGTCGCGAATGACGCGCTCCGCGTCGGCGCCCTCGGCGACCGACTCGACGGCGATCGTCGTGACACGCGCGCCGAGCGCGCGCGCCATCTCGCGCCGGCCGAGCTCGTGCTGGTACGTCCAGCCGGCCTCGCCCACCGGCGTCACGTAGACGAAGCCGACGACCAGCGGCACCTGGGTGCCGGCCGGCGCCGACGCCGATGGCGCCGCTGCGGCGACGAATGCCGCGGCGGCGGCGAGCAGCGCGCAGGCGCCGCGGCTGAGGTTTTTGAACATGGTTGACCTCGACATGGCCCGTGAGACCGTGCGTTCGCCGCACGGGCGGGCCGGCGAACCGGACGATTGTGTCGCGCGCGCGGCAGGCCGCTGCCGAGGCCTTCCGCTACCTGGCGCGCACGTAGCGGCCGTCGAACAGGACGGTCCAGGTCTTGCCGGCGTCGCTCGACAGCTCCCAGAGCTGGCGCACCGAGCCGTCACTGGCGGGCGTCCAGGTGATCCGCTGCAGCACGGTCGCCTTGGCATCGGTCGGGCTCGGCCCGGACATCGACATCACCATGCTGCGATCGACAAGCTGGCCGGCGAGGATCAGCAAGGTGCCGCTGTTGTCGACCCAGGTCTGGTGCCAGCGGCGATCGACGACGTCGTAGATGTTGAGGCTCTTGCCGGTGACGCCGCCGTTGCCGGTCCATTGCTCGAGCAGCGCGCAACCGTCGGCGATCAGCTCGATCGTGTTCTCGCCGACCTTCTTGCCGGCCGGGCCGAAGACCTCCCAGTGGCCGACCCAGAAGTCGAACTGGCGATGCTCGCTCGACTCGCAACGCTTGGTTGTGCCGCCGGGCAATGACTGCGCCGAGGTCGGCGCCGGGCCGAATCCGACCGCAAGCGACAGGAGAAGCGCTGCCCGCGCGGCCGATTGCGAGCCCGTGCGAAGGAACTTCATGACGCGAGACTAACCACAAACAAGAGGCGGCGACGCGTCGCCGATCGCTGCTCGGCACTTCGGTTGCCGCGACGCACCTTATCCTCACGAGCACCGAACCGACCGCCATGAGACTGCTCACCTTCCGCGATCCCGACGAGGGCCGCCCGACGCTCGGCGTCCGCTACGGCCAGCGCGTGCTCGACATCGCGGTGGCGGCACGCATCGCCGGCATCGCCGGCATGCCGACGACGCTGAAGGCGCTGCTGGCCGCCGGGCCGAACGCGATGGCGCGGGTGCGCGAGCTGAGCGGCGCGTCGCAGGCGCACGACGGCAGCCGCTTCGACGCCGCCTGGCGCGACGAAGCGACGCTCGACTACCTGGCGCCGATCGACGACGCCGACAAGTTCCTGTGCGTCGGCAAGAACTACCGCCAGCACCTCGAGGAATTGCAGCGGACGAACCTGATCAAGGAGATCCCCGACGAGCCGACCGCTTTCGTCAAGCTCAACTCGAGCCTCGTCGGCCACCGCGCCGAGGTTGTCCGGCCCGAAGGAATCGTCCGCCTCGACTACGAGCCCGAGCTGGTGTTCGTGATCGGCCGGCGCGCGCTCGGCGTGAAGAAGGCCGAAGCCTTCAACTGCGTCGCCGGCGTGACGATCCTGAACGATCTCACCGACCGGGATTCGCAAGAGCGCGAGGTGAAGTCGGGCTCGCGCTTCTGGACCGGCAAGAACATCCCCGGCTTCGGCCCGCTCGGCCCCGAGCTGATCACGCTCGACGAGATCGCCGATCCGTACGACCTCTGGATGACGTGCTCGGTCAACGGCCAGCTGCGCATGCGCGTCAACACGAGCGACCAGATCTGGAAGCTGCCCGACATCGTCGAGCACTTCTCGCGCCACATCCCGATCGAGCCGGGCGACATGTTCTCGACCGGCGCGCCGGGCGGCGTCGCGGTCGGCAAGCCGAACGCGGCCGAGCTGTTCCTGAAGCCGGGCGACGTCGTCGAGTGCGGCATCGAAGGGTTCGCTACGCTGCGCACGACGATCGTTTCGCCGTCGCCGCGCAAGGTGGCGGCGCCGGCGTGAGGCGGAGGGGCCGAACCATGCGCGCTCCTCGCTCCATCGCCCGTCGCTCCCTCGTCGCCGCGCTCCTCGCCGGGCTTGTCCCGGGCGCAATGTGCGGCGCTGCCGCGCAGGCATTCCCGGGCCGAACCGTCACCATCGTCGTGCCGTTCCCGCCCGCCGGCGGCGCCGACACGCTGGCGCGCACCCTGGCACCCCACCTGAGCGCGCTCTGGGGGCAGACCGTGGTGATCGAGAACCGGCCCGGCGCGAGCGGCCGGATCGGCACCGAGCAGGTCACCAACGCAGCGGCCGATGGCCACACGCTCGTGATGGCGTCGACCGCCGCCATCACCGAGAAGAACATGACTCGCCTCGCGCCGGTGGCGCTGGTCTCGGCCGAAGCCTACGTGATCGTCGTCAACGCCGGCGTGCCGATCAACGGCGTGCGCGAGCTGATCGCCTTCGCCAAGGCGAATCCGGGCAAGCTTCGCTTCGGCTCTTCGGGAATCGGCGCCGCGTCGCACCTGTCGGGCGAGCTCTTCAAGGCGCAGGCGCAGGTCGACCTCCAGCACGTTCCGTACAAGGGCACGGGCCAAGCGCTCACCGACCTGCTCGGCGGCCAGATCGAGCTCATGTTCGCGCCGACGCAGACCGTGATCCCGCAGCTGCAGTCGGGCCGCCTGAAGGCGATCGCCGTCACCGGCACGCAACCGCTCGAAGCGCTGCCCGGCGTGCCGACGGTCGCCGCGTCGGGCCTCTCCGGCTATCAGGCGCAAGGCTGGTTCGGCCTGCTCGCGCCGAAAGCGACGCCCCCGGCCGTCGTCGCGCGGCTGCACGATGACGTCAACAAGATCCTCGCCCTGCCCGAGGTGAGAAAGGACCTGATCGCGAAAGGCGCGGAGCCCGGCAGCCAGACCGCTGCCGAGTTCGGCCGCTTCATCGCCGATGAGCAGGCCAAGTGGGCACGCCTCGTCAAGGAGGCGGGAATCGTGATGGAGTGAGGCGGCGGCGCTCAGCGGCGCTCCGCCGCCGCCGCCTTTTCCGCGCCGAGCTCGACCACGTTGCCGGCCGCGGTCGGCGTCGCGACGCGCAACAGGTGGCCCTGCACGGTCGCGCCGACGTCCATCTGCAGCTGGCGGTAGCGGATCGTCCCGGTGACGCGCGCGTCGGACTGCAGCTCGAGCCGGTGCTCGACGTCGAGGTCGCCGATCACCGTGCCGTTGATCACCGCATCGCCGCAGCGCAGGCTGCCTTCGATGTGGCCGTTGGCCGACAGCACGAGCAGCGACGGACTCCTCGCGTCGCTGGCCGGGCGACCCGTGACGTCGCCCTTGACGCGGCCGTCGATTCGCATTCCGTTCGTGAAGAGCAGGTTGCCGGTGATCTCGACGCCCTCGGCGATCAGGGTCGAGAGCTGCGCCATCTTGATGAAGGGCTGCTTCTTGAGGCTTGCAAACATGGCTCCGGTCCTTTCAGTGCTTCTTGCCCTCGCGGGCCTTGCGGAAAAAGGTCAGCTCGTCCTGCGATTCGGTGAGCTTCTGGTTGAGCGAGTCGATCTGCTTTTCGAGCTCCTGGCTGCGCGCGTCGGCGATTCGCAATCCCATGCGCGCCTGCTCGAGCTGCTGGCGCAGCTGCACCAGCTCGGCGGTCGGCGCCGCCGGCACCCGGACGACGACCTCGGGTGCGCGTTCGCGCAGCAGCTCGGTGGTGGCGAGGCCGGCCGCGAACGAGGCGGCGACGAGGACCATGGCCACCAGGGCGCCGCGTCCGGAACGCCGGCGCGGGGCCAGCGTCAGGCCGACTCGCGTCAGGTCGCGGGTCGCCTGATGCCCGAATCCGATCGACACGGCCAGGGCTCCGTTCACATCCCCGCCAGGTAGCGCCGGGGATCGATCTGGTCGCCCGAGCGGAGCACCTCGAAGTGCAGGTGCGCGCCGGTCGAGCGCCCGCTCGAGCCGACCATGGCGATGCGGTCGCCGGGAACGACGACCTCGCCCGTGCGCACCAGAAGCTGAGAGGCATGGGCGTAGCGGGTCGCCAGGCCGTTGCCGTGATCGATCTCGACCACCCAGCCGAAATCGCGCTTGAAGCCGGCGAAGGCGACGATGCCGCCGGCCGCCGAGGCGATCGGCGTTCCGGCGCGCGCCGCGAAGTCGAGCCCGGCGTGGAAGGCGTGCGAATGGGCGAACGGATCGATGCGGTTGCCGAACGACGACGTCAGCTCGGCGCCCGGGATGGGCAGCCGCGTCGGCAGGCGCATCAGCGCGAGCGACTGCTCGGCGGCGGCGTTCGCGACCGATGCGATCTGCTGCTCGACGCGACCGAGCTGCGCGTCGATCGCGCCGAGCGGCGACGACTCGCTCCGCTCGGGCAGCAGCGGCCCGCCGGCGGCGCCGGCCGGCTCCGCGTGCGGCTTGCGGCTCAGTGGGGCCGGCGCGCGCAACGCGGCCGGCGCGTCGGCGTTCATCACCCCGATCCGCTTGCCGAGTTGCGCCGCCTCGCTCTCGAGACGGAACAGGCGCGCGGAGATCGCGCCCACCTGTTCGAGCGCGAACGGAAGCGCGAGCGGCTCGGGCGCGGCCGACACCGAAGGCATCGGCCTGACCGGAGCATCGGCGAGCCAGTAACCGACGGCGCCGCCCGAACCGAGCAAGGCCAACGCAGCGGCGCCTGCCAAGGCGATCAGCGGCCGGACCGAGAAGGTCCTCACCCGCGACCGGCTGTTCGCGCCGGTGGCAATCATCACGAACGCCATGCCCACTCCTTCAGACCGATGCGGCGGGCGCGTCGGGCGCCTCGCCGGTCGCCGGGCCTGGAGCACCCTCGACAAGTCGATCCTAGGGGCGAGGGGCGTGCAGGAGAGCCGCCGGCGCTGCAACGGTTTGTTCAGCGCGGAAACGTTGGCGCAAGTTCACGATCGGCCGCGCCGAGATGTTGCAAGTCGTTGCCGATCGCAAGCGAATCCGGACTTGCTACGCGCACGCCGTCGAAAAAAGGAGGGCCGGCCGCTTGCGCGGACGGCCCCCGCAGGCGCCCGGTCTGGCGGGCGCGTCAGAAGAAGCGGTATTTCAGGCCGACGGTGTAGAAGCGGCCGACGGCACCGGCGTAGTCGAGCGGGTTGAACGCTTGCTGGCCGTAGGTCAACGGGTCGAGCGGAGCGATCCGGTTGAAGAGGTTGCGGATCGATCCGTAGACCTCGAGCTCCTTCATCGGCTGCCAGCGGCCGACCAGGTCGAAGGTCGTGAACGACGCGATCCTGCAGCCGGCCGGCGCGTCCGAGCCGTCGGCGAAGGTCGAGGCGCAGCCGGCCGGATCGTCCTTGAAGTTCTTGTTCTCGATGCTGGCTCGGTAGTTGGCGTTGATGCCGACGCGGTACGCGCCGGTGTCGACGAACGCACCGAAGTTGGCGCGATCGGCGGGAGTGCCGATGCAGTTGGTGACGTCGCAGTTGCCGTGCGTGCCGGCGAAGTCGCGCGACGAGCCGTCGACTTCGGTCCGCTTGAAGGTGAACAGGTGCGTCCACTGGGCGGTCAGCGTCAGCTTGCCGAAGCCGCCGCCGAGCTCGAAGCCCTGCTTGGCGTCGACGTCGAAGCCGCGCACCTTGGTCCGCGACGAATTGACGTACTGACCGAGCACCGCGACGATCTGGCCGGGGTCGCCGGGAACGGCGGTCGCCGTGGTCGGGTCGCGTGCGATGTGGCCGGCGGCGACCGCGGCGTCGGTCTGCTCCTGGTTGATCTCGTCCTTTCTCGTGATGTCGAAGTAGTCGATCGCGATGCTCGTCTTCGACGACGGCTCGAACACCAGGCCGAGGGTGTAGTTGTCGGACTTCTCGGGCTTGAGCGCCGGGTTGGGCGAGGTGATCACGGCCACCGCCGCGGGTGCGCACGCGGCGGCGATGCCGAGGTTGCAGCGCAGCGGATCGGTGGCGGTCGAGAACGCCGCCAGGCCGCCGACGCCGTTCTCGGCCGGGCTCGGCGCGCGAAAGCCCTTGGCGTACGTGCCGCGCAGCGCCAGCTCGCGGAACGGCGTGTACTTGATGCCGAACTTCGGCGTCGTCGAGTTGCCCGCGTCGGAGTAGTGGTCGTAGCGCAGCGCGGCCGACGCCTCGAGCTGCTTCAGCAACGGCGCCAGCACCTCGACGTATGCGGCGGTGACGGTCCGGCCGCCGTCGTACGCAGAGTAGCCGAGGCCGATGACGTTGCCGCGCTCGGTTCCGGTGACCGGCGTCAGGCTGATGCTTTCGTGGCGCAGCTCGGCGCCGACGGCGAGGCCGATCGGCCCGCCGTCGAGCTTGCCGATCTCGCGCGACGCCTTGACGTCGATCTGGGTGATCTTGGCGTCCGAGTCGGACGTGATCGGCGGCGACATCGCCGCATAGAGCGCCGCCGAGTTGAGACCGGCGTTCTCGGCGATGCGCCACAGCGTTCCCGCCGGCAAGGCGGCATAGGCGGCGCTGCCCGCGGTCGCCGCGGCGACGTTGGCGGCGGTCGGGTTCAGGAGCGCGAAGGTGACGTCGCGCTGCAGGTAGCCGGTGCGGACGTCATGGCCCTTGGTTTCGGAATACAGGAGCCCGGTGTCGTACTCCCATTCGGCAGCGGTGCCCTTGAGACCGACCAGGACGCGATAGAAATCCGAGTCGCCGTTGCGCACCCGCGGGCCGTTGTCGACCGCGAGGTAGCGCAGGCGCGCCTCGCTGCCGAAATACGGGTTGTCCGGGTGCGCGGCCCCGAGCGAGACACCGGCGTTGCTGACCGGACCGCCCGGATAGCCGACCGAGTTGCTGACCTGCGACGGCGTCGTGAAGGCCTCGTTCTTGTTGTTGTACCAGTTGAACTCGGCGTAGCCCTGCAGCGCCGGCGCGATGTTGAGCGTGCCGCGCGTGAAGAAGTTGATGTACTTCTGCGACGGCTGGATCTGGCCGTACTCCTGCGCCGCGTCGTTGAGGCAGCCACCGCCCGGATCGCCCTGCGGATGACTGGTGAAGTTGCTGCATGCCGCGGCTGGGAAGATGCGCGTGAAGCCCAGACCCGCGGGGTTGCCGCGGTTGTAGTAGTCGAGCGTGACGGGATTCCTGACGTTGCCGTTGATGGCGCTGCCGGCGGCGTTGTTGGTGGTGATCGCTCCGTTGCCGCCGGCCGAGACGCTGGCGACCGTCTCGTTGGCGCTGAAGCCGAGGTCGCGCAGGTCCTGCCTGCCGATGTAGCCGCGATCGGTGATGTCGCGGTTGTAGATCTCGCCCTGGCGACCGACCTCGAGGTTGGCGAGCACGTTGAAGCCCTGCCGCTGCAGGTCGCCGAATCCGCCGGTGATCGAGGCGCGCTTTTCCTGGCCGTTGCCGTACTGCGTCGTGCCGTAGCTCGCGTTCATGGCCAGGCCCTGATAGTCCTTGCGCAGGATGACGTTGACGACGCCGGCGATCGCGTCCGAGCCGTAGATCGCCGAGCCGCCGTCCTTCAGGATCTCGATCCGCTCGACCGCATCGAGCGGGATCAGGTTGAGGTCGGAGAACACCTTCTGGCCGTCGTCGGCGAGGCCGAACGGCGCGATCCGGCGGCCGTTGAGCAGGACCAGCGTCGACGCGGCGCCGAGGCCGCGCAGCGAGATGCCGGAAGCGCCGGACGCGAAGCCGGCCCCGAAGTTCTTCGGCACCGATCCCTGGTTGTCGACGGACAGCGTCTGCAGCAGCTCGGCAACGCTGCTGCGCCCGGACTTCTCGATGTCTTCGCGCGTCAGCGCCAGCACCGGCGACGCCGTCTCGGAGTTGATGCGGCGAATGTTGGAGCCGGTGATCTCGACGCGCTCCAGCGTCGTCGTGCCCTGCGCGAAGGCCGGCGCTCCGGCGCTCAGTATCACGCCACCGCAGGCCACCATCAGTGCTGTGCAGAGCCGAGTCTTCTTCATGAGCTACTCCGGGGCTAGAGGTCGATCGATCGATCGCCCTGCGTCCGCGCACTGGGCAGAGCGAACTTCGCGCAGGCGAGCGGCGATTGTCTGGACGGGGTGAGCCGTCGACGTTGCAGTTCCTGCGAATCTCGACGCGCGCATCCGCCACGCAACGCCGGCATCGCGCCGCGACAACTTCGAAACATTCCGATCCGACGTGTCGGGGCGAAACCGTGACGAAGGATGCATACGCATCTATACTTTTCGCATGCAACTTCCGGCACCTCCTTGCCTGCGTCCGCAACGGCGCGACGAGCCGCCGGCGTGGCAAGGTCGGGCGAGCGCGCCGCTCGTGGTGCGCACCGTGCGCCACGGCGCGGAGACGCTTGCCTGGCGCCGGCGTGCGGTGCGGGTCGACGTCGACGTCTACGTCGTCGGTCGCGACGAACCGGCGGTTCTCGGCGCGGAAGCGGAGACGGAGCCGCTGCGGGTCGAGCTGGCCCTGGACGACGGCACCGGCGAGCTCGAAGGCGACTTCACCCCGGCGACCCGCTCGATGGACGGCGCCGTCGGTTCTGCGCTCGCCGCGGCCGCCCGCCAGCGCCCGGGAGCGCGCCGCATCGTCGTCGGCGGCGCGGCGGCGGCAGCGCTTCGCGACGATCTCGCCGCCGAGGAGCGAGCGCTGCGCGCGCGCGCAGATCGCATCGCCTGCGCCAAGCCTGCGACCCGCGAAGCGCTCTTTCGCCGCCTTCTCCTCAGCGCAGATTTCATCCAGAGCCATTTCGCGGAGCCGCTCAACGTCGAGCTGCTCGCGGCGGTGTCGAACCTGTCTCCGTTCCACTTCGCGCGTCTGTTCTCGGTGGTGATGGACGAGACGCCGCATGCGTTCCTGACGCGCAAGCGCATCGCCGTCGCGCGCCGCCTGATCGACGCGGGGCTCGGCCGCGGCGACGCCGCCGAGCGCGCCGGCTTCGGCTGCCGGTCGACGCTCTTTCGCCATCTACGGGGGGCCGCCAGCGCGCGGTCGTGATGCCTGTGCTGCCACTTCTTCTCGTCATCACCGCCGACCGCGTCATCGCCGAGCCGCTTCGCCACGACGTCGCAGCGGCCGGCTTCAAGGCGTACTACGTCGAGACGCTCGACTCCGCGCTCGGCGTCATCGCGCAATGGCAATTCGATGCGGTCCTGCTGCACGCGCAGGGATTCGAGGATGCCCTGCCGCACATGCTCGGCAGGCTGCGCGACGACGTCGGCGTGCCGACCCTGCTCGTCCTCGACCACGGCGATGAGGAGCGTCAGCTGCAGGCGCTCGAGGCGGGAGCGAGCCAGGTGCTCGTCGAGCCGACGTCGATGCGCATCGTCGCTGCCCAGCTGCGCCGCCTGATCGACGTCTCGCACCCGCGCCTTCCGCACGAAGCCGCCGAAGTCCGCTTCGGGCCGCTTCGCCTCGACCCGCGCCGCGCCGCGGCGACGATCGGCCACGTCCAGCTCGCCCTCACCAGCGGCGAGTTCGAGCTGCTCCTGCTTCTGGCCTCGCGGCCGGGCGACCTGGTCCATCGCGAGACGATCGCGCGAACGCTCGGACGCACCAGCAACGCCGAGACCCGGCGCAGCGCCGACATGCACGTCTGCCGCATCCGCAGGAAGCTGCGCGAAGTGGCCGGCCACGGGCTCGTCGTCGACACCGTCTACGGGCGTGGGTACCTGCTGCGGATGGGCACACCGGCGCACGAGTCCGAAGACCACCACGCGGCCGAGTGGTCGGTATGAGCGCCCACGCGCTCGCCGGCGCCGGCGCGTCGTCGATCGATGTGCCTGCATCTATACTGGCGCCGATGGATCTGGTCGACCAGCTCAGCCCGCGCGGATTCGACTGCCTGTGCGGCAATCTGCGCATGGCCGCGCGCGCCGTCTCGAGCGTCTACGACCGCCATCTCGCCGCTGCCGGCGTCCAGTCGAGCCAGATGGCGGTGCTGTGGGCGGTTTCGAACGCACAGGGAATGACGGTCAAGCAGCTCGCCGCGCGGATCGCCATGCACGAGACGACGCTGATCAGGAACCTGCGCGTCCTCGAGCGCGAGGGCTGGGTCGCGCTCGAGGTCGGCAGCGAGGATCGGCGCCAGCGCATCCCGTCGCTCACCCGCGCCGGCCGCTCGGTGTTCGGCAAGGCGCTGCTCGGCTGGAAGAAGGCGCAGGCGGAAATCGCCGGCTTCCTCGACGACAAGATTCCCGAGACCAACCGCAAGCTGGTGCGCCTGACGCGCGCGATCTGGAACGACTGAAGCCGGCAGCGGCTTGCGCGGGCGGCGCGGACGATGCAAGCCGCCACGCCCGGGGGCGCACCGCAGCGTCGGAAAGCCCCCACACGACGCCACGAGCGCACCCGACAGACGCCCGCTCGCCCAGCTCGTACCTTGTCTCCTTCATTGCCAGGAGACACCATGAAGAATTTCTCGCTGGTCGCGATTGGCGCGGCCACGATCATGACCGGCTGTGTTGCCTATCCGGTCGATACGTACCATGATCGTGGCGATCGCAGCGCCTATCGTGACCACGACCGGCGCTACGACCGTGACGATCGCCGCAACGAATGGCGTGAGCACGACAGAGACCGCAAAGACAACGACCGGGACGGTGACCGGCGCGATTGGCCGGCCCGCCCTTGAACGGAAAGGTCCCATAAAGATGGAAGCTCTCGACCCCACGGCGTGGCGCGCGCGTTGCGCGCAGCGAATGGCCGAACTCGACCCCGACCTCACCCGAAGCGAGGTCGAGCGCCTTGCCCAGGACGTCTATGCCTTCGAGCGCACCCGCGCCATGGAGCCGGAGGCTGCCGCCGAATTCGTCTCGATCGAGATGAGTCGCCCGGAGCGGCCGCCGTTCGAGCGGCGCTCGGTGCCGCGCGGTCGCGAAGCCGGCGTCGTCTAGCGCAGCCAGCGGGCGGCGATCCGGTCGTACTCGCCGCTCGCCTTGGCGAGGTGCAGCCACTGGTCGACCCACGCCTTGAAGGCGACGTCGCCGCGCGGCAGCAGCCAAGCCATCTCGCCGTACTGGAGCGGCTTGTCGGGATTGACGGCGCACAGGCCGGGGCGCAGCCGTTGCTGGACGATGGTCTCGGCCGACTCCGAGATCATGACGTCGGCGTTGCCCTTCAGGATCTCGTCGAAGATCGTCGTGTTGTCGTTGTAGATGACGATCTTGGCGCTCTTGAAGTTGGCGCGCGCGAAGCGCTCGTTGCTGCCGCCGGGGTTCTCGATCACGGTCACGGTCGGCTTGTCGATGTCGGCGACGGTCTGGTACTTGGCGACGTTCTCGCAGCGCGTGATCGGCGCCTTGCCGTTGATCATGTAGGCCTGCGAGAAGAAGGCCGTCTTCTGGCGGTCGAGCGTCACCGAGATGCCGCCGACGGCGACGTCGCACTTTTCGATGAAGTCCTTCATCAGCGTCGGCCAGGCCGATTTCACGAACACCGGCTCGGCGCCGAGGGCCTTCGCCGCGGTCTGGACGAGGTCGACGTCGAGCCCCTCGAACACTCCCTCCGACTTCTGCAGCGCGAACGGCGTGTAGTCGCCCGGCGTGCAGACGCGGAGCTTGCCGCTCTTTTGCACTGCGTCGAGACGCGACGGCACCGCCTCCTGGGCCAGCGCCGGCAGCGCGAGCAGAAGCGGCACGACAATTCCCCACCACCGTCTCGACATGAAACCTTCTCCCTGTGCATCCGGTCGCGCGCGGTCGTCGCGGCCGAGTCTGATCCTAGCGCGCCGCGCCGCGGCCGTGCTGTGCCTCATCGTCTGCGGCGCGGCCGGCGCCTCGTGCCCGCCGGGAACGACGACGAAGCTCGCGCTCCAGATCCTGAAGCAGGTCGAGTGGAAGGTCACCGACGACAACGCGCGCCAGGCGCTCGCGCTCGCCCTGCTCGACTGCCTCGCCTCGCCCGACCCGGAGCTTCGCGACGGGGTCGCCTTCGATGCCATCGCCCACTGGGCTCGCGCCAAGGCCCTGACGCCGGCGACGTTGCAGACGATCCGCACGACCTTGCTGCCGCGCCTCCTCCCGGACGCCGACAGCAACGGCTTTGCCCAGCCGTTCGCCGCCCTGACGCTGGCCGAGGTCGCGCGCGCCGACCGCGTCCAGCCGTTCCTCTCGGACGCCGAGCGCGCCGAGCTCGTGCGCGTCGCAACCACGTACGTGACGACCGTGGCCGACTACCGCGGCTTCGACGCGAGCGAAGGCTGGCGCCACGGCGTCGCCCACGGCGCCGATCTCCTCCTGCAGCTGTCGCTCAACCTCGCGCTCGACCGGGCGCAGCTCGATGCCATCCTGGCCGCGGTCGCCAGCCAGGTAATGCCGGCGAGCGGACACTTCTATGTTTACGGCGAAGGCGAGCGGCTGATGGCGCCGGTGTTCTACATCGGCCGGCGCGGCGCCCTGAGCGGCGCCGAATGGAGCCAGTGGTTCGCCCGGCTCGTCGCGCGGCGCCCGACGGCGGCGCGGCCGACCCAGGCGTCGCTCGCTGCCAACCACGACCTCGCGGCCTTCCTGCTGCCGCTCTACGCCTCGCTGCGCGAGAGCGGCACGCCCGAGATGCAGGCGCAAATGCTCCCCGGCGTCACTGCCGCGATCAAGGCGCTCGACTGAGCCGCGGCCCCGCGCCGCCTCAAGGCGCGCGGGCGACGCTCTGCAGCATCCGCGTCATCAGGTAGAGGCGCGGCGCGATCGAGTCGATCTCGATGTACTCGTCGCGGGCGTGGTAACCCGAGCCGGCGAGGCCGAAGCTCTCGAGGACGACGGCCTTGCCCGACCGCGACGCGTAACCGGCGTCGGTCGCTCCGCCGGTCATCGGATGCAACGCCAGCTCGCGGCCGTCGAGCTCGGCGTAGATCGCTTGCGCCTGGGCGGCTAGCGCGCGCGCTCTCTGGTTGGCAAGGAACCGCGGCCGGCCGACCTGCAGTGTCACCGTCGTTTCAGTGTCGGCGACGAGGTGGCCGGCCTTGACCCTCTCCTGCAACGCGGCGCGGAGCCGATCGTCGGCGCCCGGCGCCGTCAGGCGGACGTCGGCACGGGCGGTCGCTTTCTCCGGGATCTGGTTGCTGACCACGCCCGCCTGCGCCATCGTCCAGTTCAGCTGCGCGCCCGGGATGCCGCGGGCGATGTCGCGGGTCTGCTGCAGCTGATAGGCGAGCTCGATCAGGGCATTGCGTCCCGCCTCGGGCGCGGCCCCCGCGTGCGCCGATCGCCCCTTGACCTCTAGGATTGCGGTCGCCGTTCCCGCGGCGCCGAGCAACAGGCCCTCGGTCCTGGCGACTGCCTTCGCGCCCGTCGGCTCGGCCGAGAAAACGTAGTCGTGCTGCTCGGCGAGCTGCGCGATCGTCTCGCCCGACGTCGTCGAGCCGACCTCCTCGTCGTGGTTGAAGAGCACCGTGAGCTGCGCGTAGTCGCGCCAGCCGGCGTCCTTCAGGATCGCCAGCGAATGGAGGATGACGGCAATGCCGCCCTTGTCGTCGGCAATGCCGGGACCGTAGAGCTTGTTGCCGTCCTGGCGGTACGGTTCGGCGGCGAGCGTTCCGGCCGGGTAGACCGTGTCCATGTGGGCGATCAGCATGAGCTTTTTCGTGCCGGTGCCGCTGAAGCTGCCCTTGACCATCGACCCGGGGCCGCGCGCCGGCGCGATCCGTTCGGTGCGTGCGCCAAGCGCCTGCAGGCGCGCCTCGACATAGCCAGCTATCTTCGCCAGACCGACGGCGTCGGTGCTTCCCGACTCGATGAGCACCATGTCCTTCAGGCTCGCGATGACAGCCGGCTGGGCCGCGTTCGCCGCGGCCCGGAGCGCCGGGTCGGCCGGCGCGGCGCAAGGCGCGGCGGCGGCGACGAGCAGGAGTCCCGCCACGGCGACTCGCGCCGGCGACGGTCTTGAGCAGGTCGAGGCAGGCATGGCGGCTCCGGTGCGATGGACCGGCGGATGGTAGCCAGCCGCCGCGCGCCCGTTGGGCACACCCCTTGCCGAATTTCGCCGAGCGTCGCGCCGCGACGATGTTTCACTGAAGGGGTTGCCATGGCCGACTCGAACGAGCTGTTCGACGTTGACGAGGACAAAGACGCAAGCGACGACGACGCGCCCGCCGCCGGCGCGGTCTCCCTGCTCTCTGCCGACCATGCCGAGGTCAGGCAGATGTTCGAGACCTACCGCCAGCTCGTCGACGAGAACGCCGACGACGAGCAGCGCGGCGAGCTCGCGCGCCGGATCTGCTCGATGCTCACCGTTCACGCCGAGATCGAAGAGGAGATCTTCTATCCGGCGATGCGCGAGAACGTCGACGACGACCTCCTCCTCGACGAGGCCGAGGTCGAGCACGCGGCGGCCAAGGACCTGATCGAGCAAATCGAGGGCATGGACCCGGGCGACGCTCTGTACGACGCCAAGGTGATCGTCCTCGGCGAGTACGTCGACCACCACGCCCAGGAAGAGGAGAACGAGCTCTTCCCGCAGGCAGAGAAGTCGGGGCTCGACCTCGACGACCTCGGCGCCGAGCTGGCCAGCCGCAAGCGCGAGCTGATGGCAACGCTCGCCGACGAGTAGGTCGATCCGCGCTGGCGGCGCGGCGCGCCGATCTCAGGCGGCGTTCTGCGCCGCGACCAGGTCGGCGTCGATCTTCGCCGCGCGCGCGAACGCCGGACGCGACGTGACCCGGCCGATGTAGCCGGCGACGACCGGCGACTCGGGGACGAGCTTGAACATCGTCGTCCAGCGCAGGGCGGTTGCCCAGAGCACGTCGGCGGCGGTGAAGCGTTCGCCGAGCAAGAACGGCCCGGCGGCGAGCTGGTCGGTGAGTGTCTTCAGCATCGTGTCGTAGTCGCCGTACGGCGCGGTCGACGGCGGTGCCGGCTCCCGCTTCATCGAGCGGTCGACCAGCGCCGGCTCGAACGACGAGCCGTAGAAGAAGAGCCAGCGCAGATAGGGGCCGCGCAGCGGATCGCCGATCGCCGGCGTGATTCCTGCCTCCGGATAGAGGTCGGCGAGGTAAGCGTAGACGGCGCCCTGCTCGGTGACGAGCGCGCCATCGTGGACGATCGCCGGCACCTTGCCCATCGGATTGACGGCGAGATAGTCGGCCCGACGCTGCTCGCCCTTCTTCAGGTTCAGGACGTGCAGCTCGTAGTCGGCGCCGAGCTCCTCGAGCAGGATCAGCACGCCGGCGGAGCGCGATTGCGGCGAATGGAAGAACGTGACGTGGCGGTGGGCGGCGGGCATCGACGGGCTCCTTGAACGGATCGATCAGGCTACGCGCGCGAACGCTTCGTCGAGGCGGGCAGCCATCGCCGCCTTGGTGGCGGCGTCGACGAAGCTTGCGTCGAAGCTGTTCTTCGCGAGCGCATACGCATCGGCCACGCCGAGCTGCGGCAGCGCGTCGAAGGTGGCGATGAAGTTGTCGTTGACGTAGCCGCAGAAGTAGGCGGGGTCGTCCGAGTTGATGGTCGCCTTGATGCCGGCGCGCAGCAGATCGGCGAGGTTGTGGTCGGCGAGCCGGTCGAAGACGCGCAACTTGAGGTTCGACAGCGGGCAGACGGTCAGCGCGACGCCCTCGCGCGCGAGCCGCTCGACCAGCCTCGGGCTCTCGACGCAGCGAACGCCGTGATCGATCCGCTCCGCGTGCAGCACGTCGAGGGCGCTCTCGATGTAGGCCGGCGGTCCCTCCTCGCCGGCGTGGGCGACGCGGTGCAGGCCGAGCGCGCCGGCCCGGTCGAAGACGCGCGCGAATTTTTCCGGCGGGTGGCCGCGCTCGCTGCTGTCGAGGCCGACGCCGACGAAGTGCTCGCGCCACGGCAGCGCGGCGTCGAGCGTCGCGATCGCCTCGTCTTCGCTCAGGTGGCGCAAGAAGCACAGGATCAGCGCGCTCGTCACGCCGAGCTCGCGCCGGGCCCGCTCGCCCGCGGCGGCCAGCCCGCGGATGACGGTGCCGATCGGCACGCCGCGCGCGGTGTGCGTCTGCGGGTCGAAGAAGATTTCCGCGTGGACCACGTGGTCGGCGGCGGCGCGGCGGAAATACGCCGTCGCCATCGCCTCGAAGTCGCTCTCGTGCAGGAGCACGCTCGCGCCGGCGTAGTAGATGTCGAGGAAGCTCTGCAGGTCGGTGAAGTCGTACGCCGCGCGCAACGCGTCGACGCTTGGGTAGGCGAGCGCGACGCCGTTCTTCTGCGCCAGCTCGAAGATCAGCTCGGGCTCGAGCGTGCCCTCGATGTGCAGGTGCAGCTCGGCCTTGGGCATCGCGCGCAGCAGCTCGGGCAGGCGCTGGCGCGGGATGCGAGCGAAGTCAGGAAGCATGTCGGGGACGATCCTTCGCTGCTCGGAACGACCGGGCGGGGGCCGCGCGCCGGCGGCCCGCGCCCTCCTCACCTCACTTCTTCTCGCCGCCCGGAACCTGGCCCTCGACGCCCTTGACGAAGAAGTTGATGCCGCCGAGGAACTTGTCGTCGGCGCTGGCGCCGGCGGCGAGCATCTCCTTGCCGTCGTTGCTCGTGATCGGGCCCTTCCAGATCACGAAGCTGCCGTCCTTCAGGCCCGACTTGACGGTCTCGACCTTGGTCTTGACGTCGGCCGGCACCTTCTCGGAGATCGAGACGATGTCGATCGCGCCTTCCTTGACGCCCCACCACGTGTGGCCGCCGCCCTGCCACTTGCCGTCGAGCGCGTCCTGCGTCGCCTTCTTGTAGTACGGCACCCAGTTGATGACCGCCGACGCGAGGTGCGCGTTGGGGGCGTACGCCGTCATGTCGCTGTCCCAGCCGAAGGCGTACTTGCCGGCCTTGCCGGCGGTCTGCAGCACGGCCGACGAGTCGGTGTTCTGCATCAGCACGTCGGCGCCGCCGTTGATGAGCGACTGCGCGGCGGCGGTCTCGTTCGGCGGGTCGAACCACTTGTTGACCCAGACGACCTTGGTCTTGACGTTCGGGTTGACCGACTGCGCCCCCATCGTGAAGCTGTTGATGTTGCGGACGACCTCGGGGATCGGCACCGAGCCGACGACGCCGAGCGTGTTGGTCTTGGTCATGCCGCCGGCGATCACGCCGGCCATGTACGCGCCCTCGTAGGTGCGCGAGTCGTAGGTGCGCATGTTGGGCGCCTGCTTGTAGCCGGTCGCGTGCTCGAACTTGACGTCGGGCGTGTCGCCGGCGACCTTGAGCATCGGCTCCATGTAGCCGAACGTGGTGCCGAAGATCAGCTTGTTGCCCTGGCTCGCCATGTCGCGGAAGACCCGCTCGGCGTCGGCCGCCTCCGGAACGTTCTCGACGTAGGACGTCTGGATCTTGGCGCCGAATTCCTTCTCGATCGCCTTCCTCGCGTTGTCGTGCGCGAACGTCCAGCCGCCGTCGCCGACCGGGCCGACGTACGCGAACGCGATCTTCAGGGCGCCGCTCGCCGGCGCGGCCGGGGCTGCCACCGTGGTCGTCGTGGTGGTGGTGCTCGTCGTGCCGGCGGGCGTCGTCGTGGTCGTCGTCTTCTCTTCCTTGCTGCAGCCAGACAGCATCGCGAGCGCGGCGAGCGAGCCCCATCCCGCGAGTTGGACGAAGGACCGTTTCGAGAGTCGAGTCATGGTGGCTCCAGTGGTGATTTGGCCGGGATGAGGGGGCGCGGCGAAGCGGCGATTATTGCGGCTATCCGGGGAAGAACGGCTTGCCGATCGACGCCGGCATGTTGACGCGGATGAAGGCAGCGTTCCTCGAGATCAGGACGAGCACGAGGATGGTCGCCAGGTACGGCAGCATGGTCAGGAACTGGCTCGAGATCTGCACGCCCTCGCCCTGCAGCTGCAGCTGCAGCATCGTCACGCCGCCGAAGAGGTAGGCGCCGAGCAGCACCCGCGCCGGCCGCCAGGTCGCGAAGGTCGTGAGCGCGAGGGCGATCCAGCCCTTGCCTGCCGTCATTCCCTCGACCCAGAGGTGGGTGTAGACGACCGACACGTAGACGCCGGCGATGCCGCACAGAGCGCCGCCGACGACGAGTGCGGCGAGCCGGATCCTGCGCACCGGATAGCCGAGTGCGTGCGCCGACTCCGGCGATTCGCCGACCGCACGCAGGACCAGTCCGGCGCGCGAGCGATAGAGGAACCAGGCGATCGCGACGGTCAGCGCGATCGCGACGTAGACCAGCGGATGCTGGCGAAAGAGCGCCGGGCCGACGAACGGGAGGTCGCCGAGCACCGGGATGTGGAAGGTGTGCTGCTCGCCGAGCTTTTCCTGCGTGTAGCGGATGCCGACGAAGGCCGAGAAACCGGCGCCGAAAAGGCTGAGGGCGAGGCCGGTGGCGTACTGGTTGGTGTTGAGCCAGATCACTAGGATGCCGAAGGCGGCCGCCAGCACCGCTCCGGCGACGGCGCCGGCGCCGAAGGCGAGCCAGTCGCTGCCGGTGTGGACGGCGGTCGCGAAGCCGGCGATCGCCGCGACCAGCATGATCCCTTCGGCACCGAGGTTGACGACGCCGGCGCGCTCGTTGATGAGGAGGCCCAGCGCCGCGAAGGCGAGCACCGTGCCCGAATTGAGCGTGGCCGCGAGAAGAAGCGCGAACTGGTCCATCAGACGCCCCCGCGGGCCGGCAGCGATGTCGACGCGACGACGGGATTGAGCGGCGCGTCGTCGCCGGGGGCCGCGCTCGCCGGCGCCACGGGCGCGACTCGCGCCGGCTTCCAGCGCAGGCGATAGGCGATCAGGGTGTCGCACGCGAGCAAAGCGAACAGGAGCAGGCCCTGGAACACGCCGGTCAGCGACTTCGGCAGGCCGAGGCGCGACTGCGCGAGCTCGCCGCCGATGTAGAACATGCTCATCAGGATCGCCGAGAAGACGATGCCGACCGGATGGAGGCGTCCGACGAAGGCGACGATGATGGCGGCGAAGCCGTAGCCCGCCGGCACATGCGGCGTCAGCTGGCCGAGCGGCCCGGCGACCTCGAGGCCGCCGGCGAGCCCGGCCATCCCGCCCGAGATCAGCAGCGACGACCAGAGCGCCTTGCGCGACGAGAAGCCGGCGTAGCGCGCCGCCGCCGGCGCGAGCCCGCCGACCTGGAGCTGGAAGCCCGCGTAGGTGCGAAAGAGCAGCACCCAGAACGCGGCGACCGCGGCGAGCGCGATCAGCACGCCGACGTTGACGCGAAAGCCGGTGAAGAGCTTGGGCACCTGCGTCGACTTCAGGAAGGTGATCGTCTGCGGGAAGTTGTAGCCGGCCGGATCCTTCCAGGGGCCGTAGACGAGGTAGTTCAGCAGCTGCTCGGCGACGTAGACGAGCATCAGGCTGACCAGAATCTCGTTGGCGTTGAAGCGGTCGCGCAGCAGCGCCACGACCCCCGCCCAGCACATCCCGCCGACGACGCCGGCGACGATCACCGGGACGAAGAACCAGGCACCCGTCGCCGGCGTCGCCTGCATCGCCACGCCGCTCGCGAACAGGGCGCCGACGATGAACTGCCCTTCGGCGCCGATGTTCCAGACGTTCGAGCGAAAGCAGACCGCGAGGCC
>Ga0068860_100000936_pt1 | contig 32327 bp, 18 predicted proteins | sample KBSSwiS32_FD_66597 | JGI IMG/M metagenome (GOLD analysis project Ga0068860, IMG submission 66597) | Switchgrass rhizosphere microbial communities from Kellogg Biological Station, Michigan, USA - KBS Switchgrass S3-2 | ecosystem: Host-associated > Plants > Roots > Rhizosphere > Soil ... | reverse complement strand
CGCCGCCTCCACCTCCTCCTCCGCCGCCGCCACCGCCGCCGCCATTAGGCAGGATGACCAGCGTCGAGGTACCGCGCACCGGGTCGATCGAAGCGCCGGTCGCGTTGGACAAAGTAAGGTTGATGGTCTCCGAGCCTTCATCGATCGAGTCGTTCACGATCGGCACCGTAAAGGTCTTGGTCAAGCCGTCGCCCGAGGCCCAGGAAAGGGTGCCGGAAACCGCGGTGTAGTCGGAGCCGGCGGTCGCCGTGCCGTTGCTCGTGGCGTACGAGACCGAGGCGGCGCCGGACTCGCCTTGTGAGCGCTCGACGCGGATGACCGCCACTCCCGCGGTCTCTGCCACCTCGAAGCTCACTTCATCGAATTTCACGACCCCCGGCCCGCCGGCGAGAGCCGGCCCGGCTGCCAGGAACAGAGCCGCCAATAGTGAAAGCTTATTTCTCATCGGAATCCTCCAGATTCGGGAAAGGAAACAGCCCTCGGCATCGGTCCCGAACGAACGCCGCAGTCGAAGGCGGCAGGGTCAAGGTACTCGCGCGGAGATGACACGAGGATTACAAGCACGGATCGGGGGCGATCCGGTTCGGCTCTTGGCCCTGTCTTCTATTGGGACAGCTGGGGGGATCCTGCGGAACAGAAATAAGCGGCGAGCTTTGCGGAGCTAGGAGATGACCCCGTCGTCGTCGTCGCTGCGGCCGGTGCGATGCAACCGGAAGGGGCCGGTGCTTTCAAGCTCCAAAAGTTCCCGGACCTTCTTGAGCGCACCGACCGTCTCGACGTCCCGATGCCCGAGCTCCACGGCTCGTTGAAGATTCTCTTCCGCGCCGCGCAGCCAATTGGGGTTCTGGGCGAGAGCGCGGCCAAGGGCGGCGAAATACTCCGGCTGCGGGTCGGTGCGCACCGCCTGACGGAGCAGCTCGACCGCGAAATGGTAATCCTTCGCCCCCGCGAGACCGCTCGCCCGCTCGTAGATCTGGCGCGCGAGGCGCCGGGTCTCGTCCAGACGCACGGATCCGGTGGGTTGGGCCGAGCCGCCGACGTCGACCTCCCGATCGTAGCGACGGCGGCGCTCGGGGTGGTTGAGAGTCAGATAGGCGGCGGTCGCGCGCTCGAACAGCAGCTCCAGCACTCCCTCGCGGCCGGCGAGGCCGAGCGCCGGAGCGTGCATCGGGTGGACCGCCCGCGCCAGCCGTTCGTAGCTGTCGTGGATCTCGTCCTCGCTCGCGGTCGGCGACAAATCGAGCAGCTCGTACCAAGTCGCCGAGCCGACCGTGCCGATCAGGCGCGCGATCTCGCCGCGATGCTCCTCCGTGTCGCCGTCGAACGGATGGTCGGCGAGGCTCCGCGCGATCCGGCGCGAGAACTGCGCCAGCTCGTCGGGGGTCGGGGCCTCGCCATTCCTTCTCGTTTCGGTCATGCCGGAAGCTCCCTGCAAGATCCCTGCAACCGCTTGCCTCACCACCCCATCCGCTCGATCGCGTAGGGCAACATTTTGCGCCACCAGGGCCAGTCGTGGTTAACGTCGTGCCCCCAGACGTCCAGTTCGTGCGGGATGCCCTTGGCGCGCAGGATCTCCGCCAGCCGGCGCGACGCATCCGGCGCCTCGTAGGCCCCCTGGCCGGTGAGGATGTGGATCTTCGTGTCGTGGCGCAGCGTTTCGAGCGCCGGCCCTTCGAGCTTCGGCAGGTACCAGGCGGGATTGTTGAAATAGCAGCTCTCGTCCGAGTACCCCTTGAAATAGTCGGGCGCGAGATCGTAAAAGCCGCTCATCGCGATCACCGAATCGAACAGGTCGGGGCGGCGGAAGAAGCAATTCGCCGCATGGAACGCGCCGAAGCTCGCGCCGGAGGTGGCGACTCGGATTCCCGGCGACTGGCAGATCTGGCCGATGTAGGGCACCACCTCGTCCTCGACGTAGCGGACGTAGAGCGCCTGGCGCCGCGCCTGCTCGGGCACCGGCAGCTGGTCGTCCATCCAGGCCTGGCTGTTGATGCTGTTGATCGAGAAGACGCGCACCTTGCCGGCCTCGATCTGCGGTTCGACCGCCTTGATCAGCCAGAAGCGCTCGTTTTCGAGGTAATCGGCGGCGGCGGTCGGAAACAACAGGAGAGGATGCCCCCAGGACCCGTAGGAGACGATCGGCATGTCTTGGCCGAGAATCGGGCTGCGCCAACCGTCGAGATGCTTTTCCATTGCGAGACCGACCTCCTCCGAAAAGACGACCGCTTCTGCGGCGCCGGGTCTGGTGGGAACGGTGTCAGGATATCCGGCCCCGGACCGCCCTTCAAGCGCCATGCCCGAAACACCACGCAAATACCGAACGCGAAAGCCAAAACCGATGCTCGTCTGCTCCGTCCCGGCGTGCCGCGCGCCACTCGCGATCGACTCCGCCGGCCGCCGCGCGCTCTGCCCGCGAGGGCATTCCTACGATCGGGCCAAGAGCGGCTACTGGAACCTGCTCCAACCGCAAGACCGCCGTTCGAGCACCCCGGGCGACTCGAAAGAGGCGGCCTCCGCCCGCCGGCTGCTGGTCGATCGCGGTCTCGACACGCCACTCTTTGCCGCGCTGGTGCCAATTCTCGGCACCTTGGACACGGCTGACCACCCCGGGGTGTTAGATGTCGGCTGCGGCGAAGGGGCGTGGCTCGGCTACTTGAGCGCGCAACGCGAGGTCGACGCCTGGGGCACCGATCTGTCGACCCCGGCGATCGAGCTGGCCGCCCGCCGATGGCCTCAGGCCAACTGGGTGATCGCCAACGCCGACCGGCGCTTGCCGTTTGCCGACCGCTCGTTCGACCGCATCACCTCGCTCACCGCCCGGCGCAACCCGGAGGAATTTGCCCGACTGCTCGCCCCCGGCGGCCGGCTGCTGATCGCGCTCCCCGGTCCCGACGACCTGATCGAGCTACGCGAAGCCGTCCTCGGCCGCGGCGACCGCCGCGAGCGGCTGGACGGTGCGCTCGCCGAGCTGTCGCCCTTCTTCGAGATCGAGGGGACGGAAAGGGTCGACTGGAGCGCGATGCTCGACGAAGAAGAGATCGGCGCGCTGCTCGCCGCGACCTATCGGGGCGGACGGGCAGGGCGGGAAGAGAGGGCGAGCGGGTTGGCGGGGACAGCGGTAACCTTCAGCCGGGATTTGGCGTGGTTGAAGGCGTAGGGGCGCACCTGCGTGTGCGCCCTAGGCTGGGCACGATCCGCGCACGCCAAGGGCAGACACGTAGGTCTGCCCCTACTCCCAGATCGCGACGTCAAACCGGCCGCCGGAGTTTGCCGCACCGCGGAACATGCCGGCGGAGTTGAACACCAGGGCAATTCCCCCGTCCTTGCCGACCGCGATGATGCCGCCATCGCCGGGTTCCAGTTCGGCGATGGTCTGTTTGGCCGCCTCTTCGAGGGACAGGCCGGCAAACTGCACGCGGGCCGAGATCGTGCGCGCGACGGTGTGGCGGATGAACTGCTCCCCCACGCCGGTCGCCGAGATCGCGCACGAGCGATCGTCGGCATAGGTCCCCGCCCCGATCACCGGCACGTCGCCGATCCGCCCAAAACGCTTGTTGGTCAGCCCGCCGGTCGAGGTCGCCGCGGCCAGGTGGCCGTGGGTATCCAACGCGACCGCCCCCACGGTGCCGAACTTCTTCGGCACGCTCCCCGCCGCCTCGTCCTTGAGCTCTTTTTGCCATTGGTCGTAGCGCTCCTGGACGAAGAAGTACTCCGGCCCGGCGCGTTCGACCTTCATCTCGTCCGCGAACTTCTCGGCACCCGGCCCGGCGAAGAAGACGTGCTTCGATTTCTCCATCACCAGACGCGCGAGCGAGATCGGGTTTTTGACCGTCTTCAACCCCGCGACCGACCCGCAGCCGAGCGTTGAGCCGTCCATGATCGCCGCATCCATCTCGTGCTCGCCGTCGTGGGTGAAGACCGCCCCCTTGCCTGCGTTGAACTTAGGATCGTTCTCGAGGTCCTTGACCACCGCCTCGACCGTATCGACCGCCGAAGCGCCTTTCGCGAGCATCCCCTTGCCCAGATTCAACGCCCGTTCGAGCGCCGCGAAATACTCCTTCTTCTTCTCCTCCGGCATCGACTTGTCGATCACCCCGGCCCCACCATGGATCGCAAGCGACCAGCGCGGCGCCTCGACCGAGGTCAGCACCACTTCGGCGCCGGGCTTCTCGGGGGGTTGGGCGGCGACCGGAACCAGCGAGAGCAGGAAAGCGACGCCAACGGTGGTGGCGCGGAAGAACGTTCGCATGGGGTCTCCTAGAAGAAGCGAGGCCGATGCTACCACCCGGCTCAGCCCACCCGCCGCACCAGCACGACCGTCTGGTCGTCCGCCTGCGGGTGCCCTTGGGCGAACGCGGTGACCGCGCCGTCGATCGCTTCGATCAGCTCCGGCAGCGGCATGTCGCGGTAGGAGGTGAGGATCGCGCCCAGGCGCTCCATGCCGAACTCTTCGTCGTCGGGGGCGCAGGCTTCGGTGATGCCGTCGCTGTAGAGGCAGAGAAGATCGCCGGGACTCAAGTCGGTGCGCTGCGATTCGAAGCGGGCGGCGCGAATGAGGCCCAAGGGGACTCCCCCGGAGCCGAGCTCGTCGAGGTGGCCGTCGCGGCGTAGGAGCAGCGCGGGGTTGTGGCCCGCGTTCAGGTAGTCGAGCTCTCCGGTCTCCGGGTGGAGCTGAGCGAAGAAGAGAGTGACGAACTTGTTCGCGGTCGAGGAATCGGCGAGGTGGGTGTTCAGCCGCTCCAGGAACCCGATGCCCACGCCGTCGCGCTCGGCGAGGAGGCGGAGCGCGGAGTGGAGGGTGGATACGAGGAGCGCGGCCGGCATCCCTTTGCCCGAGACGTCGCCGAGCGCCAAGCCGAAGCGGCCGGCTCCGGCGTCGAGGAAGCCGTAGTAGTCGCCGCCGACCTGGGCGGCCGGGCGGTTCCAGCCGGCGATCTCGTAGCCGGGGACATCCGGCGAGCCCTTGGGCAGGATCTGGCGTTGGATCTCGGCCGCCAGGCTCATCTCGCGCTCCAGGCGTTCTTTTTCCAGTGCCTGCAGATGGAGCCGGGCGTTTTCGAGCGCGATCGCGGCCTGGTTCGCGAACAGGCCGAGCGAGCGGCGGTCCGCGGCGCGGAACGGCCCCACGCCGCGCCGGCTCTCTTTGTCGCCGACGGCGATCAGGCCGCGCGGGCTCCCCTCGATCTCGATCCCGACACCGAGCAGGTGGCGCGCGCCGGGCAGCAGTGCTGCCGGCGCCTCGCCGCCGGCCACGAAACGCGCGAGGGTCGAATCATCGGCTTCGAACGCCTCTTCCGCCTCGCCGCCGAACGTCCGTTGCAGGCGATACCCCTCGGGGCCGAGGAGATAGAGCGCGCCGCGCCGTGCGTCGAGCAACATCACGGCGTGGAGCAGGATCTCTTCGGACAGCTGTTCGAGATCGAGGGTCCCGGCGACTTTCAGCCCCACGTCGTAGAGCGCTTCGAGCTCGACGCCGCGATAGTTCGCCTGGAAGCGCTGTTCCTTGAGCTGGCGTTGAAGGCGCAGCGCTTTGGCCGCCTCGGAGATCAGGAGGGTCGAGGCGTCGGCGAGCGGCACGTCGCCGGGCGCGTAGAGCAGCGCGCCGGCCGGCAGGCGCACCATCGCGAGGCCGCGGGCGAACTCGGGGTTCGGCGAGGCCGGATCGTAGACCTCGGGAAACCCTCGGTCGCCGTGGGTGCACTCGTGTTCGAGCAGGTTGCCGCGATCGATGTAGAGGGCGGCCGCCTCGGCGCGGTGCGCCTGGCACCAGTGGGCGAGCAATCGGGCGACCAGCGGCCGGGCCGCCGTTTCGGTCTGGGAGAGGACCAGCAGGTCTTCCCAATCCTCGCGGGAGAGTGCAGTCACGGGATCGGGACCGCCAAGGAGAAAAGGTTCAGGCGGAAGGACGAAGGCCGGCGATCGCCAGGGTCTCGTCCGGGAAAATCTGGGCGTACTGCGAAAGACCCATGATCTCGAAGGTCTTCGCGATCGTCGGCGTCAGGCTACAGAACCCGAGCTTGCCGTCGATCTCGATCATCTTCTCGATGATCTCGATCAGGATCGAGATGCCGATCGAATTGACGATCTTGGTGCCGTTCAGGTTGAGCAGCAGGATCTTCCGCCCCTCGTCGATCAGCTGGTAGGCCACCCGGGCGATCTCCTCGCCGCCCTGGTTGTTGATGTAGCCCTCCGTGTAGACGATCGCGAAGCCATCCTGGCGATCGACGGTTACACGCAAACTTTCGGTCATCGACGTAGCTCTCCGGCTTCTCGACTGTCGGCGCCTGCAGAGCGCCTCTTGCTCATCACCACCGTGGTGCCACCACCCGCACTCGAATCGATCTCGACGCTGTCCATCAGTCCCTGGATGATCTCCAGGCCCCAGCCGCGCTTGTTCTCGGCCTTGAGCTTGCTCGCGATCCGCGGCTTTTCGACCCCGCCCGCCACGAAGCCGATACCGGTGTCGCGCACCGAGATCCGCAACAGCTCCGGCTCGACTTTTCCGAGCACCTCGAAAGTCATGTAGACCTTTCGGTCGGGAGCGTGGCTATGTTCGAAGGCGTTGATGCACGCCTCGATCACCGCCATGCGAACTTCGTCGATTCTATCCGGAGTCATCTGCATGTACTCGGCCATGGCAGTCGCCGTCTTGCTCGCCGCGACTTCCATGTCGGGGAGCATCGGGAGCGTCAGCGTGACCTCCCTGAGCACCGCGTTGCCGGTCATGGTCGAGTTTCCTGTTCCGCGGTCCTAGAAGGTCAGGTAGAGCTCTAGGGCGTAGATGACGATGGGATGCACCGCGTCCTGGGCCAGAAGCGCCAGGAAGCTCGCACAGGTCACCACCGACAGGATCACCGAGCTCGAAACACGGGGAAGAGCAACGGACTTGCGTACGGAGTCTAACATGTCGGGCTTCTCCTCATTCTCGAGAAGCGCATACCGCAAGGGCGTTGCCAGCCCTCGTGCCGAACCTGCCCGACTTACCGCAAGCTGTTCTATCCACGACGTTTACTTTATTTCAACCCGATCGAGGTTGCGGCTTGCCCCGTCCGTGCTTCGCGACAAATTGCCGCACAGGAAGTCGAAGGTCCCGGCACCGCGCCACGGAAACGTCATCCCGCCTTGCTTGAATCGCCATTCGGGTCATTATGTCCCGCTGCGTCAAATTGCCGCGCAAGCTCAAAACCCTTTGCGCTGCAACGTTTTGCGGTCGATTCCGAGGATCTTCGCCGCCTCGGTCTTGTTGCCGTGAGCCAACTCCAGCACCCGTGTGATGTGGCGATGCTCCAGGCTCTCCAGATCGAGCGGTTCGTCCGCCGGCGCTTGGCGCTCCCTCGCCGGTCCTGTTCCAGCTGGCCCGGCCGATCCAGCGGCGCCGAGCAGGGAGCGCACCAAATCGGCTTCGATGTCGTCCTCGGCGAGCGACGCCGCCCCCTCGACCAGGTTCTGCAGCTCGCGCACGTTGCCCGGGTAGTCGTAGGACAGCAGCAACGCCAGCGCGTCCGCTTTCAGCACGGGTGACGGAATGCTCTCCCGGCGGCAGAACTCTTCGAGGAAATGACGCACGAGATGCGGAATGTCCGCCCGCCGGTCGCGCAAGGGGGGCAGATCCACCTCCACCCCTTTGAGCCGGTAATAGAGATCCTCCCGGAACGTCCCGTCGCGCACCATTTTTTCCAAATCGCGATGGGTCGCCGCGATCAGCCGCACGTCGACCGGAATCGGCTGGCGTCCGCCCAAGCGGACCACCTCGCGCTCTTGCAGCACGCGCAGGAGCTTCGCCTGGAGAGAGGGGTCCATGTCGCCGATCTCATCGAGGAACAGCGTGCCGGCATCGGCCAGCTCGAATTTGCCCGGCCGCGCCTGGACCCCCGTCGCCACCCCCCCCTCGATGCCGAACAGCTCGCTTTCGAGCAGCGATTCCGGCAGCGCCGCGCAGTTGAGCGCAATCAGCGCGCCGGTCCGCCGCGAACGAAGGTGTAGGAGCTTGGCGATCAGCTCTTTGCCCGTGCCGCTCTCGCCCCGGACCAGGACCGAGACGCCGCGCGGCGCCACGCGCTCGACGATTTCGAGCACTCGGCGCATTGGCGGAGTCGAGGCGATCACCCGCTGACCGTCCACCTCGTCGGTCAGGCGATCTTTGAGCGCCTTGTTCTCCTCTTCGAGCTTCTCGCGCTGGGTCTCCAGGCGTTCCACCTGACGCGCCGAATCGAGCGCGATGCCGGCGAGCGTGCCGACCGAATCGAGAAACCGCCGGTCGTCGTCGGAAAACGAGGCCTCCGAATCGCCGCGCGCCTCCTTGTCCAGGATCGCGAGATAGCCGAGGAACGTTCCGCGATAGGCGAGCGGGGTGGCGACCAGGTCGTGGAACCGCCGGCCGGCCAGCTCCCCTTCGGTCTGGACCAGCAGGCGCCCGGCGGCGAGCAGGTCGCGCCAGAGCGGCGAGGCGAGCAGCGCCGCGCCGGAGACCGCCGGCCCGGTCCAGCCGACCGTCGCCACCCCCCGGGGGCCGCCGTACGCGTCCCGGGTGACCGCCACCGCCGCCCCGGGATCGAGCACCGCGCACACCCGTTCGAGCAGCTCGTCGACCAGCTCCTGCTCCCCCCGTTGCGCCTGGAGCGCGAGCGCGAGGTCGTAGAGCGTCTCCAGCTGCAGGATCCGGCGGCGCTCGGCGAGCGAGGAGTCGGCGCGGGGCATGGATCCATTCTATGTGGCTCCCTCCCGATACCACCCATCCGCGACCCGCGGTTTCGTTTGTCCCGTAGCGACTGGCCGCTGCCGAAGGCGCCCGAAGGAGCGAGGAGGCAAACGAAACCGCGGGTCGCGGTGGCGGCGAAGCATCCAACTTTGGTACGTTAGGCCGATTTCACGCTTAGCGGCCAAGGACTTCCGATGACTCATGTCAACGCTTGCACGATCGTGTCGAACAACTACCTGGCGCTCGCCCAGGTGTTCGCCGCGTCGTACAAACGACTCCATCCCGGCGCCGAGGTCTACGTCTGCATCGCCGATCGGCCGGACCCTGCAGTGCATTACAGCCGCCTGCCGTTCGTTCCGGTGTTCGCCGCCGAGCTCGGGATTCCGACGTTCGAGAACTTCGCGTTCCGCTACGACATCCTGGAGCTGAACACGGCGGTCAAGCCGTACCTGCTCACCCACCTGCGCGAGAAATACGGCCTCGACCGGGTTTTCTATTTCGATCCCGACATCCTTGTGCTCGATTCCGTGGCGCCGCTCGAACGGCTGCTCGACGCGCACCCGGCGGTGCTGATCCCGCACATCACCCGCGGGCTCGATGACGGTTTTCTTCCGCCCGAGCGGATGATCCTGATGGCCGGCGTCTACAACTTGGGGTTCCTCGGCCTGCGCCTCGACGAGACGACCGCCGGGTTTCTCTCCTGGTGGCAGGATCGCCTCTACCGGTTTTGCCTCAACGACATCCACAACGGGGTGTTCGTCGACCAGTCGTGGATGGATCTTGCCCCGGCGTTTCTGGACGACGTCGCGATCGTCCGCGATCCGGCGTACAACGTCGCCTATTGGAACCTGCCGCAGCGCCGCACCGCCTGGGACGGCGAGCGCTTGACGGCCGAGGGACGCCCGATCGGGTTCTTCCATTTCAGCGGCATCGACTTCGACAATCTGGAGCCGATTAGCAAGCATCAAAACCGGATCTCGCTCACCTCCCGACCGGAGCTGCGACCGCTGTTCGAGCGGTACCGCAACCAGGTGCACGAGGCCGGCCACGCGCAGCTGGTCGGTGTGCCGTACGGCTTTAGCTCGTTTCCGGGCACCGACGTCGCCGTGCCTTCGGTCGCGCGCCGCCTGCTGCAACGGATGGATCCGAAGGGGCGGCGCTGGCCGAACCCCTACGACATCTACCAAGGGGACAGCTATTTTTCCTGGCTGGTCGAGCCGATTTCGTGTCCCGGCGGCATCCTCACCCGGGCTGTCCTCGCCCTCTGGGAGCTGCGCGACGACTTGGTGCGCGCCTTCCCCGACGTCTGCGGCCGCGATCTCGCGCGCTTTGCCGACTGGCTGAAGCATTACGGCGAAGGACTGCGCGCGGGGCTCCATCCGATCTTCCTCGAACCGGTTCGCGCCCGCGATGGGGCGCACCGTCGCCGCTCGACGTTCGGCCCGCAGCTCCACCCGTACGATACGGTCGCGGTCGAACGCGCCGCCGAGCTGCTCTCCCGGCTCGACCTGTCGCGGCCGGGGGCGATGACCGCCTGGTTGAACGAGCCGATTCCCGGCACGGCCGAGCGGTCTCCCGTCATCACCCGTCTGGCGCTGTTGCTGTGGAAGGTCCGCCCCGACGTCCAACGCAACTTCTCCGACCCGCTCGAAGGGCACCAGGCGGCTCTTGCCGACTGGTTCTGCCGCCATGCCGCGGGAGAATTCCACCTTCATGCCGATCTCGTGACTCCGGTCCTGCGCACGTTGCCCAGGAAGACCCGCGTCGCGCTCAAGATGCGGCGCGAGGCGGCGACGAGGCCGGACGCTCCCGTCGCCGATCCCCTGTTCGAAGAGACGATGAACGAGCCCTGGTCCGCATCGTTCGACAGCGGCAGGGACGGCCTCGGCGTTCGAGCGCCGGCAACGGCGCGCGCGGTGGGCGCCGGGCCGATCGAACGCCGCGACCTCGCGGTCAATCTCGCGGGCTATTTCGGCATGGACACCGGCGTCGGTCAGGTGGCGCGCGGCAGCCTGGTCGCGCTCCGCGAGGCGGGGATCGTCGCGCTGCCGGTGCCGCTCGACCAGGATCTGCAGAGCCGAACGCTCGACGGCCGGGTCTGGTTCGAAGACGGAGTGCCCTATCCGGTGACGATCCTCCACGCGAACGCGGATGAAACCCCGCGCGCGCTGTCGATGCTGCCGATCGCGGGCACCGCGGGCGGAGTCAAGATCGGCTACTGGTTCTGGGAGCTGTCGCACTTCCCTCTCTCGCTCACCGACCGTTTCGGCCACTTGGACGAGGTCTGGGCGCCGAGCCGATTTTGCCAGCAGAGCTACGCGCCGGTGGCCACCATCCCGGTCCGCTACGTTCCACCGTGCGTTCCGGCCCCCCGGGCGCGTCCCGAAACGGCGACCGCGGATCGCGCCCGGCTTGGGATCGAGCCCGGCCGCTTCACCTTCTTCTTCGCCTTCGACGTCCTGTCGGTGCCGGAGCGGAAGAATCCGTTCGCCGCCATCGAAGCGGTGCGCCGGCTCGCCCGGCGGACCTCCCGGCCGTTCGCCCTCCTGCTCAAAGTATCGCGCGCGCGCCACGACGCGGCCCTGCTCGCCCGCCTGCGCGATGCCGCCCGCGGCTTGCCGGTCGAGATCCACACGGCGCCCGCCACCCGCGAGCAGATGGACACCTGGGTCGCCTCCAGCGACGCTAGCCTGTCGCTCCATCGCTCCGAGGGGCTCGGCCTGCTGCCGATCGAAACGCTCTATCTCGGCAAACCGGTGGTCGCGACCGGGTACGGCGGCGTGACCGACTTCCTCGACGAGACGACCGGCTTTCCCGTGGGACATTCCCTCGTTCGGCTGGAGCGCGACCACTCCCCCTATCCCGCGGGAGCGGTCTGGGCCGAGCCCGATCTCGACGACGCGGCGGACCAGATGCTCCGGGTGCTCGAAAATCCGGACGAGGCCGCCGCGCGTGGCGTCGCGGGCAAAGCGCGGGTGGAGGCGCTCTACGGCGTCGAGGCGGCCGCCGCGCGCTTCGCCGCCGAGATCGAACGGATCTACAGCCAGCTCCACGTCCTCCGGGCCAGTTCGCCCGACGAGCCGGCGCGAGGCTGACTCGGCATGACCCCCGCCGAAGCGCTGCTGCTCGGCGGCTCCGCTTTCGGCGCGGGCGTGATGAACTCGATTGCCGGCGGCGGCACGATCCTCACCTTTCCCGCCCTGATCGCCCTCGGCCTGCCGGCGATCTCCGCCAACGCCACCTCGACCGTCGCCCTGCTGCCCGGCGCCGCGAGCAGCATGGCCGGCTATCGTCGCGAGGTCGAGAGCCACACCGCCTGGCTGCGCGCGCTGTTTCTCCCCAGCCTGATCGGCGGCGCGGCCGGGTCGGTGCTGTTGCTCTCCACCCCCGAGAAGCTGTTCGCGCGGTTGGCGCCCTGGTTGATCTTGTTTGCTACGGGCTTGTTCTTGGTGCAGGGGGCGTTGGCGCGGCGAAAGGCTCAAAAGGACATAAAGGACAACAAGGACTTCAAGGACAAAAACCTGGAGCGAGAGAGCGCGGGCCTGCCGCAGGGCCGGTTCTGGGGGGCGATGGCGGCTCAGCTCGGGATTGCCGTGTACGGCGGGTACTTCGGAGCGGGGATCGGCATTCTCATGCTTGCGCTGCTCGGGTTTCTTGGGCTGTCGGACATCCACGCGATGAACGGCCTGAAAAACTTCTTCAACCTGTGCATCAACCTGATCGCCGCCGGTCTGTTCATCGCCCGCGGCGCGGTGGTCTGGCCGGTCGCCCTGTTGATGATCCCGTGCGCAATTCTCGGCGGCTACGGCGGCGCCCGCCTGGCCCGCTACATCGGCCGCGAACGGGCGCGCGCCGCGGTGGTCGGCATCGGCATCGCGATGGCGGCTCTGCTGTTCTGGCAGCAGAGCCGCTGACCGCGCTCTTCCCGCGTCTACTGCGGGTCGTACTCCAGGATCAGCTCCGGCCGGTTGCCGGCCGCGGCGGCTCCCGACCAGTAGCGGGCGAGGTTCGACGTCTGGTCGTCGTTGTCGTCCTTTTCGCAGTAGAGCCGCATCTGTGTGACCCCCTTTGGATCGATCGGCGGCGGATTGAAGGACTGCGGATCGACCAGGTTGGCGTACGACCACTCCCCCGGATCGGCGTAGCCGAGCGGGCTCACGTGGCTCACCGTCGCCTGGGCTTCGAAGTCGCCCTTCTCCAATACGGCTGAGAGGCTGAACCCTCCCTTGTGGTGAAGATCCACCTTGCACTGCCCGAGCGCGAGCTGGGCGTCGGCGCCGAGATTGCTCTTGAGTTTCACACGCAGGGTGGCGGAGGAGATCGCCAGATCGTCGGGCAGCCAGGAGGTGTCGAACGAAACGAACCCCTTCACCTGCTCGTCCTTCGCCGTATCGCCGACGTCGATCGTGTCGGTCGGCCCGACGACCGGCTGCACCACGGCGCCGACGTTGCCGTTTTCCCCCTCTTCGATCACCGAGCCGTCTTGGCCGGCCGTCGAGTTGAAGGTGAAGTGCGGACCGAAATCGGCCGGCAGGCAGGTTTCGATTTCGACGTCATCGACGAAGAAGGTGGAGGCGTTTTGGTCACCGTCGAAACTCGATCGGAAGACGATCAGGATCTTTTGCCCAAGCCACGGCGCGAGGTCGATGCCCTTGGAATCGATCCAGGTGTCCTTCGGCCAGCCCGAATCGCGCTGGTCGACGACCGCGAGCACCTTGCCGCTCGACGCGTCGCGGACCTCGGCGTTCAGAAAATCGCGGAAGTCGTTGGAGCCGTTGCCTTCGGTGGTATCCAGGAGCGCGCGGAAGCGCAGCTCGGCTTTCGCCATCACCGACGGCAGAGAGACCAGTAGCGAAGCCTCATCGTCCTTGTCGAGCGCCAGCGCGTCGTTGCCGCCGCCGTTCGGATCGGGATCGACCGTGGCCCCCGCGAGATCCCATTTCCCCGAGCCCGACTCGAAGGTCGAGAGGTTGGTCGTGCATTCATCGGCGATCTGTTCCTGCCAGGCGTACACCAGGCCGAAACTCTGCGGCCCTTTGGGCAAGCTCGCGGCGGATACCCGCACGATCCAATTCCCCTGGACCGGCGAGTCGACCACCACCTGCTCCAAGGTATCGACCTTGTTGGCCCCCCGGGTCGCCGGCAATTCCGGTGCCGCCGGATCGAGCACCCACGCCTGGAAATGATCGCCGAGCGGCGAGATCAATTCGAGCGTCAGGTCGTTGACCAGCGGTTTCATCGCGAATTCCGCCGGCGCCGGATCGTCCCAAGCGAGCGTCGCCTTGAGCGAGGGAAGGTCGGCGGGAACGACGAGGGGATACTCCCGCACCGTCAAGGGCTTGGTGATCTCGTCCGTCCCCCACTGCGGCCGGTCGCCGTTGCCCAGCTTGCCGTCGTCGGCGCGCTCCAGATCGATCAAATCCTTGGCGTCCAGCAGACCGTAGCCATATTCATAGTCCGGCCCGGTCAGCCCCCGATCATGAGCGGTGTGCGCGAGCATGGCGCGGACCAAAGCCGGCAGCGGCGGCTGATCGCTGCCGCCGTGGCCGTGCTTGCGCCAGTCTTGGATCAACAGGGCGATCGTGCCGGTAACAGAGGGCGCGGCCATCGAGGTGCCGCACCAACTGCTGAGACCATCCTCCGCCAGGTAGACGCCGCCCACGATCGACGAATAGATGCCGTGCTCGCCGGTCACCCGGCCGGTCTCGCAGCCGGGCGAGACGAGGGTCGGCTTCAAGCTGCCGTCGTCGCACGGACCCCAGCCGGAAAAGACGGTCATCGCGCCGCCGTCCGAGGCGATCGCGCCGACCCCGACGATGTTCTTGGCGCAGCCCGGCGGGCCGATCGTCTCGTAATCGGTGCCGCACTCTTGATGGCCGCGTTCGTTGCCGACCGCCCAGGAGAGAATCACCGGACGGTGGATCTCCGGGTCGTTGCCGCTCACCAGGTTGTCGATCGCCCGACCATAGGCCCCGTAGTCGCCTTGCGGGGCGCAAAGATCGAGAGATCCCGAGACCGGCAGGCCGATCGAATTGTTCGCTACATCGATGCCGAAGTCGTTGACCGCGGTCTGGTAGTCCTTCTCGAAGTCGCCGAGGCTGGACACGAACGGAACGGAGTTCGGCCCTCCCGGGTTCTCGACCCCGGCCGAGAACAACTGCGCCGCGGGCGCCACGCCCCGCCCCCGCGTTCCCCCGTTCGCATCGTCGCTGCCGTCGCCCGCCAACGTCCCTGCGACGTGCGTCGGATGGTCGGCGATGCCCTCCGAGTCGATAATTTTCACTCGACTGCCGTTGCCGTCATCGAACGTCTTGTGATCCTCGTCGACCGTGCCCGCGTCGTAGACGAAGACGCGCGTTCCTTGACCGCTGAGACCGTAGGGAGGAATTTGCACGGCGCTCACCCGCGTCTGGGCGACCACGCCGTCGTTGAGCGGCCCCAGGGGCCCCGGCTCTTCGCCGATCCAAAGCACCTCTTCCCGCTCGGCGAGCGCGGCGAGCCGCTCCTCGGGAAGCCAGATCGCCAGACCATGCACCGCGGAGACGGGATCGAGCGGAATCGCGCCCAGCTCCTCGGCCAAGGCCCTACCCCGCTCCAACGGCACGTCGCTCTGCAACGAAACGAACAGTTTGATCCACCCGGGCATCCCCGGATGGCGCGACCAGGGACTCAACCGCCCGGCGCGGACGTTCGGATCGATTTTCTGCTCGGCGCCCCAGAGCGAGGCGAAGCGGATCTCGCGCAGGCGCAGCACTTCGGCCGCCCGATCGGCGGGCACCGCGGCGATCCACGAGCGGTCGCCCGCATAGTCGCCGAGATCGAGCCCCGCGGCGCGTAAGTTCTCGCGCTCCTCGGCCGAAGGGTCGCGATCCAACTGCACCAGGAAATGAAGCGTCGAGCCCGAAGCCGCCCGGACCCGCCCGTCCAGCTCGACGAGCAACCGCGCGAAGGCCTCCGGCGAAATCGCGACGTCGCCGGATTTCAAGTGAATCGTGGTGGAGCCGCCGGCCGCCGCAGGAGCCGCTGCGATTCCGAAGGCGATCAACAGAAGTGGAAGCAGGATTCGTCGCATGGGGTCTCTCCCCAGAAAAGGGTTAGGACTCGACAGACGACGCGGCAGCGCGGAGGTATTAGGGTTCTCGGCGCGAACGCTCCTACCTCTGGGTACGCGGGCCTCCGGCCCGCATTCTCTTTCAAGCGGGCGAGACGCCCGCGCACCCAGGAGTCCAAACAGCAAGGCGGGGTACTAAATCTCTTCGCGAAAAGGCTCTTTTCCTGGGTGCGCGGGCCTCTGGCCCGCACTCCAATCTGCGGGCGGGACGCCCGCGCGCCCAGGCGGGCCTCCGGCCCGCTCCCCCTCCCAAGCGCTCCCGAAACGCCACCCTTGTTCCGTTTCGCAAAGTCCCGCCTTCACGGGATTCGCCCGAATGTAGGCGCGCGCCGCAGCAAGATGTCTCTCGTCGCGAATGAAGCGATCGAAATAGTCCGCCATCCAGAACTTTCCGTTTCGCCCCAAGATCCGATTCGCCGACTTGGCGGTGAACGACTTCCAGGCCTGCATCACATCGCTCAGAACATGACCTGGCACAGTCTCCACCAAGACATGGACGTGATTCGGCATCACGCTCCATTCCAGCAGGCGGTAGCGTTCGCCGTCGAAAAAGAAGAGCGCCTCTTCAACCATGGCGGCGATCCCCGGCTCGCGCAAATGACAAGCGCCATGGCCCGCATCCTCGTATTTGTCGATGCGGGCGCGAAGCTTGGCCATTCCCTCGTCGTCGCCAAGATGGGCGCCTAGAATGCCCAGCTCGACACGCCACTGCCGGAGTTGGGCCTCGGGGACACTGTCGTCGAGCCGAAAGGTAATGCTCTGGACCAGACCGGATTGATCGAAGTGAGGATGATAGCCACGGGAGTACCATCCCTTCGGAGAATGCGGGCGGGACGCCCACGTACCCAGGGTCGCGTCGGGCTGCGGATCTTCAAGCATCATGGTGCTGTAGCCTACCCCGGAGATAGCAAGTCTTGAAACTCTGCGCACCTGGGTAAGCGAGACCCGGGGTAGGATCAGGTGCGGTTTCCCTCCTGGGTACGCGGGCCTCTGGCCCGCATTTTTGCGGGCGGGACGCCCGCGCACCCAGGAAGATCGGAACGATGAACGAGGACCTACCGCCGGATATCAGGGACCTGCTCGACCAACTCGAAGCGGTGGAGCGCGACGCACGGGCGCTCGTGGCCGGGTTGTCCGAGAAGCTGGGCTCCACTCCACCCGCACCCGGCTCGTGGAGCGTGGCCAAATGCCTGGACCACCTGGCAACGGCCAATCGCGTCTACCTGAGCGCCCTTGAGCCACCAGCGAGGCGAGCGAAAGAAAGCGGCCGACTCCGCAAACGGCCGGCGAAGCCCGGATGGGCGGGCCGGCTGTTCATCGCCAGCCTCGAGCCGCCACCGAAGCGGTGGTCCCGCTTGAAGGCCCCGCGAAAGATTCGACCGCGCCCGGCACCGCCGTTGACCGAATCGTTCCAGAGCTTCATGGCATCGCTAGCCGAGGTGCGCACGTTTCTCCAGTCGAACGCTCACCTGGATCTCGCCGGTGTGCGGTTTCCCAACCCCTTCATCCCGGGCGTCTATTTCAGCCTCGCCACGGGGCTCCACATCCTTCCCGCTCACGCCCGACGCCACCTCTGGCAGGCCTGGCGAGTGCGTCGGGCGTTGGAGCGTAGAGAAAAGTAGTTTGGCGAAGAATGCGGGCGGGACGCCCGCGCACCCAGGGTGATGTCGCGCGACACATCCCGCGAAGCCACGCAAATCGGGGCTGAAGCAACGCAAAAGTGGCCTAATCCCGGTCGATGGGCTAGCGAAGCCACCGAGAAAACCCCTGAAGCCACCGAGAAATTCACTGAAGCCACACAGTTGGGCTGCGAAGCAACGCTCGGAGGCGGTGAAGCTACGCACGCCGCCGCCGAAGCCACACACCGAATGGCAAAATTACCGAGCCGTCCGCCGAAGCCACCGAGGGATGCGCCAAAGTGGCCGGAAAGTTCGGTCGGTTCAATGGCGCAGCGAGTCGTTTGCGTGACTTCAGGGGTGTTCTCAGTGGCTTCAGGGGTTTTCTCAGTGGCTTCAGCGAATTTCTGTGTGGCTTCCAGCCGCAAACGCACGACGTCGGAGCCAAAACCATCGGTTCGGAGGCTTCACTCTTCGACTTCCGGAAGGGTCGCACGGAGTTTGCGGTACAAGAGGCGAACGTGACCGCTCTCGCTCTGCTCCGCGGCGAGCACGCCGTCTTCGATCAGCAGCTGAAGGTTGCGCCGTGCGGAGCCGCGATCCAAATCGTAGCCGAGCGCACGGTTGAGATCGTGATGGCCGAAAACTTCGGGAAGCTCCTCGAAGACCCTTTCGATCTCGCCCATCGCGGCCCAAGGCCCGCGCCGCCGGGGCGGAGGTTCCGGCGCCGCAGCCGGCGCAGGCGCTCTACGGTCCGCGGCGGCGCCGTCTCCCAGAAGCCGAGCCGGCGCTCCGAACGCCAAACCCTCGATCTGCGGCAGCAGCGGCACTCCCGCCGCTTCGCCGCGCATCGCGAACGAGAAGGGATTGGTGCCGAAAAACGGCGCGATCCCGCCATGCGGTGCCACCAGGGCGTCGCTGTTGGTGAACGCCAGGCCGGCCAGGTCGTGGCGGGCCATCTCCAACGAATAAGTCGCCGCCGAGCCGAAGTAGTTCGAGTTGAACACCGCGAGCTTTCGAGCGACCGCCGTCAAGCTCGGCGAGCAGCGTCGGCGCCAGGCGGACGCCGTGGGTATCCGAGCCGCGGAGCGAGGTTTCGACCAAACCGTCCGCCACCCAGGCGGCATGCTCCTCCGACAATCCACGGCGGAGAAACGCCCGCGTCACCAGGCGGAGCAATCGATCGGCCGCGACGCGTTCCACTCAACCCCGGCGATCCCGGACGAATCGGGCGAAGGCCCGGACGCCCTGGTCGATCTGCTCCGGCGTGACGTAGCTGAACGAGAAGCGGACTTGCCGCTCGCGCCCCGGCGCCAGCGCGAAGAAGCGCATCGGGCAGCAGACCACGCCGTAGTCGCGGGCGCAGAGGTCGAGCTCTTCCACCCCGAAATCGAACGGCAGGTCGAGGGTGAGAAAGTACCCGCCGGCCGGACGGTTCCAGGAGACCCCGGTATCTGGAAGCTCGGCAGCTAGCGCGGCGAGCATGGCGTCGCGGTTCGAGCGATAGTGCGGCAGCTTCTTGGCCACCAGATCGCGAAGGCTGCCGCCCGCTTCGAGCAGCAGGCCGCCGGCCATCGCCTGCATCAACGGTGGGGTGTTGACCGTGGTCAGGCTCTTGACCTTCGCCAGCTCGCCGGAGAGCGGCCGACGATTCCCATCCTGCCCGACCACCTCTTGATCGGCGATCAGATAGCCGATCCGGAGGCCCGGAAACAACGTCTTTGAAAAGCTGCCGAGATAGATCACGCCGGCCGAGGCGTCGAGCGATTTGATCGTCGGCTGAGGTGCTGCGTCGTAGGCGAACATGCCGTAGGGGTTGTCCTCGAACAACAAGACGTCCTCGTCGCGCAGCCGTTCGAGCAGCTCGCGGCGCACCACCAGCGGCATCGTCGTGCCCATCGGGTTGTTGAAATCGGGGATGTCGTAGATCGCCCGCGGCCGGCCGCCGGCCGCGCGGACCCGAGCGATCGCCGCCGCCACGGCCGCCGGTTCGAGGCCGTCCGGCCCCATCGCCACCGGCGCCACTTCGACGCCCAGAATCCGCGCCAGGCCGGTGATGCCGATATAGGTCGGATCGCTGGCGAGCAGAACGTCGCGACCCGGTTCAAACAGGGTGAGGAGAAGGATCGCCATCGCCTCCTGGCAGCCGCAGGTGACGACGATCGACTCCGGCTCGGCGCGGATGCCTTCATCGGCCTCGAGCTGCGCGGCGATCAACTCCTTGAAGATGCCGTTGGTGGCGCCGTATTGCCCGAGCTCGCGGTAGACCGTCTGGCGGTCGGTACCCCGCCGCTCCGCCCGCCAGGCGACGAAACGGGGGATCGCCTCGAGGCTCCCCTCGACGTCGAACAGCTCCTCGGCCGGACGGCCGGGAGCGAACGAGACGGCGCGCGGATAGCGCAGGACCACCTCGTTCAGGAAGTTCATCACGTCGAGAAGAGGATCCTCGAACGCGCCGCCCAACCGCAGCCCGGTGCCGTGCAAGGCAATCGCCACGACCCGAAGGCTACCAGACCCTAGAAGGAATCCTTCGCTTCGAGCTGGGAGAACAGCTCCTTCACGCTCTGATCGGAGAAATCCCCTTTGCCGCTGCGATCGATGAATTCGATCATCAGTCCCGGGACTGTGCTGTTGAGCAACGCCAGTTGCTGACCACCACGGGTTCTGCCTTCCGGGGGGCTGTCTTAACGAGACGACCAGGCCGCCGCCTGTTGGTGCTGCTCGATTCAGCTCCCCCTCACGGAATTCGGATGCTCGCCAAGTTGCGCCGCGAGGGAGCTGATCTTCCAGTGGTTAGCGAAATGTCACGGATTTCATTCGGCAAACACATCGCTTTTAGGAAGTCTAAAGGCAGATCGAGCATCCCCGACAAATTGGCGAAGCAACCTTGAGGGAACCCCGATGACTGTCCTGGAATCGCCGGTGAGCACCAAGACCGTAGCGCAGAAAAGTCGTCCGATTTTCGTGCTGGGCGTGGACCGCAGCGGTACATCGCTGGTATCTGAAATCCTCTACAAATGGGGCGCCTATCCCGGCGAGCTCGATCATCTGGCCGAAGCCAACGAAGCGAATCCCCAGGGCTTCTGGGAATACGTGCCCATGGAGGATTTCATCCACAAGCTGTTCAGCAGCGTCAACGTCACGCCTTGGGATCCGACCTTCAACGATCTGATGAAGCAAAAGGCCTCGGATTGGGCGTTTCGCAAAGAGGCGCTCGACCTGATTGAACAAATGGAGAAGGGTCCCGCCTGGTTCTGGAAGGAACCCTACCTCAGCCTCTGCATGGGGTTCTGGGAGGAGATCGTGGAAAACCCGATCTTCATCGTCACGATCCGCAACCCCTACGAGTCGGCGCGGTCGTACGAGAAGTACATCCTGCCTCCGAACCTGCGCGGCAAGATCAGCCTTCTCGGGCTGTTCCTCCTGCGCTGGCAGTGGTTCATGCTGTCGATCCTCAAGGCCGCGGACAACAGCAGCAGCGTACACTTCATCCCCTACGATTCGCTGGTTCGCAAACCGATCGAACAGTGCGATCGCCTGGCGCGGTTTCTCGACCAGGAATGCGGAACGGAAGGCGCCGACCGCACCAAGTTGCGCCGGATGATTTCCTCGGTCAATCCGGGCCTTTATCGCAACCGCAGCTCGAACGCCTTCGCCGAAGCGCCGAACGTGACTCCGGTGCAGGTCGCCCTCTACGATTTCCTCCTGCGCAAGGCCGACAACCCGTCCGAGCCCTTCGATCCGGCCCGATACCCGATGCCCGATTGGGCGCTCGAGTACTTGGTGAACTTCGACGTCTTCAGCGACATGTTCAACCTCAGCTGAACGACCCGCCGAACCCACCCTCCCCGGTTGGAGGGCGGGAAGCGGCCCTTTAGGCCGCGGGCATCGCGCGGTCGAATTCCAAGCGGCCGGAATCGAGCTTGATCAGTCGATCCGCGCAAGAGTAGTAGTGATCGTCGTGACTGATCACCACCACGGTCTTTCCCCGGGCTTTGAGCTCCGGCAAGAGCTCCTTGTAGAACATCTCCTTGAACAAGGGATCCTGGTCTGCCGCCCATTCGTCGAACAGGTAGATCGATCGGTCCTCCAGATAGGCGGTCAACAGGGCCAGCCGCTTGCGCTGGCCCTGCGAGAGCGCGGTGGTGGACAGGCGGCCCTCCTGGACGCGCACCTTCTTGTCCAGCTGTAGAACTTGCAGATAGTGGAGCGCCTGATCGTCGAGACCGGGGCTGCCGAGCCCGAGCAGGTTCTCGAACAGGAAAAAGTCGGAGAACACGGCGGAGAAACGCTGGCGGTAGATGCCGACGTTCTCCTCCGAGACCCGCTCGCCGTCGCACCAGATCCCTCCCTCTTCGGGTAGGTACAGGCCGAGGATCAGCTTGGCCAACGTTGTCTTGCCGCTGCCGTTGCCGCCGGTGAGAAAGACCAGCTCGCCGGGGCGCAGCGAGAGGCTGATCGGCCCCAGGACGAAACTGCTGTCCTTGTCTTCGCGGTAGTAGCTGTGGGTGACCCCGCGCAGCTCGATCGATCCCCAGCTCGGCGCGATTCGCCGCTCGATCGTGTCGGGAGCCTCTTCGAGCAGCGAAATCCCGAGCTGCTCGGTCTTGCGGATCGAGACGTTGGCACGCCCCAGGTCGGGCACGTCCCCCATCACCACCTGGATCGGCGAGAGCATGTAGAGCAGGACCAGCGTGTAGCCGGTGAGCGTCTGCTGGTCGACGTGCTGGAACTGCGGCACCAGGAAGAGCAGCAGGCCGATGACGACGAAGCTCAGGAGCTGCCCCCAGCTCGCGGCGCCGCTGTAGATCGTGGTCGAGGCGACGTTCAAGCGTTGGAACGACTCGCCGGTCTCGCGCAGCTCGTCGAGGTAGGCGGAGCGCCGGCCGTCGTGGACCTTGAGCTCCTTGGTGCCGTTGATCGCCGCCTGGAAGTGCTTCTGCAGCCCGTCGGCGTCTTCGCGTGAACGGGCGTAGAACTTATCGCCGACCGTGATCGGCAGGCGGTAGCTGATCGCGCCGACCACCATGAAGATGAACACCATCACGAAGACCGATTTCGACAGCCAGGCGAGATAGACGAGGCAACCCGCGATCAGCGCCGCGTTCAGGCAGACGCTCGGCAGGGCGAACGTCGCCGTGGCGACGGTTCCGATGTCGGTGGTCAAGGCGGTCAGCAGCCGATGCGGCCCGAGCTCTTCGAGCCGCCGCAGGGGCGCGGCCAGGATCTGGCGAATCAAGCGCATGCGCAAGTCGAAGACCGTCTTCTGACCCAGTTTGACCAGAAAATAGGACGAGATCAAACGGGTGATCGGCACCGCCAGGCAGAGGCCGACGAAGATCCAGATCGTTCTCGGCACGGTGCTTCCGGCTGCCTTGCCGGTCAGCTGCGAATTGATCAGGGCGAACAGGCCGGCGTTGGTGACGCCGCCCAAGACTCCAGCCAGGGCCGAAAGCAGGACGACGCTACGGGAATGCTTCATCAGCACTGCAAAGAGCTTCACTTGGATCTCTCCTTCTCGGCCGATTCGAGGGCGGCTCGCAGGCTCTCGGCGAGCGCCCGGACATGGGGTTCGCGCACCATGTTGAAATGACTTCCCGGCACCGGGTGTACCCGCAGCCCGCCGACCGCGAGGCGCTGCCAGCTGTCGAGCCGGAACTCCTCCTCGTTGGCGAATCTCTCTTGCGCCGCGAAGAGGTCGATCCGACCGGGGTAACGTTTCCCCGCGTAGGAGGCGGCTGCCAGCACGTTGCTCTTGAAGACCCGGAACAGATCGTGGACCTGCGCTTGCTCGAAATCGCCGGGCAGCAGGTCCGCCGCCTTGGCTTCGCGGAAGACAAACTCCAGCTGCTCGTCCTCGGACATCCGCTCCAGGTGATGACTGGAGAGGTTCAACTTTTCCACCGGCAGCCCGAGGTCGAACGCGAAGTTGTAGAGCAGGTGGGACGCTTCCTTCGCGCGATCCCGCGCGGCTTTGCGCTCCCGCAGTTTCTTGGGCGGCGCCGTGTCGAACAGCCCGAGGAACGCCACCTCCCGGTTCTGGCTGAGCAGCTGCTGCGCCATCTCGAAGGCGATCAGGCCGCCGGTGGACCAACCGCCCAGCCAGAAGGGCTCGCGCGCGCCCGCCCGGATCATTTCTTCCAGGTAGCGTTCCGCCATCGCCTTGACCTCGCCGATCGGCGGCTCTTCGCCGTCGAGGCCGACCGCCTGGAGGCCGAAGAACGGCCGGTCGGTGCCGAGGTGGCGCGCGAGGTCCATGAAGCAGAGCGCGGCGCCGCCGGCGGGGTGGACCCAGAACAGGGGCGGCCGGCCACCGGCCGGCTGGACCGCGACGACCGTCGAGCGGTCGACCGACTCGCCGCCCAACAGGGCGGCCATCGATTCGACCGTGGTCGCCTGGAAGATCGCGGTCAGCGGCAGCCGGCGGCCGAACAGCCGCTCGACCCGCGCAATCATCCGCACCGCGAGCAGGGAGTGCCCGCCGCGCTCGAAGAAATCGTCGCGCACGCCGATCGGGCGGACCCCCAGCAGCTCCTCCCATAGGCGCGCGAGGCGAAGCTCCCGGTCGTCGCGCGGCGCGAGGTAGGTCCCGCGCTCGGTCGCCGCAAAGGCCCCCGGCGCGGGCAGCGCCTTGCGGTCCACCTTGCCGTTCGGCGAGAGAGGAAGTTGGTCCAAGATCACCCAGGCCGACGGCACCATGTACTCGGGCAAGCGCTCGCGCAGGCCGTCGCGAAGGGTTCCCGGGGACGTCTCCTCGCCTTCGGGAACGAAGTAGGCGACCAGACGCCGGTCCCCCTCTTCCGCGTCCCGCACCACCACCACCGATTCCCGGACTCCGGGCAACACGGCGAGCGCGGCTTCGACCTCCCCCAGCTCAATCCGGAAACCGCGCACCTTCACCTGGTGGTCGATCCGCCCGACCAGCTCCAACCGGCCGTCCGGCCGCCAGCGCGCGAGATCGCCGGTGCGGTACAGACGGGCGCCCGGCTCGCCGCTCCAGGAGTCCGGCACGTAGCGCTCGGCCGTCAGGTCCGGCCGCCCCAGATAGCCCCGAGACTGGCCCCTGCCGCCGAGCCAAAGCTCCCCCGCCACACCCAAAGGCACGAGCCGGTCGCCCCGTCCGACGACGAAACAGCGCGTCTCGGGCAGCGGCCGGCCAATGCTGATCTCGCCCTCGGCCCGGATCTGGGCGCCGGTCGAGTAGGTCGTGTCCTCCGACGGACCGTAGAGGTTCCACAGGCGCTCCACACCTTCGGCGGCCAACACGCGGTCCGCCAGGCTTCGACTCAGAGCCTCGCCGGCCAGGTTCACCGTCCGAACGGTCGCCGGAATGCCTCCCGACCGGACCAACTCTTGGGCCACGGAGGGCACCGTGTTGAGCAACCGGACGTCCCGCCACTCCTCGCCCGTGATCAGCGCCAGGGCATCTCCCGCCAACAGCACCCGGCCGCCCCAGCTGAGCGGCGCGAACAGCTCGAATACCGAAAGGTCGAAGCAGATCGACGTCGAGGCCAGAACCCCGGAAAGCTCCTCCCCCGAGTAAGTCTCGCGCGCCCAGTGCATTCTCGACACCGCGCTCCGGTGCTCGATCGCAACGCCTTTCGGCCGGCCGGTCGAACCCGAGGTGTAGATCACGTAGGCGAGATTCCGCCCGGTCGTGCGCGGACCCGGAGCCGACTTGCTCTGGCGCCCGATCCGACCGCGCTCGCCGTCCAACCGCACCATCCGACCGCCGAATCCCGACAGACCGGCGCGCAGACGGTCTTCGGTCACCACCAGGCGGCATCCGCCATCTTCGAGCATGAACCGCACCCGCTCGACCGGGTAATCCGGATCGAGGGGAACGTAGGTTCCCCCCGACTTGAGGACGCCCAAGAGCGCCACCGGCAGGTCGAGCGATCGCTCCAGGAAGACGCCGACCCGCTCCTCGCGCTCGACGCCCCAACGAATCAGCTCGTGCGCCAGCTGATTCGCCCGCTCCTCCAGCTGGCGGTAGGTCAGGCGGTCGCCGCCCCAGACCACCGCGACCGACTCCGGAGTCCGCGCCGCCTGCGCCTCGAACAGCTCGTGCAGGCAGATCGACGCGCCCGCGCCGAGCGTTCCGCCGTCGTTCCATTCCACACTCGCCTGGTGCCGCTCGGCCGCGCTCAGAAGATCGATCTCGTCGAGCCTCAGGCCCGGCCGTGCCGTCCAGGTCGACAGCAGATGCTCGAAGTGACTCCACAGACGGAACATGGAAACCGCGTCGAACAGCGCCGTCTTGAAGGTCAGGGTGCCTTCGATCCGCCGGTTGCGCTCGATCAACGCCAGGCTGAGATCGAACTTGGCGGTCGCCGACTCGGTTCCCAGCGAGCTGAGCCGTAGGCCGCCGAGCGAATCTTCGGTCACCTGGGCCTCCGGCGTGTTCTGCAACATCAACATCACCTGGAACAGCGGCGCGTGGCTCAAGGATCGCTCGGGCGACAGCTCCTCCACCAGCTTTTCGAACGGCACTTCCTGGTGCTGCTCGGCTTCCAGCGCCACTTCGCGCACGCGCGCCAGGAGCGTCGCCAGATCCGGCGAGCCGGCAAGGTCGGTGCGCAAGACCAGCGTGTTGACGAAGAAGCCGATCAAGCCTTCCAGTTCGAAATGGTTGCGCCCGGCGTGCGGCACCCCGACGACGACGTCCGTCGTTCCGGCGTAGCGCGACAGCAGGCCCTGGAATGCGGAAAGGAGGCCCATGAACAGGGTGGCGCCCTGGCGGCGACAGACGCGACGCAACACGGCCGCCTGCTCCTCCGAGACGCTCACGTTCAAGTTGGCTCCCGCCGCGCTGTCCATCGCCGGTCGCGGGCGGTCGGTGGGCAATTCGAGCAGCGGTGGCGCCCCGGCCAAGCGCTCGCGCCAGTGGCTCAGCTCAGCCGCCAAGACCTCGCCAGACAGCCAGCTCCGCTGCCAACCGGCGAAATCTCCGTACTGAACCGGCAGCTCCGGCAGGTCCGCCGATTCGCCGAGGAGCAGAGCGCCGTACAGCGCGGTCAGCTCGCGAACCAGCACGCTCATCGACCAACCGTCGCCGACGATGTGGTGCAGGTTCACCAACGCGAAATGCTCTTGCTCGCCGAGGCGCAGCAGCACCACCCGCAACAGGGGGCCGGTCGCCATGTCGAACGGCCGCTCGGACTCGGCCGCGATCAGCGACCGCGCCGAGCGCTCGCGGAACTCCTCCGGCAGGCCGGAAAGATCGATCTGCGGCACGGCCACCGGCACCCAGGCCGAGACTTCCTGGACCGGCTCCTCCTCCATCATCCGGAACGTCGTGCGCAACGCCTCGTGCCGGCGGATCAGCTCGCCGAACGAACGGCCAAGCGCCGGCACCGAGAGCGGTCCGTCCAGCCGCACCGCCAGCGGAATGTTGTAGGCCGAACCGCCCGGCGACAGCTGATCGAGGAACCACAACCGCTGCTGGGCGAACGACAACGGCTGCGGACCCTGCCGCTCCCCACGCACCAGCGGCGGCGCCGCCAGGCCGCGCGCCTCCCGTTGCGCCCGTTCGACCAGCTGCGCCAGACCAGCCACCGTCGGCTGCTCGAACAGGCCGCGCAACGCCACCTCCACGCCGAACGCCCGGCGCAGCCGCGACATCACCTGGGTGGCGAGCAGCGAGTGGCCTCCCAGCTCGAAGAAGTTGTCCTCCGCCCCCACCCGTTCCAGGCCCAAGACCTCTTCCCAGATTCCCGCCACCACCTCCTCGACCGTCGTCCGTGGCGCCAGGTACGGCGTCGATCCGGCCGCAAGACCCATCGCTTCCGGAGCCGGCAGGGCCTTCCGGTCCACCTTGCCGTTGGCGGTGAGCGGCAATCCGTCGAGCAGCACCCAAGCCGCCGGCACCATGTATTCCGGCAGGCGCTCGCGCAGCCCGGCGGCGAGCAGGCGTCCCGAGATCTCCTCGCCTTCCGCCACCACGTAGGCCACAAGGCGCTCGTCGCCACCCGCCGTCGGCGCCACGACCACCACCGCTTCCCGGACTCCGGCCAAGCCCACGAGAGCCGCTTCGATCTCCCCCAGCTCGATGCGTAGACCGCGCACCTTTACCTGATGGTCCCACCGGCCCAAGAACTCCAGCCGGCCGTCCGCTTGCCGCCGCGCCAGATCCCCGGTCCGGTACAGGCGCGCTCCCGCTTCGCCGCTCCAGCCGTCCGGCACGAAACGTTCGGCGGTCAGGTCAGCGCGCCCCAGGTAGCCGCGCGACAGCCCGGCGCCGCCGAGGTACAGCTCCCCCACCACGCCAATGCCGACCGGCTCGGCGAAGCGGTCGGCAAGGTAGGCCCGCGCGTTGGCGATCGGCCGGCCGATCGGCGGCAGGCCACCCTCGGGCGCGACCGGGTCGGCGGTCGCCACGACCGCCGCTTCGGTCGGACCGTAGTGGTTGACCAGGGCGAACTGCAGACCCGGAGCGGGTCGCCGATGCAGGCGTTCTCCGCCGGTCAACAGCACGCGCAATTGCGTCGTCGAGAGGTCGGCCGCATCCAGCAGCGGCTCGGCCAGAGGCGTCGGCAGAAAACACAGCGAGATCGAGTGGGCGCTGAGCCAGGCGGCCAGAGAATCCGGCGCCAGCACCGTTTCGGCCGGCGGGAACCAGAGGCTGGCACCGGCCGCGAGGTAAGGCCAGATCTCCCAGACCGAGGCGTCGAAACCGACGCCGGCAACCACCGAGGCCCGGTCCTCCGGAACCACCCGGTAGGCGGCGAGATGCCAGCCGACCAGGTTGGCCAGGCCGCGGTGTGAGACCGCGGTCCCCTTCGGCGTTCCCGAGGAGCCCGAGGTGAAGATCACGTAGGCGAGATCGTGCGGATCGACCGGGAAGATTTCAGTGGCTTGCGCCCGGGGCTCCGGACCCGTCGCGGCGCCCCGCGGATCGAGCGCCACGACGCTCAAGCCCAGCTCGGTCGCCGACGACTCGCGAGCCTGCTCGGTGATCAGGGCGATCGCCCCGGCGTCGCGCAGCATCGCGACGACGCGCTGGCGAGGATTTCCCGGATCGATCGGCAGATACGCCCCGCCCGCCTTGAGCGCGCCGAGCGCCGCAATCACCAGGAGCGGCGAGCGATCGAGCTGTAGCGCCACGACGCCGCCGCGCGAAACGCCGCACGCCACGAGGCGTCGGGCGACCTCTTGGGCCCGCGCGTCCAGCTCGCCGTAGGTCCAGCCGCCCGCGTCGCTCGAAAGCGCCGGAGCCTCGGGGTCGCGCGCGACCTGCGCGTCGAACCGCGCGACCACGCCGACGCTCGATTCCGCCGTCGCCGAGTCGTTCCATTCGTCGTCGAGCTGATGGCGCTCCGCCGCGCTCAGCAGGCTCACCTCGCCCAGTCGCAGCTCCGGCGCCGCCGGCCAATTTCGAACCAGCGCCTCGAAATGCCGCAGCAGGCGCTGCATCGTCGCGGGCTCGAAAAGTGCCGTCTTGAAAGTCAGGGCGCCTTCAAGCCCACCCGCCTGCTCCAGAAGCGCAAGGCTCACGTCGAACTTCGAAGTCGTCACCTCGCCGCCGATCGAGCTCATGCGCAGCCCGCCCAACGCCTCGGCGTCGGCGCGCCCGTCCGGCGTGTTTTGCAGCGCCAACATCACCTGGAATAGGGGCGAGTGGCTCAGACTCCGCTCCGGCGCCAACTCCTCCACGAGCTTCTCGAACGGCACATCCTGGTGCTGATCGGCTTCGAGCGCAGTCTCCTTTACCCGCGCCAGTAGCGAGTGCGCGTCCGGGCCGTCGTCCGTTTTCGTCCGGATCACCAGGGTGTTGACGAAGAAGCCGATCAGGCCTTCGATCTCCCAGCGATTGCGCCCCGAACTCGGGATTCCCACCGAGACGTCGTCGCTGCCGGTCCACCGCGCCAGCAATCCTTGGAACGCCGCCAAGAGACCCATGAACAGGGTCGCGCCGCCCTTACGGCTCCAACGCCGCAAACCCGCCACAAGATCCGGTGCGAGAGCAACGCCCAAGCCCGCGCCGGCGAAATTCTCAACCGCCGGCCGCGGCCGGTCGGTCGGCAGACGGAGCAACGGCGGCGCCCCCAGGAGCGCCTCGCGCCAGCGCCCCAGCTCCGCCGCCAGCACCTCGCCCGAGAGCCAGCTCCGCTGCCACCGGGAGAAATCGCCGTACTGCACCGGCAGCTCGGGAAGGTCCGCCCTGCCGCCGCGCAACAGCGACCCATAGAGCGCCGTCAGCTCGCGCACCAAGACCCCCATCGACCAGCCGTCGCCCACGATGTGGTGCAGGCTGACCAACGCCGCATGCTCCTGGTCGCCTCGGCGGAGCAGCCGCAGCCGCAGCAGGGGACCTGCCGCCAAATCGAACGGCAGGAGCGACTCGGCTTCGATCAACGATCGCGTCTGCCGCTCGCCGAGCGCCGCGGGCAAGCCCGAAAGATCAACCACGGGCACGCTCACCGGAGCCCAGTCGCCGACCCATTGAACCGGAGCGTCCGCCACCATCCGGAATGTCGTGCGCAGGGTCTCATGGCGCCGCACCACCTCGCCGAACGCCGCGGAAAGCGCGGCCAGATCGAGCGGTCCTTCCAGCCGTACCGCCAGCGGAATGTTGTACGCCGAGCCGCCCGGCACCAGCTGGTCCAGGAACCAGAGGCGCTGCTGGGCGAACGACAGAGGCACCGGCTCGCCGTCCTGGCGTCGCACCAGCGGCGGCGCCGTCGAGCCTCGGCCCTCGCGCAGCAGCAGATCGACCTGCCGCGCCTGACCCGCGACAGTCGGCGCCTCGAACACCCCGCGAAGCGGCAGCTCGACGCCCAGGCTGCGACGAACCCGCGATACCAGCTGAGTGGCAAGCAGCGAGTGGCCGCCCAGCTCGAAGAAGTTGTCCTCCGCCCCGACCCGCTCCAGGCTCAAAACCTCTTCCCAGATTCCCGCCAGTACCTCTTCGACCGTCGTCCGCGGTGCCAGGTACCGGGTCGTTCCGACCCCTTCGTCCGGAGCCGGCAGCGCCTTCCGGTCCACCTTGCCGTTGGCGGTGAGCGGCCAGACCTCGACCGGCACGAAGGCCGACGGAACCATGTACTCGGGCAGACGGCCGCTGGCCAAACGACGAAGCTCCGCCGCGCCGGCCGGCTCGTCCCCCGCCGACTGCACGTAGGCGACCAGGCGCGGACCCAAGGATCGGCCCTCGCCGCTCTCCCGATGCACCAGGACGAGCGCCTGCCGCACCGCCGGATGCGCCGCGAGCGCGCTCTCGATCTCGCCCAGCTCGATGCGGAATCCGCGCACCTTGACCTGGGAGTCCCAGCGGCCGAGGTAGGTGAAATTTCCGCCCTCGCGCTGGCGCACCCGGTCGCCGGTCCAGTAGAGTCGCTCCCCCGGGCGCCCTCCGAACGGATCGGGCCGATAGCGCTCCGCGGTCAGGTCGGCGCGATCGAGATACCCGCGCCCGAGCAGCCCGCCCAACACCAGCTCGCCCGGCGTGCCGATCGGCACCAAGCCGCCGAGGGCGTCCACCACGAACGCCGTTCGCTCGGGCAGCCTGCCGCCGATCGAGACATAGCTGCCGGGTTCCGACACCCCTTCGGAGACGCGGCACGCCGTGGCGGTCACCACCGCTTCGGTCGGTCCATAGCCGTTGTAGAACCGCGGCGGACGCGCCATGCCGCCGCACAGATCTAGGAACCGGCGCGCCGCCGACGGCGACATCGCCTCGCCGCCCACCATCACGGTTTCCACCATCGCCGGCGGCATCTCGCTCGACCCGCTCCACTCCTCCCAATACGCGGTTGGCAGGTTCATCATCTGGATCTGCCGCTCGGCCAACCAACCCGAGAATCGACCCGGCTCCGGCACCTCCGGCCCGCGCACGAACAACGTCGCGCCGGAGACCAGCGCGCTGCCCACCTGCTCGACCGAGGTGTCGAAACTGCCGGAGGAAAACTGCAGCATGCGGGTGTCGCAGGTCATCCCGTACAGGTCGGCGATTCGTTCGAACTGGGCCATCGCTTCGGCGTGCGGCGTGACGACGCCCTTCGGGATTCCCGTCGAGCCCGAGGTGTAGATCAAATAGGCAGCGTTTGCTGGATCGACCGCGCGCGGCTGCGGCGCCTTGCCGCTCGGGTCTCCGATCGGCCGGCCGTCGACGCCGAGCAGGACGCAGGCGAGACCGGGCATCTCGGCGATCTCGGACGGCGCGTCGACGAACGAGTCCCGGGTGATCAGCGCCCGCGCGCCCGAATCACGGAGCAAAAGCTCCTTGCGGGCTTGCGGCAGGTCCGGCTCCACTGACAGGCAGGCGCCGCCGGCTTTCCAGATCCCGACCTGGGCCACTACTCGATCGATCGACCGTTCGAGGCAGAACGAGACGATTCGATCCGGGCCGACGCCGACGTCCTGCAACCGACGTGCGATCGCCGCCGAGGCCGCGTCCAGCTCTTGGTAGCTAAGGCGACGCTCGTCGTCCTCGGCGGCGATCGCGTCGGGACGCCGACGAACGCTCTCGGCGAAGGCGTCGGGGATGCGCCGCCGAGCCATCAGCGCGCCGAAGTCGCCGGACCCGCCCCCCGCAAGCAGCAGCTCCCGGCGTTCCGCCGCGCTCAACAGATCGACGTCGAAGAGCCCCAGTTCATCGGCCGCCGGCCACGACTCGACCAGGCGTTCGAAGCACCCCCACAAACGGTCGATCGTCGCCGCTTCGAACAGCGCCGTCTTGTAGGTCAACGTTCCCTGAAGCCCGCCTTCGCGCTCCGCCAACGACAGGCCGAGATCGAACTTCGAATGCGTCACCTCGCCGCCCAACGAGCTCATCCGCAGACCGCCGAGCCGCGCCTCCTCGGTGGTCGGCGCTTGGCTTTGAAAGGTCAACATCACCTGGAACAGCGGCGAGTAGCTCAAACTCCGCTCCGGCGACAGCTCCTCCACCAGCTTCTCGAAC
>Ga0068860_100000934_pt1 | contig 32339 bp, 27 predicted proteins | sample KBSSwiS32_FD_66597 | JGI IMG/M metagenome (GOLD analysis project Ga0068860, IMG submission 66597) | Switchgrass rhizosphere microbial communities from Kellogg Biological Station, Michigan, USA - KBS Switchgrass S3-2 | ecosystem: Host-associated > Plants > Roots > Rhizosphere > Soil ... | reverse complement strand
CACATGCGCATTTCGTGCCCGCCGCACAAGTTCGCGTGTCATTACGGCATTGATTTTCCAGATCCCGAGAAGCTTCTGGCCAACCAGCATTCGCTGGACGAGATTCGCGATTACTTGGGGGCGGATTCCATCGGTTACCTCGACGTTCCATCGATGGTGCGGGCCACCGGTCTGCCGGAAAATAATTTCTGCCTCGCTTGTTTTACCGGTGAATATCCAATGCCGGTAGATCCCACCCTGGACAAGTTCATCATGGAACGCCGCAAGCAACGGGTGAACCTCATTGCGGCCGAGGACGAACATCCCGAGTTGTTTGCACAGATCAAATAGTTTCGGGAGGCTGGCAACGCCTTCCAATTTCATTTTCAGCATGATTAAAAAATCCAAATCAAACGGGAGCGCATCAAAAAAGGCGTATGCCCAGGCCGGGGTTGATGTCGATCTTGGCAATCTCGTCAAAAGCAAGATCCACCAGCAGGTCAAGGTGACACATGGTCCCGAGGTGCTCGGGAAAGTCGGCGGATTCGGCGGCCTCTTTATGCCAAATCTGGCAGGCATGAAGGAGCCTGTGCTTGTTTCCAGCGTGGATGGAGTCGGCACGAAATTGAAAATTGCCTTCGCTCTCGACAAGCATGACACCGTGGCGCAAGACCTTGTGAACCATTGCGTGGATGACATTGCCGTGGTGGGCGCGCGCCCTTTGTTTTTTCTTGATTATATTGGTGCCGAGCGTCTTGAGCCGCCGGTTTTTGGTCAGCTGATCAAGGGTTTTACCAAGGCATGCAAGGAGGCAGGCTGCGCGCTCATCGGTGGCGAGACGGCCCAGATGCCCGGGATGTACAATCGCGGCGAATACGATCTTGCCGGCACGATCATTGGGTGGTGGATCGCAGCAAGATCATCGATGGCAGCCGCATCAAAAAAGGTGATGTAATTCTTGGCCTGCCCTCAAACGGCCTGCATACAAACGGCTACTCGCTCGCAAGAAAAGTCCTGTTCGAGAAAATGAAATTCAAGCCAACTTCGAAGGTTGCTGGCGTCGCCAAAACCATCGGCGGGGAATTGCTCCGCGTGCATCGCAATTACCAGCCGCTCCTTGCCTCAATCCCGCATGGGCTTGTCAAAGGGCTTGCCCATATCACCGGCGGCGGGCTCATCGACAATCTTCCACGCATTCTGCCGAAGACTTGCGATGCAGTCATTGATACGCGACGTTGGGTGGTGCCGAAGATTTTTCAGTTGATCCAGCAGGGCGGGAAAGTTCCCGCGGGCGAAATGTACCAGGTATTCAACATGGGCATTGGCATGACGATCATCACGGCCGCGAAAGATGCGGATAAAGTGATCCGGCTGACACATGCCAAGCGTATTGGAATAATAGGAGAGGGGGAGGGAAAAGTCAGGCTCTCCTTTTGATTTTATGCCCAAGCAGGAAAAACAAAAGCAACTCTGGAACGTCGGTCTCGGCGCGGGGCTTTTGGGTGCGATCCTGCTTGCGCTGCGGTATGCGATCCGTAAACCGACATCGACGCCCGTTCCGGATACTATCTCGCCGAAGATATTTACGACCAAGGTGCTGCACACCAGCCGCGGGCCGATTGTGTATCACGAATCCGGCAAAGGGCAGCCGTTGATCTTTGTTCACAATATTTGCGTCGGCGCATCCTCGTATGAATGGTCGAAGATTTACCCGGAATTTGTCGGAAGCCATCGCGTGATCGCCATGGACCTGATCGGATTCGGGGAATCCGCCCGGCCCAACCTGCAGCTAGGAGCCGCGGATTACGTGCGGACGCTGGCGGAATTCATCCGCTCGACTTGCTGGGAGCATCCGCCAATTTTGATCGGTAGCGGCCTTGGCGCGGGTTTTTGCGTTTACCTGGCGAGCCAGCATCCCGAACTGGTGTCGCGCTTGATCCTGCTATCGCCTACAGGCTCGAACGATTTCGGCAGGCAAAAGCTCTCTCTTACGACCCGGCTCACGAGTCGTGTTCCGATGCTGAACCGTTTCCTTTACCGGAATTACATGGCGACAAAATCTGCCATGCAGTCCTGGCTGGCCAGGGTCGGTTTCGTCAATCCGGAGCTAGTAACCCCCGAGACGGTGGATGTTTTCACCACGTGTGCCCAGCAGTACGGCGCGGAGTATTCGATCCTGAATCTCCACAGCGGTCTGTTCAATTTCGATCTCGAATCACGGATCAAAATGCTGACACAGCGGGTAACGCTGCTCTGGGGAAACCAAAGCATTCATCCCCCGGTGGAATCAGCCTACAGGTTGCAGGGCGCGATTAAAAATTGCAGCCTGGCGGTTCTGCAGGATGCCGGTGTGTTTGCAGCGTTGGAGTCGCAACCGCAGGTACTCGATGCTCTGCGCGAGGAATTACAAAGCGAGTTGCGCGTTTACAAGACAAGCTAGGCAAAATCCTGATCTTGATTGGGATCAGGGCGGCAAAATCACTTTGCCTGGTAAATCTGCTCCAGCGCGAGCACTGAGTAGGCCGTTACCAGCACTGGATCCTTCTCCCAGAAACGCCCGTTATCGTTCACCCAGAAACCCTCGTCGTGTTGCAAACTAATCAATTTTTTAGCGAGGTCGCTTCTCCAGTCGACTTCCTTTCCGTCGGCAAGCTTCAGTTTGTCGGTGCCGTAGGTCGTCAGGGCTTTTGCGAGCATGTGATAGTAGTAATAAAGCCCCTGGTTGCCCATTGCGGGGTTTTCATCCACCGAGTAGTTCTTGCTCGTCCACTCGATCACTGCCGAAACGCGCGGATCGTCCCGCTTCAATCCCGTGTAAATGTAGCTTAGCAATCCCGCGTAGGTAATGCTCCCGTAGGAGCGCAACGTTTCTCGGCCATCCGGCTGCGTGATGGGGTCGGGTTTGCTGTCCTCCGGCGTATAGACAAAACCTCCCTTGTCCTTGGGATCATCGCTCACCCATTTTGCCTTGTTTGAGCCGGAAAGATTCTGGCAGCGCTGCACGAAATCAATCGCGGCCTTCCAGTCCAGGTCTTTTTCCTTGGATGCGGATTTCTCCGTCCCTTTGAGGTATTCCGTCGCGCGCAGGGCTTCGAGGCCCATCACCATGTTTGACATATCGGAGTGCGGGTCATCATCGCTGTAGCCGATTCCGCCAGCATAGGTATTGTCCCCGCTTTCCTTGGACGGCATTTGCTGGCCGACGAGGAACTCATGCGCCTTGCGCAATATGGGTTCGTATTTTTTATCATTGGTCGCCAGCAACGCCATCACGCAAATGGATGTGTTGTAGTTGAGAAGCTCGTTTTTTTGGTAGATGCCGCCGTCGGGATGCACGCAACTCAGCAGGTAATCGTAGCCCTTTTTTACCGGGTCCGCATATTTGTGCCCCTTGGATGGATCGCGCTCCATGGCTGTGAGCACCAGGCCCGTAATGGCGGGGTGCTCGGGTGAATCCCAGAACCCTCCCGGGCTCTGTTTGCCCTCGAGCCATTTCAAGCCCTTGTCGATGGCCTGCTGGATTTGCTGGCGGCCAATTGCCTGTGCAGCGGATTTTTCACCTTCAGCAAACAGGGATTGATTCAAGAGGATGAATGGCAGGATTACACGTAATAATTTCATGGGATGAGTAAGGATTGCTCGGGGTAGCACTAATTATGCCTTAGCTAGGTAGGGAACGCAATATGCAGGCGGGAAATGAAATATGCTGGGGCGAATAAATTCCCGGCACAGGAAATGACCATGAAAAGGCTTTTCATGCCTAAATTCTATCCATCGTTTTGCTGCGTGATCCTGCGAGGCTGGGGGATTTTGACATGCGGGTACAAACCGGGGCAGCAGCCCACTTGCTCAACGAATGCCCTGGTGAAAGCACTGAGGCTGGAGTAGCCGACGGCAATGGCCACTGAGGCGGCCATTGCCCGGCATGCTTTTTCATGCTAATTTGCTTGGAGCGAAGATATTCCATTTCCAAAGGCATCATGAGAAAGCTTCATGTTTTACATTTGGAGGACAACGACGCCGACGCGTTCTTTATCCGGCATGCGCTTGAAACCTGTGGGCTCGACGTGGAAATCGTCGTTGCTTCCTCCAGGGAGGAATATCTTGCGATATTGAATGGGGGGGGCGTGGATTTGATCTTGTCCGACCACGGATTGCCGGGTTTCAGCGGCAGTGCTGCATTGAATATTGCTTATGAAAAGCATCCGGGGATTCCATTCATTTTTGTGTTCGGTTCCACAAACGAGAAGGAAATTGAGGAGAGTTTGAATGCGGGGGCTGTGGATTATGTATCCAAGAACGAGCCGGGAAAATTGGCCGATATCATTCGCCGGGTGACGTCTGGTCCGGCCGGATCTCGCTAGTTCAACAGCTGGCAAATGGACTCTTTTGCGTGGCATCGATCATTCTTCCCCTGGTGCCAGTTCCTGAGACGACCTCCGCTGAAGGATTCGAACGCTACGTTGGCGGGAAATGTTTGCACGCCAGCCATGGTGAAGCATGGAGGGAAATCAAAGCCTGGATTGTCGCCCTGCCGCCTGTCGTTGATGTCCTGCACCTGCCTTCGCTCGCATGGAATAGATATCCGGAGCGGCTTGAGCAAATGACTGGCCGCTGAACAGTCACTGTGTAAATTGAAAGAAACTAACCATGGAAATTAAAAGAAGCGGCTCACAGCCTTCCAACAAAGGGTCGGCGGATTGGTTTGCCGGGACGGTGCGTATAGATCCCTTGTTCCAACCAAATGCTCCCGCACGCACGGCTGGGGCGAGTGTCACGTTTGAGCCGGGCGCACGGACAGCGTGGCATACGCATCCGCTGGGGCAGACCCTGATCGTGACAGTCGGTTGCGGCCGGGCGCAACGTTGGGGAGGTCCCGTCGAAGAAATCCGGCCTGGTGACGTGGTCTGGTTTCCGCCTGGCGAAAAGCACTGGCATGGCGCTACGCCGACCACAGCGATGACGCATACTGCCATTCAGGAAATGCTCGATGGCAAGGCGGTGGACTGGATGGAAAAGGTGAGCGACGAGCAATACCAAGCTTGATTGAGGCCAGGGAAAAGTAGGACGACTGCAGGAAAATGGAGCCTAGGGGATTCGAACCCCTGACCTCCTCAATGCCATTGAGGCGCTCTACCAACTGAGCTAAGACCCCGTCGTTTTGATTCCGGAAAAAAGCGTTTTCCAGCCACCAAATATTCAGCGGACGGCTACTATGCGTCAATAAAATCCGATGGCAAGAAAATCTGTCGAAATTTGGATGTGAATGGTTTTGATGTGGCCGTGGTTTTGGTTTGGATTATCAGGTGTATTGCTATGGAATTTTTTTGCGGTTTACCTGCTTACGTCTTTGTTTTTCATCGTGTCCCGGAACCAATCCCGCTCCGGGAGTCCGTACTGTGAGGATGATTTTTTCGTGTTCCCTGATATTTTAGGGATGGTTGCTGAAAAAAGGCTTCGTATGGCGCGATCGTTTATTTAAGACTACGACCCTTTCGGAATTTTCATCGATGGTATTTAGTTCAACAGTATTTTTATTCCTCTTCCTGCCGCTGGTCCTAGCGGTGTATTACGTGCTGCCGTGCTCGTTGCGGAATTCGTGGCTGCTGGTAATGAGCCTGCTGTTCTATGCATGGGGGGAGAAGGTGCTGACCCTCGTGATGCTCGGCTCGATCATCGCAAATTATTTTTTCGGACTGCTGGTGGAACGCTACCGGGGTCGCAGTGCCGTGTACGGGGTGTTGGCGGTCGCATTGACGGCGAATCTCCTGCTGCTGGTATGTTACAAATACTCGGGATTTTTCATGGATGCGGCGAATTCGCTGCTGAGCAGCCTGCATTTCCGGCCGTTCCATTGGAAATCTGCGCATATGCCGATCGGCATCTCGTTTTTTACTTTCCATGCGATCTCGTACCTCGTTGACGTCCATCGCGGGCATGCGCGGGTGCAGAAAAGCTTTTTCAATTTTGCCCTGTACGAATCGCTCTTCCCGCAACTTGTCGCGGGGCCGATCATCCGCTACCAGGATATCGCGGACCAGATTGACCGCCGCAGCGAGACGCTGGCGGATTTTGCGTACGGAGTACGGCGTTTTATCCTGGGACTTTCCAAGAAAGTGCTCATTGCCAACGTGCTCGCGATTCCAGCCGGGCAGATCCTCGATATGCGTTCGGAAAATCTCACCGCATCCGTGGCTTGGCTTGGGGTGGTTTGTTACACACTGCAGATTTATTTCGATTTCTCGGGCTATTCCGACATGGCGATCGGGCTGGGGCGGATGTTCGGCTTCAAGTTCGTGGAGAATTTCAACTACCCGTATATCTCGTGTTCGGTGCAGGAATTCTGGCGGCGCTGGCACATCTCGCTTTCCACATGGTTTCGCGACTATCTTTACATTCCACTCGGTGGCAGCCGCGTGGGGCCGTGGCGCATTTATTTCAACCTCGTGACCGTTTTCTTCCTCTGCGGCCTATGGCATGGCGCGAGCTGGAATTTCGTAATCTGGGGGCTGATGCATGGCCTGTTCCTGGTGATCGAGCGGCAGAAATGGATGGGATGGATGGAAAAAATCTGGCTGCCGCTGCGCCACTGTTACGCGTTGCTGGTGGTAATGGCGGGCTGGGTATTTTTCCGGGCTGAAACACTGCCGGCGGCCTGTGCCTACCTGAAGGCGATGGCCGGCTTCGGTCACGGGGATCCCGCGATGCAGCATCCCTCGCTATTCATCGATGCTACTGTCGTGGCAGCGTTGATGGCGGGGATCGTCGGCTCGATGCCGGTGACATCACTTGTGCGGAGGGCCAATGAATCGATCACCCATCCGGGCCTGGACAACATCGCTGCGTTGGGCCGCACTGCAGTGCTCGGTATTCTCTTCCTCTTATGCGCCATGCAGCTCGCTGCTGGAACCTATAATCCTTTCATTTATTTCCGTTTTTAAAATGACAGACGAACCCCGTATTTCCAGGTTTGAGATGGTATTGCTCACTGCATTGTTTGTGGTGGTGATCAGCCTGCCGTTTTTCAAGCAGGTCGTCCTGGGTGAGCCGAAGACGGAGGCAATCGAGGGTCGTCGTCTCAATGTCTTCCCGGTGGTGTCATGGAAACGCTTCAGCACCATCAAGGATTTTCCCGCAAGCTTCGACCGTTATTACAATGATCACTTCGGCTTCCGTGCCGCACTGCTGCGATTGGGCAGCCATATCGGCGTGAATTACGCAAATATCTCGCTCTCGCCGGACGTGATCATCGGAAAAAGCGGATGGCTTTTCATGAGGAATGAATCGAACCAGGAGGCATACTCCGCAGGGAGCGTTCTCAGCGATGCGGACATGGAGCAGTGGAGGCGCATGCTGGAACGGAAGCAGAAATGGCTCGCGCACAAAGGCATCAAATATCTCCTCGTAATTCCGCCCGTGAAACAGGATGTGTATCCCGAGTTCATGCCGGATAAATACAGCCACGTCCACGTGAAGCCTCCGGGGGAGCAGTTGATCGATTATCTCAAGGCGCATCACTCCACCGTCGATGTGATCTCGCTTCGTGAGCCTCTCCTCGAGGCCAAGGCAAGCGGGAAGGACCGGCTTTATTTCCGGCATGACACGCATTGGAATACGCTGGGGGCATTCACGGGCTACCAGGCGATAGTGGAGCATCTGCAGCAATTGTTCCCTGAGATGAAACCCATGGACCGCTCGGATTTCCGGATGGAAATGGAGTATCATCAGGGCGACCTCTCACGAATGATGGGCGTGCCCGATTACTCCGCCGAAAACGAGCCCACATTAAAACAGATTAACCCGCCGGTCGCCGTACCTGCCCCTGATTCGAAACAAGGCCTTAAATTGACTGATGCCGGTGTCCGCATGGTCATGGAAACCCCTGGCACAGCAAATAAACGGCGCGTCGTGATGCAGCACGATTCCTTCACGGCCTTGCTCATACCGCTGCTGTCGGAACATTTTTCACGTATCACTTATCTCACCCTTGCATGGGGCGATGTGAGTTTGAAATCCGAAAATGCGCTGGCCGATATTATCCGCAAGGAGAAGCCGGATATCGTCATCGAGGAACGCCTGGCACGATTTCTTTTCAAGCCACCTGATGACAAAATTGTCCTTGGCGGGGTTGATGATTGACGCGGGGTTGTCTGGAAAGGCGGCGTCGCCTGCACGGTTGCAACCAAAAGTGCTTGCCACGCAAATCAAACGCGCGTAGTTTTCCGCCCTTCGATGACTGCTTTTGTTGGATACGGCTTTTCCGTCATGCCGCATAAGCATTTGATGGTTAGTAATTAAGCGCGGTTAGCTCAGTGGTAGAGCACTACCTTGACACGGTAGGGGTCGTGGGTTCGAAACCCGCACCGCGCACCATCGGCCAGCCAAATACAGACTCATCAACCTCGTGGCGCATAACGTGTGCGATAGAAAGCCGGGGTGGTTTCCATGATCGACGTGAACGACCGGTGAAACGATACCAGATCACCGCTGCTGAAGAGGCAAAAAAGTCCTAAGCTACTCAGGTCAAAATCAAATCGTAAAACCTTTTGAGTCCGGGCTTGCAAGTGGTCGATGTTCCAAGATTGAATCTTGAATCCGGCCCCGTTGCATACAATGTTTGTCAATCACGTCCATCTCTTTCCTCATGAGCTCAGGGCCGATGCCACTGTTGAAGCGTTTCTTCGCGTGATGGATGCTGCGGGATTCGAGAGCGCAGTATGCTTTGCGCCTTTCAGCTATCAATTTCAGAATGCCTGCCGGGCGGATGATCATAATATCTGGCTCGCACACGCTCTGGCGGATCGCCCGGATCTAATTGGTTACGGCACGCTTGATCCTGCAAAACCTGCCGCGCCGCAGGTGAAGCAAATTTCTGAATTAGGGTTCCGGGGCATTAAATTGCATCCACCGGCGCAAAAATTCGCGATTTTTGGGGATTGGGCGAGGGAGGCTTATTCTGCGATGGAGGAGCATCATCTCATTGCGGACTTCCATCTAGGCGTGCACTGGCACCGGCTCATCGAATACGATCCGCTGCTCTGTGATGAGATTGCCTGGCATTTTCCTGGGTTGCGCATGGTTTTTGAGCACGTGGGTGGCTGGCACTACTACCCGCAGGTATTGGCGGTGATTGTGAACAATTCCCACCGCGGCAACCATCTTTATGCGGGGATTGCCAGCGTCCTTGACCGCGAGAACCAGCGTTACTGGTATCTCGGTCCGGAAGGGGTGGAGGATTGCCGCTGGCAGATCGGCAGGGATATGCTGATTTACGGCCTCGATTTTCCATACAATGGCCTGTCTCATATCCTGCGCGATCTGGAGATCATCCGCGCTCTGCCCTGGCCCGCCGAAGATATCGCCGCGCTTCTGGGCGGGAACCTGCGCCGCCTTCTCGGGCCGGATACGGGCATGGCCCGAACCGTTGGCGGTGATGCTTCTGCTGGAGTAAAATTATGACAAAAATCGTTGTTCTCGATGGATTTACCGCAAATCCGGGTGATTTAAGCTGGAATGAATTAAAGGAACTTGGTGATTGCGAGATTTTTGAACGCACACCGGTGGAGCAGGTGGTGGAACGCGCGAAGGATGCGGAAATTATCCTTACAAATAAAGCGATCGTAAACGCCGCCGCGATCCAGGCACTGCCGAAACTCCATTATATCGGCGTGTTGGCCACGGGCTACAACGTGGTGGATATCGACGCTGCGAAGAAAAAGGAAATCATCGTCGCCAATGTGCCCGCATACGGCACCATGTCGGTAGCGCAGGCGACATTCGCATTGCTGTTGGAACTGACAAATCAGGTCGGACAGCATGCGCGCCGCGTTCGGGATGGCGACTGGGGTGCCTCGAAAGATTTCTGTTTTTGGGAGGGAACGCTCACTGAGCTGGCTGGCCTGAAGATCGGCATTATAGGGTTTGGAACCATCGGCAAGACTGTGGCCGGGATTGCCACAGCTTTCGGCATGGAGGTGCTTACGACCACACGCACAGGCAAACCAGTTGACGGTGCCCGCAGTGTCGATCTCGAGACGCTCCTGCGCGAAAGCGATGTGATCAGCCTGCATTGTCCGCTTACGGAAGCGACCCGGCACTTCATCAATGAGCAACGCCTCGCACTGATGAAGCAGTCGGCACTATTGATCAATACTTCCCGGGGACCGTTGATCGACGAGGCAGCCCTGACACAGGCGCTCAATGAATCCCGCATTGCCGGCGCCGCGCTGGATGTTCTCTCGACCGAGCCTCCCGCAGCGGACAATCCGTTGCTCCATGCAAAAAATTGCATCATCACCCCACACGTGGCATGGGCTACGCGAAGTGCCCGTCAGCGCCTCATCGCAACTGCCGTGGATAATGTGCGGGCTTTCTTCGCAGGTGAAAGCCGTAATGTGGTGAACAAATAAGCCGTAGTCACTCCTCCCACCCATGAAAATCATCCGCTATCTCGATCAAAAGGGTCATATTCATCACGGTGCCGAAAACTCCGATGGCACAGTAAATCGTATCGACGGCGATCTTTTTAACAGCATACGGGTGACACCCGAGACGGCTGATGTGCGGAAGCTTCTGGCGCCGGTTGTTCCGGTTTCAATTCTTGGCATAGGGCTGAACTACCGCCGTCACGCAAACGAGACGAACGCGAAAATTCCTGAATATCCCGTGCTCTTCGCGAAAGGAATCAACGCATTGCAAAATCCAGGCGACCCGATCGTGCTTCCGCGATTCCTGAGAAGCGATGAGGTCGATTACGAATGCGAGCTGGCCGTGGTAATCGGGAAGCTTTGTAAAAATGTGCGCAGAAAGGACGCTTTGGGTTATGTGCTCGGTTACACATGCGCCAATGATGTGAGTGCGCGGGACTGGCAGGTAAGACGCAGTGGCAGCCAGTGGAGCCGTGGAAAATCGTTCGACACATTTGCGCCACTGGGACCCCGCATTGTCACCACGGACGAAATCCCCGACCCGAACAAGCTCGCGATCCGCACGGTCCTGAACGGTGAGGTCGTCCAGGATTGCAATACGAGTGACATGATCTTCGATGTGCCGGCTTTGATTGAGTTCCTGAGCGGGAGCACGACATTGCTACCCGGCACAGTGATACTTACAGGGACACCTCACGGTGTCGGCATGGCTGCGAAGCCACCACGCTGGTCGAAGGCGGGCGACAGCGTATCCATCGAAATTGAAAAAATCGGCAGCCTTGTGAACCCCGTTGTGGAAGAGGAATTGAGTCCTGCGTTCTAGCTCACCTTGTGCGCGGCCTTCATCTGCTCCTCGGCATCGACGATGGATAGAAAAACTTTTTCCAGAGCGCCGCTTTCGGCGGTCTGGCGGCGGAGTTCATCCACGGTGCCGAGTGCGATGAGATTGCCGTGGTTGATGATGCCGATACGGTCGGCCATTTCCTCGGCGACGCTGAGGGTGTGGGTGGAGAGAAAAACAGTCATGCCCTTGCGGCTGCGTTCCTTGAGCTCGTTTTTCACGATGCGCGCGTGCATGGGGTCGAGGCCGACCATGGGCTCGTCGATGATAAAGACCTTGGGATCGTGCAACAGCGCCGATGCTATCACGAGCCGCTGTCGGGTGCCGTGGCTGAGGTTTTCCGTGAGTTCGTTAACGTAGTTCTCAAGATTGAACCTGTCGAAGAGTTCGGACGTCCTCTTTTCCACAACGGCCCTCTCCATGTTGAAAAGATCGCCGACGAATTGCATGAACTCGCGTGATGTGAGCTTGTCGTAGAGGAACGGAAAATCGGGCACGTAGCTGAGGATTGATTTCGCAGCCACAGGGGATTGCTGGATGTCATGGCCCAGGATGGTGCAAGTCCCGCTCGTGGGCCGGATGAGCCCGGTGAGCATTTTGATGGTCGTTGTCTTTCCCGCCGCATTCGGCCCGAGGAACGCAAAAAACTCCCCTTGGGCGATTTCCAGGTTCAGTTCATCCACGGCCTTGAGCTGGCCGAAGTGTTTGCTCAGATTGTGTATTTGTATCATGGGGAAGGCATCATGTCCTCGGCGTTGAAGGAATAGCCGAAGATCGTTTTGGCAGTGAGGATCTGGCCGAGCTGGCTAACGTAGATTTCCCCGACCGTGATTTCGCCCTGCTTGATAGTGAGCAGGTAGGCAATGACTTTCTCTTTGCGGACTTGCAGTTCCGTCTGCTTTGCGGAAAACACGGGCGCTGCGAAATTATTTCTGAGATTTTGAACGGATGCCGGATCAACGCCGAATTCATCGCGGAGCAGGGAGGCTGCCCCCGCTTCATCGAGCGTAAGCGACGAATTCCGGACAGTGTGCCCCCCGCCTTCCTTGACCTCATAATCCACCTTTTTGGTGGGAGGATCGAACTTGAGATGAACGCGATAGGCAGGCTCGCGAAAGGTCACGGATAAGTCGAAATCAGTGGTGTTAAAGAGGCGGTCCATTTCCAGCGTCCCGTCCCATGTAATACGCTGCTTTTTTGAACCGCCGGATGCATGCATTAGAAAATTCCCTGAAAACCCAAGCGAACGCTGGCCGGAATCGGGGTCAACCTTGGGATGGAGGGCGAGGTTACCGACCGGTGTGCCATGTTCCAAGATGTCGAGTTCCGAGGTCTGCCCGTGCGTGAACATAAGCTTCAGGACATGCGACGGCGGGACGGCAAGAAGATCGGATTTGTCCGGGTTGATCTCAAGACGGATCAACATGGAGGTCATCACGAGCCAGAAACAGACGATGAAACCTGTGAGAAGGCGGGAAGTCACTAGCCTTTTTCGATTAACGCGTAGGCGTTGTGGTTGTGGATCGACTCGAAGTTCTCGGCCTCGATGCGATACCATGTGATGTTTGGCTCCATGTTCGAACGCAGGGCGATGTTGCGCACAAGGTCTTCCACGAATACCGGATTTTCAAAAGCGCGTTCGGTCACGGCTTTCTCATCGGGACGTTTGAGCAGGCTGTACAGCTCCGAGCTTGCGCAGCTTTCCACAAGCACGATCAAGTCCTCAATCCAGATCGGTTTTTTGAAACGGACGGAATAGGTGACCTGACCCCGCTGGTTGTGGGCGCCGTATTCGCTGATCGCCTTGGAGCAGGGACAGAGGGTTGTGACCGGAACTATGGTGGTGATGACAAAGTCGAACTCATCTTTGTTCTGAGTGGCGCTGAACCGGATCGTATAATCCATAAGTCCCACTGCGCCAGTTACAGGTGCTTTTTTTTCCAGAAAAAAAGGAAATTCAAAATCCACATGTGCCTGTTGTGAATGAAGTTTCTCCAGAAGGCGGGAGAGGATCGTTTTGATGTTGTCCACATGCAGCACGGGGCCGTGTTCATTCAGCACTTCGATGAACCGGCTCATATGTGTGCCTTTGTAATGGTGAGGCAGATCCACGGTGAGTGTGATATTCGCAATCGTGCCTTGGGTATTGTTGTGCGCCTTGTCCCTGATCTGGATGGGGTAGCGCAAATTTTTGACCCCGACACGGTCGATCGCGATGCGGCGATGATCGCGCTCATTCTGGGTGTCTTTCATCAGGTTGATTGCTTGCGGCTCCATGGTTTCAAGGAACACATAATCACTATTTACTCAAATGACAATCCGCCAGATACAATCCCGTTGGACATGGGAACCGGGCATTTCTGATTTCTCTCAAGAACGCTTGCCACTTGGAAAATGGTCGGAGTAATGTCGCTGGATGCAGCAAAAAACAGTTCGCGTTGGTGTAGTAGGCCTGGGAATGGGTTATGTCCACATTCAACGTTACGCCAAATCCCCTGCGGTAAAAATCCAGGCGATCTGCGACCAAAACGAGGAGCTTTTGAAGAAGGTCGCGGATGAATTCAAAATCCCGCAGACATTCACCAAGTTCGAGGATTTTCTGGAAAAAGCCGAGATCGACGCGGTGTCGTTGGTAGTGCCAAACTATCTGCACAAACCGATGGCCCTGGCCAGCCTCGACAAGGGATGGCACGTGATGTGTGAAAAACCGATGGCGATGGACACCGCCGAGGCCATCGAGATGCGGGACAAAGTGCGCGCTACGGGGAAGAAGTTCATGATCCACTTCAACCAGCGATTCCGTGAGGAACATCAGTATTTCAAATCAGTGATCGAATCGGGCAGGCTGGGGAATGTCTATTATGCGAGCGCGGGCTGGCGGCGCATGCGCGGTATGCCCAGGTTCGGAGGTTGGTTCGGCCAGAAGAAAATGAGCGGCGGCGGGCCTTTGATTGACCTCGGGGTGCATATGCTCGACCTTACCCGCTGGCTTATCGGTAGTCCAAAGGCGGTGACGGTTTCCGCAAGCACATTCGCCTTTATCGGCCAGTCGCTGGCGCGCGCGCAGAAAAAGGATTTTGACGTTGAGGACCTTGCCAGCGCGCTGATTCGTTTCGACAACGGCTCGACCCTGGCGCTGGAGGTAAGCTGGGCGTTGAACTTTGAGGAGCGTGAAAAAGTTTACATGGAATTGAGCGGCACGGCAGGCGGCCTTTCCAATGTTTCCTATGATTACAAGGATACGCAGACCTGCATTTTCCACGAGGAAAACGGGGCGATGGTGAAGACCGTGCCGCTGAAATATCCGCCGAGTTTTGAAACCGCGCAGGAGCACTTCGTGAATTGCATCCTGAACGACAAGGAACCCTCGGTGAGTGCTACGGACGGGGTTGAAATCATGCGCCTTCTGGATGCGATCTACGAAAGTGCGCGGATCGGCCGCGAGGTGGAAGTACGCAACGTGGACCTTTCGGCGCCGCTTCCAGCCGGGCCTGCGGTTTCCCCCACATAGCCAATGCGCGAGTACCTCGATCTGCTCCAGCTCGTACTGGAACGTGGAAAATTCAAGGGTGACCGCACCGGCACGGGCACCTACGCGGTGTTCGGTGCGCAGGCGAGGTTTGACCTGCGGGAAAAGTTCCCGCTGCTCACCACCAAGAAGGTGCATACAAAATCTATCATCTACGAGCTGCTCTGGTTTCTGCGGGGCGATACGAATGTGCGCTGGCTTCAGGAACACGGGGTGACAATCTGGGACGAATGGGCCGATGCCGATGGCAACCTGGGCCGGGTGTACGGAGCCCAATGGAGCGACTGGCGCACTGCCGACGGTCGCGGCATCAACCAGATCGACCAGGTGATTGCGCAGATTAAAAAGAACCCCGACTCGCGCCGGCACATCGTGAGCGCATGGAACGTGGGCGAGATTGATACGATGGCCCTGCCTCCATGCCACGCGCTCTTCCAGTTCTTCGTGCGCGATGGCGAGCTTTCCTGCCAGCTTTACCAGCGCAGTGCCGATCTTTTTCTAGGTGTGCCGTTCAATATCGCGAGCTATGCGCTTCTCACGCTCATGGTAGCACAGGTGTGCGGGCTGAAGCCGGGCGACTTCGTTCATACGTTTGGCGACCTGCATCTTTACAGCAACCACCTTGAGCAGGCAAAACTCCAACTCTCGCGCGAACCGCGTCCATTGCCGGTCATGAAACTCAATCCGGAAGTGAAGGACATTCACGCCTTCCGGTTTGAGGACTTCGAACTTGTGGGATACGACCCGCATCCGGTGATCAAGGCGCCGATTGCGGTATGAAGCATTTCAAGGCCATTGCGGCGATGTCGGAAAATCGCGTGATCGGGCAGGACAACCATATCCCGTGGCACCTGCCGGAAGATTTCAAATCGTTCAAGCAACTGACGATGGGTCATGTGCTGGTGATGGGAAGAAAGACGTTTCAGTCGATCGGGCGTCCGCTGCCAGGTCGTGAGACAATCGTTCTCAGTCGCGCGCAATTCAGCCATCCCGGAGTACGGACGGTTTCCAACATCGCACAAATCGATCTTTCGCAGGAATCACGCGAAGTTTTCATCTGTGGCGGGGCGGAGATTTATGCGCTCGCGCTGCCATTTTGCTCGGACCTCTATCTTACGCTGGTGAAACGCACGGTGGAAGGGGACACATTCTTTCCGGCGTTTGAGGATTCGTTTAGGCTCGAGCGGCTGCTGATTGAGAATCCCGAGTTTGAAGTGCGCCACTACAAGAACAAACGGGTGGGGGGAGCAGACGCACGGCCAGATTAGTTGCTACGGCTTGTGCGCGGTGAAGATGCCGTAGCGCATGGTGCCGGTGTTGTAGGCGAGCCAGATACGGAACATGGTGAGTGCGAAGATGCGGTTGCGGCTGTGCTGGTTGAACAGGTAACGCATGTATTCGGGTTTCCGGCAGAGATTGACGAGAAAACGCCATGCGCAAATTGGCCACGTTTTTTTGACTTTTCTCGCGAGGTTTTCAAATGAATCGAATTTGAAGCCCGCTCTTTCAAAAAATCCCTTGTAGTCAAGTTCCGTGCCCATGTTTGGCATGCGCCCCTCGCGGCAGATCGGCTCGAGGAGCAGCCGGTTTTCCAGGCCGGACGCCTGTTCCTTCGCCAGCCATACGCAAATCACCATCCGCCCTCCCGGACGAAGCACCCGGTACGCCTCGGCGAAAATTGCCGCTTTGTCCGCGATGTGCTCCGGGCTTTCGAGGGCGATCACCGCATCGAAACTTTCAGGCAGGAAATCGTTTTTCAGCCAGTCCATGAGCAGGTAACGGGGATTGGCTGAACCGGGATTTTTCGAGGCGGCGAACCGGTATTGCGCGGGGGAAATAGTCAGTCCTGTCGCTTCCGCCTTATAGTCGTCCGCAAGCATGCGGGCTGTGGCGCCATATCCGCAACCGATGTCGCAAACATGGTCGCCCGGTCTGATCATGGCCTGTTCTGCAACGAGATCGACGAGTTGCAGCACGGCCTGGTCTCCTGTTTCCCTGCCGGTAAGCCAGAGACCGTGGTGGACGTGTTCCCCCCATATCTCACGGTAGAACCGGTCGAGTTCATCGTAGTGACAGGCGACGTCTTCTACGCTGAGTTCGGTTTTGGATGCGATCAAAATGCCGGTTCTCCGAAAAAATCAGCGGGGAAATTTAATGCCGATTTCGACACGCCGGTTTTTCTCCTGGCGGTCCTGCTCCGCTTTGTCAGTCCCGCCCCCGGGCAGGACGACGTAGTTGGTGCTGCCACGGCCGATGGCCTCGATTTTGAAGGGGTTTACGCCGATGTTCACAAGCAGCCACGCTTTCACGGCCTCGGCACGGCGCTGGCTCAGCGCAAGGTTGTAATCCGGTGACCCGATGGAATCCGCATAGCCCTCGATGGTGAATATGGCCCGGGGATAACGCTTCACAATAGTGGCGAGCTTTTGCAGGTCGATGATTGCATCCGTTCGCAAATCAGCCTTGTCATATTCAAAGAGTGCGCCGCCGCGAATACCAATCTTGTCCCCGCTTTGCAGCCCGCCACCCGTTCCGGTGAGCGCATCGTCAAGCGACTTGGTGCCGGGAATGGCGCCACCGCCGGTCTTCGAGGTCGGGTTGCCGTTCTTGGTAGTCTCTGAAAGTTTCAGGAGCGAATTGGAGGTGGCCTTGGGTTTGTCCTTGATGAGTTGCTCGCGCACGGAGTTCAGGTCCTTGTCGAGATCCTTGGTTGAGTCCTGCTGGATTTTTTCCAGTGTCTGGAGATTGGTGTTGTCCACTTTTGGTTTGTCACTGGTGATTGGTTTCACCATTTCAGGCGCAGTCGGTTTGTAAACCATTTCGCCGGGTGTGTCCTCGACGGAGGGCTTTTCGTCAGGGATCGCGATACTGGGCGTTTCCTTCTGGCTCTTTTGATCGGCGGCTGGCATTTCGGGTTCGGCGTCCAGCAGTTTGGAGTCGATGTCGACACGCCCCAGTGAGGTGAATTCACGTTTGACAAGGCGCTCGGTGTAAGGGCTGAAGTTTTCCAGCTTGGTGGACCGGAAGAAGAAGAAAAGTCCGGCATGGATGGCAAGCGAGGCGATCAGAGCCCGCACAAACCATTTTCTTGCGAGTGGAGTTTCTGCGACAATTGGTTGATAAGTATTGAATGTCGGCATGGAACTGAGCATTACGATACACGAATCGCCAGCAGGCTCAAACCATCCGTGAAAATTATTTAGCATTCCGATCATGTCCGCCCTCAGCCTGATCCATAAACTGCGAGATTTCGTGGTAGGCCACTTTCATAAGCTGATCCAGATTCACGATACGCCGCACTCGATAGCCGGGGGCGTGGCGATAGGCATCTTCATCGGGTTCACGCCGCTGTTTGTTCCTTTCGTGCCGCTCAAGTCATCATTGTCGATCCTGGTCTCGTGGATTTTCCGGTGCAGCAAGACTGCTTCGGTGATCGCCGTGACGGCGCACGACGTGATTTTTCCGGTCTGGCCGCTTGTGCTGCTATGGGAGTACCGGATCGGCTACTGGCTCCTGCATCATCACCTCCCGGACAGGATTCGCGTGGAGAGACGCCATATGACCTTTGAAGGCTGGTTCAGCATGGAAACATTTCATAGCTGGACCCAGTGGGTCCATGAGCACCTGAGCTGGGTGTTTTTCGCCAAAATCCTTGGTCCGACCATGATTGGTTCCGTGATCGTGGGGATACCCGCGGCGGTCATCTGCTACAGGATCGCGCTTAAAATTGTGAAACGTTACCAGGCGGCGTTGCTGCTGAAAATCAATCTTCCTGATGATCCCCGGTGATTTTGCGTGGAAATTCCATTTGATTAAGTAGAATCCCGGGTGGATAAGGACACGTCTATGCCAATCGATTTCAAGGAACTGATCACATCCCGGATGGGGGAGAACTACGACCTGCACGAGCGCTATATCAACACCACGCTCGTAAAAGTGCAGCGCACCATCGGCTTCGACAAGATCTACGCCCACGCGCAGGGGGCTTACCTCTACGACATGGACGGGAAGGACTATCTCGATTTCCTGAGCGGCTACAGCGTTTACAATATCGGTCGCAACCATCCCGCGCTGAAAAAAGCGATCTCTGAGGTGTTGGAACTCGACTTGCCGAACATGGTGCAGATGGATTGCTCGCTCCTCAGCGGATTGCTCGCGGAGGCATTGGTGAAAAAAATGCCCCCGCATCTCGATGCCATCTTTTTCTGCAATTCCGGCACCGAGGCGAATGAAGGGGCGCTCAAATTTGCCAAGGCCGCGACAGGCCGGGCCGGTTTCATTTCGCTGGAAGGCGCGTTTCACGGCCTGACCAATGGGTCGCTCTCACTCATGGGCATCGACAATTTTCGCGATGGATTCTATCCATACCTGCCCGAGTGCCAGCGCATCCAGCTCGGTGATCTTGCGCGCCTGGAAGAACTGCTGGCGTCCAAACAATACGCGGCATTCGTGGTGGAACTGGTCCAGGGGAAGGGCGTGAAAACCGCGAAGGATGACTTTTTCAACCAGGCGCAGGCTCTTTGCCGCAAATACGGCACATTGTTCATATGCGATGAGGTGCAGACCGGGCTGGGGCGCACGGGAAAGATGTTCGGGTTCGAGCATTGGAATCTGGAGCCCGATATTGTGACGCTGGCGAAATCTTTGAGCGGCGGTTATGTGCCGTGCGGGGCGATCGTAATGCGGCGGGAGATTCATCAAAAGACGTTCAGCCACATGGACCGGTGCGTGGTGCATTCCTCCACGTTTGGCCGGAACAATTTAGCCATGGCCTGCGGTCTGGCGACATTGAACGTGATCGACGAGGAGAACCTAGTGGAGAATGCCGCAAAAATGGGCGCGCTCCTGCTGGAACGCCTGAATGCGCTCAAAACAAAGCACCCGTTCATCAAGGAAGCGCGCGGGAAGGGGCTCATGATTGCGATCGAGTTCGCCGAGCCTAAGGATTTGAAACTCAGGATGGCGTGGCAGTTGATCCACAAGATGGACAAGAGCCTTTTCACGCAGATGATCGTGACTTCGCTCCTCAGCCAGCACCGCATTCTCTCACAGGTTGCGGGTCACAACATGGATGTGGTGAAGATTCTGCCGCCGCTGATCATCGGCCAAAAGGAAGTCGACCGCTTCGTTACCGCATTCGACGCTGTGCTGGATGACTGCAAGAAATTCCCCGGCCCGATGTGGGAACTCGGGAAGAATTTCTTCAAAAGCTCACTCGGCTTCGCAAAAGCAAAGTAAAGTTAGTGAACGGGCGAGATATACGCCCGCATCAACTTCACGTGGCCGCCCGGGAAGAACCAGCGTTTCTGGATCAGGAAATCCTGCGCCTTAGAATCGTACACCAGCCAGCTTGAAGCGTTGTGGTAATTGGGATCGTAGTCCCAGAAAACGACATCCCCGTTTTTAAGCTTTGTGTAATCGTAAATGACCACGCAATGGTTCATGCGCGGGAAGATCGACAGGTAGACCGCCTGTAAATCACCACGATCCACGCGCTCCATGATCTGTCTTGCCGCGAGAGGACGCGCAGCCTTGAATTCTGGAAAAATCATGCGCCAGTTGCCGATGCGAAAATAGGTGATCAGCCACCAGCCGATGTTTTTCTGGAAGATATATTGCCGTGCCGCGGAAAACTCCCGCAGGTTTTTATAGCCGGGGATTACTATGGCCTTTTCTTTAGCAAAGGCCGACCACCAGGTCGGGATGCCGGAGATGTGGCGGATCAGCGATTCATATTCCGCCTCCGAAGCCTTGGGCAGTGAAGCATCGAAACGTGCGAATTTATGAAATTGGATCACCGTGCGGGTGAGTACGAAACACCGGTGCATGTAGATGGGCGGATGACCGCTAGGCTCATCCTTGATCACCACCGATTCATCCAGCCCCTTCGTATAAAAGGTGTCGTTCGGGAATGCGAGGGTGTCCTTCTTCCAGTTGAAATTTGTCTTTGCGGACCAGTCAGGCCCGATCGATTCCTCGCACTCCATGCGTTGCACGCATGCGAGCAGGGGATCGTCGGGCACGGGTTCGCCGTGGGGATTGATGTCGCTGTGTGCCGCTCCCGCCTCGAAGCAGAAAATATGGAGGGCCAGCCACGAGGCTGGAAGGCATCTGCGGAAAAAGCGCGGTGTGAATTTCATGAAAAAGGACAGCAAACGATTAAAGGCGATGCGGTGGAAAAGCAAGGGCATGCGCCAAGGTGTGTTTCGAATGCAAAAAAGGTTTGCAACTTGCGTCCCTGCCTGTCTAGGTGAACGACCCTATGAGCCAGCAGAAACCGAACACAGACTTGATGGAAAAAATCGTAAGCCTCAGTAAGAGGCGCGGCTTTATTTTTCAATCGAGTGAGATTTACGGCGGCCTGAACGGTTTCTGGGATTACGGCCCCCTGGGTGCCGAGTTGAAGCGCAATGTGAAGGAACTCTGGTGGAAATCGATGACCCGCTTCCGCGAGGACGTGGTCGGGCTGGATGCGACGATCATCATGCATCCATCGATCTGGAAGGCGAGCGGCCATCTCGAGACATTTGCCGATCCCATGGTGGACTGCCTGCTCACGAAAAAGCGCTTCCGCGCTGACCAGATCGAGCCGCAAAGCGGGATCGTTTACAATTACACCGGTGCGAAGGAAGCGGGATCGGATAAATCGATCTCCGAACCTTACGCCGTTCTTTTGCCTGCTGGAAAACCGCCTGAAAGCGCGCGTAAAGTCGCCGTCCAGTTTTATTCACAGCGCGGCCTCACCAACCCGGAACTGGCTGGAGAGACTACGGAAAAAGTCGAAAATTCGACTCGCTACAATCCTGAAAACGGCTCGCTGCTCACCGAGGCGCGCATGTTCAATCTGATGTTCAAGACATATGTCGGCGCTGCGGAGAGCGAGGACAGCGTGGCGTACCTTCGTCCGGAAACCGCGCAGGCGATCTTCGCGCAGTTCAAGAATGTCGTGGATACTTCGCGCCAGAAAGTGCCATTCGGCATCGCCCAGATCGGCAAGGCGTTCCGCAACGAGATCAACCCGCGTAACTTCACTTTCCGTTCGCGTGAGTTCGAGCAGATGGAACTTGAATTTTTCATCAAGCCCGACGAGGTCGTGGAAAAGAAATCCGGATCAGTGGCGAAACTCGAAGGCGAGGGACATCCCGGTGAGCCGCAGCCGAACTGGGGCTGGGAAATCTGGCACAAGTACTGGGTCGAGGAGCGCATCAAATTTTACGAGAGCATCGGCCTTGGCCGCGAAACGCTCGAGGAGTACTGGCAGAAGAAAGAGGAACTCGCGCACTATGCCAAGGCGTGTGTGGACATCCTGTTCAAATTCCCATTCGGTACCCAGGAGCTCGAAGGCATAGCCGCACGCGGAGATTTCGATCTCACGCAGCACCAAAAGCACAGCGGAAAATCGATGGAGTATTTCGACCAGGACGCGAACACAAAATACGTCCCGCATGTGATCGAGCCTTCCGCCGGCGCGGACCGTCTGATCCTCGCCCTGCTCTGCAATGCCTACGCGGAGGAGGAGGTCACCGACGAGAAGGGAAACAAGGAAACGCGCATTGTGATGCGCTTTCACCCGCGTGTCGCACCAATCAAGGTCGGCGTTTTCCCGTTGATGAAAAACAAGCCCGACATCGTCGCAAAAGCGACGGAAGTGCGCGATCTGCTACGTCGGCACATGAATGTGTTTTACGACGAGACCGGCGCAATCGGCCGCCGCTACCGCCGTCAGGACGAAGCCGGCACACCTTTCGGCGTCACCATCGATTTCGACACAATCGGCGAGAACGGCCCCGAGTTGAAAGACACTGTCACGCTGCGCCATCGCGATTCCATGAAGCAGGAGCGGGTGAAAATCAGCGACCTGCTCGCGCTGCTTCTGTCACAGGTACAGTAGCCGTAAAGTAGTCATCCTTTGAGCGCATCCGCCACGGCGGAGAGGCAGCGTCTGTCGAAAACGAGCAGAGGGTGGATGATCACATTCATGCGTTCATTGCGCGCACGTGGTATTTCCGAGCTGGCTGCAGGAAGAATGATCAAGTCAAACGGTGTCCAGATCGATGTGAATTTGATCACACCCAGCGTATCGATATTGCCGTTAAGATCATTCATGAAAACACTGCCGGGTCTCATCTGGCGGCAACCGGGATTAGGGACGACCCATGCCCACAGGCTGCCACGATGCGGCGCGCCCAGCGTGACGAAATGATCCACGCGCTTTGCGCCATCCAGTTTTTGCAAATAATAACGGCAGACCAGCCCGCCCATGCTGAAGCCCACCAGGTCAAATTTCTCACCCGGCTTGAGCGTGGTGTCTATGAATGTCGAAAGCTGCCCGGCCAGTTCATCGAGGCCGATCTGTCCCCAACTCGGGGAAAGCGTAGGCGTGTAGACGGTCCACCCCTGCTTCCGGAGATACGAGGCCATGAACTGCATTTTCCGCGAGGTATCCTTGAATCCGTGCACGAGCACCACGGGATGCCTGGGAGATTGAGAGAGTGTTTGCTGTTCCATGGGCTGGGTCGAGGCAGTGGTTGGCATGGGGAAAACCAGCGACGCGTAGATCGTTAATAGAAACACGTGCCATTTCATGCGTGGATTATGCACCTGCCCGGTGGCATGCACAATCTCCAATCGAAGCCGGATTCCCGCCAGTAAGGGCTGGCAAATCGAGAAATAGGATGAGAAACTGGCATGGCCATCCGGCTACGATCGATGGAAGGAACCGAATCAATCAAATCCAGCAGCACAAATACGCCGCAGGTGGTCTTTGCCCCCGATTACCGTGAATTCAGCCCTTACCAAAAGCTTCTGGCGGAGGCTCTCGTTGCCGGAAAAACGCGCGTCGATTTTTTGAAAGGTTACCGCCGTGGGATGCCCCTGTACCGGGGTTTAAGGGGTATGGCGATGGATGTTTTGCACATGCACTATCCGGCACATTATTTTGTGCAATACACCCGTTGGGACTTGTTGCGGAAGATAAGATTTCCAATGGACCTGTCGCTCGCAGTTGGACGCAGGCCGGTTGTTTACACCGTTCACGATCTTTACCCGCTCGATTATCCGGAGGATTTTTTTCTTAAGGCCGCAACGGCATCTGTCATGAAGAGGGCCGCCGCGTTGATCGTCCATTCGGTTGCAGCGAGAGATTATATAGCATCGGCATTCGCCGGGCTGGGGGAAAAATGCACGGTCATTCCCCACGGGGATTTGTCGCCGACCTATGGCGCGCCGCTGCTGCGGAGAATTGCGCGAGAAGCACTCGGCCTCGGCAATGAAAAAATCTGCCTCATGTTCGGCATACTCACGGCTAACAAGGGGGCTGAGGAGTTGATTGAGTTTTGGAAACGGGAGAATCCCGATGCAACTCTTGCCATCGTGGGAAAGTCAAAAGCTCCGAGCTATGGTCAAAAACTGGCCACCCTGGCTGGCAGTGCGTCCAATGTTCTTTTGAGATTCGGTTTCCAAACCGATGAGCAGGTCCGGCTCTGGTTCAGTGCTGCGGATTGCGCTGTGATAAACTACGGGAAAATCTTCACCTCGGGTGTGGCCAGCCTCGCGCGTTCGTACGGCTTGCCAGTCCTGCTGCCCGTACGTCATGCGACCGTGGATTTGCAGGAACCGCATCCTTCGGTTTTCAGATTTGACTCCACTCGCAGTGATTTCGGGGAACAATTGAAGGCGGCGCTGGAATACGCGCCTTCCTACGAAGCCGCGAGCGAATGGCGCGAGGCGATTGCTTGGAATGCTATCGCGGCGAAAACGCAGGAAGTCTATGCAAGGGTTTTAGCTGGGGGCTAACCGTCTTCCCGCCAGCTTTTTTGAGCCGCAAACAGCAATATTACAGAGGAAACGCATTTTTGAGAAAAAGCCATTGACATTTTCATGCCAATGTATGACAATTCTGGAAGTTTCTATTAATTATAGCGAAAATTTCAAAATATATGACTAAGAAAATTGCAATAATCGGGGTCTGTGGGTTTGCTCTTATGCTCAATGTTGGCTGCTCCAGCACGAAATCAACCGCTAAAAACACCAGTGCTGTCAGCGGCAGTGACAAAACCGTCAATGCTCCTGCTACACTGAGCGACAACAACGAAAAGTTGCCGCCCGTCGCTGAAGCTCCCCGCCGCTCGACATGGGGCAGCAATATCAGCCCTTACTTTAACTAAGAATTTCCCATCGCGGGATCTTTGGTTGCTGCTTCCTGAAGAATCAGAGCAGTTTTCCTATTCAGCCCCGGTTTTGACCTTCAAAATCGGGGCTGAATCGTTTTCTTTTTTTCGCGCCTATTTATCGAAGTAGCGTTATGATCTCTGTTGGCAGGAATATTGCTTGCCCCATATCAGTGGTTATTAATCGTTGAATTTTATTTAGTTGCGACTGCATGGAAAATTCTAAAAGCACCGGAACCTTTGCGGCCATGGGAAAAATGCCGCCAGACGTCGCGTCATCGCGCCCTGATTCCGGCCAGTTGCCACCGAGCGGGGAGGATCGGCATCGCATTCTCGTGGAGTGGAACCGGACCAGTGTGGAATATCCGGCTGATGTCTGTCTTCACGGATTGATCGAGGCTCAAACAGAGAGAACTCCCGATGCTGTGGCCGTCGTTTTTGAGGACAGCCGGTTGACTTATCGCGAATTGAATGCGCGGGCAAATACGCTGGCACATGAACTGCGCAGTTCCGGGGTGGGGCCGGAGACACTTGTGGCGGTCTGCATGGATCGCTCGCTGGAGATGGTTGTAGGGCTGCTGGGGATTCTCAAGGCGGGTGGAGCGTATGTCCCGCTGGATCCGAACTATCCGCAGGAACGGCTTTCGTTCATGCTGGAGGACGCAAATGCGCCGGTTGTTTTGACGCAAAGTCATCTAAAATCGCGGTTGCTCTCCCGGAATTCCACGCGTGTGATTTGTCTCGACGAATTTGGGGGAACAAACGTTGGGAATCCGTGCAGTGACGCAGGACCGGGCAATCTCGCGTACGTAATCTACACCTCGGGTTCAACCGGCGAGCCCAAGGGGGCAATGAATACGCACCGTGGAATCTGCAACAGGTTGCTATGGATGCAGGATGCCTACGGGCTTACGCATCAGGATCGCATCCTGCAAAAAACACCATTCACATTCGATGTGTCTGTGTGGGAATTTTTCTGGCCGCTTATGTTTGGCGCGCAGCTTGTGGTAGCCCGCCCGGGCGGGCATATGGACAGCGCCTATCTCACCAGCGTCATCCGGGAGCAGGGGATCACGACGCTGCATTTCGTGCCGCCGATGTTGAGCGTTTTCCTTGCCGATCGCGATGCCGGGAAATGCAATTCGCTAAAGCGTGTGATTTGCAGCGGCGAGGCGCTTCCCGCCGGGGTTCAACGCCGGTTCTTCGAGGTTCTGCCGCACACGGAACTCCACAATCTCTATGGCCCGACCGAGGCTGCGGTGGATGTCACGGCATGGGCCTGCAAACCCGGTGATTCCGATTCCACGGTACCCATAGGAAGGCCTGTAGCAAATACACAGATTTATATTCTGGATGAAGCCATGCAGCCCGTGCCGGCGGGCGCTGAGGGTGAACTGCACATTGGCGGCGTGCAGGTGGCGCGTGGCTATCTGGGGCGCCCTGAATTGACGGCGCAGAAATTCGTCGCGGATCCTTTCAGCAGCAATCCGAAAGCGCGGTTGTACAAGACCGGCGATCTTGCCCGCTTTCGTGAGGATGGAAATATTCTGTTCCTGGGCCGTATCGATCATCAGGTGAAGCTCCGGGGTTTCCGCATTGAGCTGGGTGAAATCGAATCGGCGCTGGCGAAGCATACTGCCGTTCGGCAATGCGCCGTGATTGCCCGCGAGGACCGTCTCGGCGACAAGCGCCTGGTCGCTTATATCGTTCGTAGCGGGGAGACGACGGATACAGCTTTAAGCGATTATTTAAAAGGCAGACTGCCGGAGTACATGGTGCCCGCGGCGTTCGTATTCATGAAAGCGCTGCCGGTTACCGCGAACGGCAAGCTCGACCGCAAGGCATTGCCTGCGCCAGCTCAGACGTCTTCGCACGAACGCCGGGAATTTGCCGCGCCCCGCAATACATTGGAAAAAAGCATCGCCGATGTATGGGCGTCCGTGCTTCAGGTTGAAAACATCGGCATCAACGACAATTTTTTCGATGCGGGAGGCAATTCGCTGAAATTGATCCTGGCGCACGGCAGGTTGCGCGAAGATTTGAAGACCGATGTTCCGATCACGGTCCTGTTTGAGCATCCTACGATCAACTCGCTTGCGGATTTCCTTGGCAGGCAGGGGGGCGCACATTCCGGGCCTGCTTTGGACCGGGCAGGCAAACAGCGGGAAGCGCTCGCGCGTCGCAGGGAGGTGCGGAAAGCATTATGAGCAGTTCATCTTCATCGGCGGAAAGCATCGCAATCGTCGGCGTGGCGGGAAGATTTCCCGGCGCGGCCAATGTGGAGGAGTTCTGGAAAAACCTCGTCAACGGGGTGGAATCCATTACAAAGCTCACGGATTGCGAATTGATCGACTCGGGGATTGATCCCGAGGATTTGAAGAATCCGAATTACGTGAAGGCACGCGCCGTGATGAGCGGGGCGGACGGATTCGATGCGGCATTCTTCGGCTACACTCCGCGCGAGGCGGAATTGATGGATCCCCAGCACCGGCTCTTTCTGGAATCCTCATGGCATGCCCTCGAGGATGCGGGATGTGACCCGGCGCGCTATGCCGGTTCCGTCGGTGTTTTCGCCGGTCTGAGCCTAAATACCTATCTGCTTGCGAACCTCTGCGCGGACCGCAGATTCATCGACACTCTCACCGGCTCCTACCAGACCGACAATTATCACATTCTCATAGGCAACGATAAGGACTTCCTGCCTACGCGTGTCTCTTACAAGCTCAACTTGAAGGGGCCGAGCATGAGCATCCAGACCGCCTGCTCGACATCGCTCGTGGCAATTTCCCAGGCTTGCCAGAGCTTGCTGAATTACCAGTGCGACACGGCGCTGGCCGGGGCGGTATCGGTTTCATTTCCGCAAAAGCGTGGCTACCTTTACCAGGAAGGTTCGCTCGCCTCGGCGGATGGACATTGCCGCTCGTTCGATACGAACGCGCAAGGCGCGGTCTTTGGCGACGGCATAGGTATTGTTGCGCTGAAACGGCTTGAAGACGCGATTGCAGACGGCAACAATATTTACGCTGTGATCAAGGGTTTTGCCGTGAATAACGACGGCTCGGCCAAGGTTGGGTATACCGCCCCGAGTGTGTCCGGCCAGGCGGAGGTGATCGCCCAGGCGCAAGCGCTTGCGGGAGTTAATGCGGATACGATCAGTTACATTGAAGCGCACGGCACGGCGACTCCGCTGGGTGATCCCATTGAGATCGCGGCGCTTACCCAAGCATTCCGCGCTACCACGGACAAAAAGAATTTCTGCGCAATCGGTACCGTAAAAACAAACATCGGCCATCTCGAGGCGGCGGCGGGTGTTACCGGATTAATCAAGACGGCGCTGGCTTTGAAGCATGGTGTCATCCCTGCGAGCCTCCATTTTGAAAAACCGAATCCCAAGATCGATTTTGCGAACAGCCCGTTTTACGTTAATTCGAAGCTTTCCGAGTGGAAGACTGGTGACACGCCACGCAGGGCGGGGGTCAGTTCATTTGGCGTTGGCGGTACAAACGCGCATGTGGTGCTGGAGGAAGCGCCTGCTGTAGCGACACGCAATCAGGAGAAGGGACCGCATTTGCTCATCCTTTCCGCGAAAACGGAAAGCGCATTAGAAACAATGGGCCGTGATCTTGCGACCCATCTGGAATGCAATCCTGACGTCAACCTTGCGGATGTGAGTTTCACTTTGCAGATGGGACGCGCGGTATTCGATCACCGCCGGATTTTATTCGCGCTCGATGTGCGCGATGCGGTGACAACATTGCGCTCACCCGACAGTGCGAGGGCATTTACACGCCGCGTCACTTCTCGCAGCGCAACTTCTCTCGCCGGTAATGAAAAAGTTGCCGATCTCGCCCAGCGCTGGCTTACCGGCGAAGATGTCGACTGGTCGCCCTTGCATGCGGGGAAGGATCGCCGCCGAGTTTCACTGCCTGCATATCCGTTCGAACGCAAACGCTACTGGATCGAGCCTCCGAAATCGCTCTCGTATGAAAATGCAGGAGATGTGACCCCTGCAGTAGTTGCTGTGGAATCGCCACCCGAAGCCGGGGTTTCCACGGTGCCGCGCAAGGAGACAATTACAGCCACGCTGAAGCTGGTGCTCAAGGATTTGTCAGGTCGCAATTTTACCGATGAGGATGCGACTGCTTCGTTTTTTGAACTCGGGTTTGATTCGCTTTTCCTGAGCCAGGCTGCGCTTGCGATCCGCAAAAAATTCGCTGTTAAAGTCACGTTCCGGCAATTGCTGGAAGATCTGTCGAGCATTGAGGCGCTGGCGGTTTATATCGACAAGCATCTTCCGTTCAATGCGAAGGCGCCTGCGCCGGAAGTTACGGCGGCAAAGGCGGCTGCACCGGTTGCCAAAGTGGAGGTTGTTGCGCCTCCGACGAAGCGGTTCGGCCCTTACAAGCCGATTGAAACGGGTGTGCGCGGTGCATTGACTCCGCGACAGCAGAAGCATCTCGACGATCTGGTGAAGCGGTACACCGCCCGCACGCAGGAATCGAAAAAGCAGACGCAATCCCACCGGAAGTATCTTGCTGATCCGCGCACGGTTTCGAGTTTCAACCGGCTCTGGAAAGAGATGGTCTATCCCTTCGTGGTGGAGCGCTCGGAAGGCTCGCGGTTCTGGGATGTGGATGGAAACGAATACGTGGACATGACCATGGGATTCGGGACGAATCTGCTGGGGCACACGCCGAAATTCATTACGGATGCGGTCGGTGAACAACTAAAGCGTGGCATCGAGGTTGGCCCGCAAATTCCGCTGGCTGGAAAAGTCGCGAAGTTGATCAGCGAATTCACCGGCATGGATCGCGTGGCATTTTGCAACACGGGTTCCGAGGCTGTGATGGCAGCCATGCGCGTCGCGCGCACGGTGACCGCCCGCACTCGCATCGCAACAACAAGCGGGTTCCACGGCATTAATGACGAGGTGCTCGTACGCGCCGCAGTGGTTGACGGCCAGCGCCGTTCCATGCCGGTTGCGCCCGGCATTCCCGAGCATATCGTGAAGGATGTGCTGGTGTTGGACTACGGTACGCCGGAGTCGCTGGAAATTTTGAAGGCCCATGCGCACGAGCTCGCAGCGGTGCTGATCGAGCCGGTGCAAAGCCGCAGGCCGGATCTTCAGCCGCGTGAATTTTTGCATGAGGTACGCAAGATCACCCGTGAATCCGAAACAGCGCTGATCTTTGACGAGGTGATCACCGGATTCCGCTGCCACCCCGGCGGCGCTCAGGCTTACTTCGACGTGAAGGCGGATATCGCGACCTATGGCAAGATCATCGGCGGCGGCATGCCGATCGGTGCGGTCGCGGGAAGTTCCATGTATATGGACGCACTCGACGGTGGCATGTGGCAGTACGGCGATGATTCATTTCCAGAGGTTGGCGTGACATTTTTTGCGGGCACCTATATCCGGCATCCGCTTGCCATGGCGGCATCCTGGGCGATGCTGAATTATCTCAAGGAGCAGGGGCCCGGTTTGCAGAAAAGACTGAGCGAGCGCACTGCCGCGGTGGTGAGGACGTTGAATGCATTTCTGATTGAGCGCGGCGTACCGTTGCACATCGAGAATTTTGCGTCGGTGTTCCATTTCCAGTTTGATGACGCGATCAAATACGGGAGCCTCCTTTATTTTTACCTGCGGGAAAAAGGCGTGCATATCTGGGAGGGCAGGCCGGGCTTCCTTTCAACGGCGCACAGTGAGGCCGATGTGGAATTTTTCGTCAACACTTTCAAGGATTGTGTGATCGAGATGCAGCGTGCAGGGTTCCTGCCGGAAACCGAAACCGCGTCCGTTGTTGAGACGGAGGAAATCGAAGTGGCTGCAAATGCCGCCGACACGGAAGAATCGGAAACCGCGGTTGTTCCCGAAGTGCAGGTTGCCGCCGCGTGGCAGCCTTCGAAGCGGGAGAAAATGCAGTTCAGTCTCTATTGCTTCGGCAATTATCCTGCGGAGTACGACCCGGAGAAATACAAACTCATTTTTGAAGGTGCGAAGTTTGCCGATACGCATGGCTTTGCGGCGGTGCTTCTGCCTGAGCGGCATTTCCACAGCGTCGGCGGGTTTTCGCCGAACCCGTCAGTGCTCGCCGCGGCGCTGGCCCGCATCACGAATCGTGTGCAACTGCGCGGCGCGAGTGTCGTGCTGCCGTTGCATCACCCCGTGCGTGTGGCGGAGGAGTGGGCGGTGGTGGACAACATTTCGAATGGCCGCACGGGAATCTGCATTGGATCAGGCTGGCATCCGAATGATTTCGTCTTCGCGCCGGATGCGTTTGAAAAACGGCGCGAACTTTGCGGGGAGAACCTTGAAATCATTCGCAAACTCTGGCGGGGCGAGACCGTGAATTTCCGTGCAGGTGCCGGGAGTGAGTTTGGAGTGAAGCTGCATCCGCTGCCCAAGCAGGAGAAGTTGCCGGTGTGGTTTACATGCATCCAGGCGGAGTCCTACGCGAGGGCGGGTGAAATGGGTGTCGGCGTGCTCGGTTACCTCATGAACCAGAGCGTCGCGGATCTCGAAGGCAAAATACGGCTGTACCGCGAAGCGCTTGTAAAACACGGACACGATCCGGCTTCCGGCCAGGTGACGATCCTGCTGCATACTTTTGTCGGCAACGATCTTGAAACAGCCCGCAACCAGGCTCGCGGGCCATTACGCGAGTATCTGCGCTCATTCCTGGATAACAGCCAGAAACGCGCGGAGACAGAGCGTGGTGAGGTTGGCATGGATCAGGACGATATCGAGTATTTGCTGGACCGTGCTTTTGAGGATTACGCGAATGGCAAGGCGCTCATTGGCAGTCCGGAATCGTGCGCAGAGATCGTGGACCATTTGCACGAAATCGGTGTTGATGAAATCGGCTGCTTCCTCGATTTCGGGATCGACCAGGAAACTGTGCTCGCAGGGTTGCCGCAACTTTACGAACTTAAGAAAAGGTATGATGCGGAGGGAATGACCTTCCCGCTCAGCGAGTCACAGCAGGGTTTGTGGATGCTTGCCGAAATGGACAAGGGGTCGGCACGCGCCTACACGGAAACGCTCACGCTGGATTTGCGTGGCAAACTCGATCTTCCAGCCCTGGAAAGATCAATGCGCGTGCTGGCAGACCGCCACGAGGCGCTGCGTACTGGAATCGACCCGAATGGCGAGGCGCAAACGGTTTTACCTGAAATCAAGGTGGATGTGGCTTTCGAGGATTTTTCCAGCAGGCCTGAAAAGGCTGCGGAGCGAATGAGACAGGTGGAGGTGGAACCTTTCGATTTGTATCACGGGCCGTTTTTCAGGCCGACGGTGATCAAGCTCTCGGAGCAGAGACGTTTGTTGCAGGTCGGTTTTCATCATGTGACATGCAATGGGCCTTCCCACTGGATTTTCATGGAGGAACTGGCTG